>Ga0210391_10000875_pt1 | contig 29163 bp, 27 predicted proteins | sample IncBWC12OmetaG_FD_160573 | JGI IMG/M metagenome (GOLD analysis project Ga0210391, IMG submission 160573) | Forest soil microbial communities from Barre Woods Harvard Forest LTER site, Petersham, Massachusetts, United States - Inc-BW-C-12-O ... | reverse complement strand
AAAGTGAAAGTTGCACAGCCCGCGCGCTTCCAGTTCCTGCTGTACGCGCACCAGCAGAGCGACATTTTTCTCGATGCTCATGCGCCCGACGAAGCCCAGCACAAAGTCGGTGTCGGTCGGGTCGCGATCACGAAAGGCCGGTGAGAACGCCTGCGTGTCGACGCCGCGCTGCATCAGGTGGCAGGGGCGATCCGTCCGCTGTTCCAGCAGCGAGCACAGCTCCAGATTGGGCGCGAACAGCACACGCGCCCAGCGATAGAAGACACAGGCGAGCTGCAGCGCAGCGTCTTCAATGTGCTGCGACAGGGGCGCACGCTGGCGAGCGGGCAGCCGGTCGAGGAGCCAGCGCGATCGCTTCGCCGCATATTCATGCACGTTGGTATGCCACGAAGCGGCGAGCGGGACGCCCAGTTCGTGAGCCACCCACGCGCCCAGCAGACCGCACTCGCTGGGGCCGGTGACGTGCACAATGTCTGGACGAAAGGCGCGCACCGCGCGCAGCATGGCGGGCAGATGGCCGATCCATCCCGGATCGAAACGGAGATCTTTGTCGAGTGGAAACGACAAAGCCCCTCGCGCAAACTCGAGCGTAGTGAGAGGTCCAACGCTCGAGAGCCGCTCGCTGCGCAGCTTCTCGCGGCCCTGCGCGGCACGCACGCAGAGAAATGGCAGCTCGCGCCGCCGCGCAAATCCTTCAAAGTGGCGCGACGTATGCGCCACACCGTTGACCTCGTGGAAAGAATCGGGAAAGTACGCGACGCGCAGCGGGGGACGAATCGCTCCCGGCCGTTGCTCCGCCGCCAGCTCTACCGCCGGATCAGCCGATCGCATCCTCACCCAGCGCAAACTGCAGTTCGCGCGACTCGCTCCACGCCAGGCGGAGGCTCCCGGAAACTGGGCTGCTTCCCATCAAACGCACCGACTTGATAATCATGCTCACCCAGGCCGGAGCTGCTCCGGTGGGCCAGATTTCGCGCACTGGGCGCATCGCGCCGTTGCGATCAGGATGGTAGACGCGCTCATCCCACCAGCGCGAGCCCATCGGGAAATCCGGATAATCGCGTATCGCGTCCAGCGTCGATTCCAGAATGCGATGCTTCCACGGCTCGGCATACTGCGGCATGAAGAGGACGTGGCTGCTTCCCTCGTAGCGAACCTCGTGCACAAACTCAGTGAAGCTGGTCGCACGCGTCAGGTTAACGTTCGCATTCGGCTCGAGGCCGTGGCGATCGCCGCCGGAGATCAGCAGCTTGTCCCACTGCCGCGCCAGTTTTTTCACCTTCCGATTTTCATCCCAGGGTCGCAGGCCGTTCAGCTCAAGGGCGTGGATGAATTCGTGATTCGCCGCGAGAAACTCCTGCACCCGCTGCGCCGCCAGCTCTTCACCGATCAGGTACAGGTCCCAAATCGGATGGTTGAAAACGATCAGCACGTTGGGCAGCGCATGCAGCGCGGCCAGAATCTCGGTCAGCCGCCTTTCATCGGGATGCGCCGTGTACTCCTCAAAAATTTTCATCCAGGCTGCGCCGCTGTCGCTGGGCAGGTTGTGGATGCCGAGATGAAACGACTGGTCGCCGCCGTAGGGTGCGCTCCACTCCACCGAAACCGGAATGTGCCGGGCGGAGGCGACGGTGCGCAACAGCATGGGCGCCGCGATGGTGTCGTGATCGGTGATGGAGACGAGGGGCATCACGCCGAGTTGCTGCGCGATCTGATTGCTTTCGACGTCGAACGCCAGTTTCGGCGTCAACGGCGGGGTCCAATACGCCGAGGCGTAGTTGAGGGGAATGCCATACCGCTCGCGCGTGCGCCGTTCATAGTGGTTCAGAACGGGACGCAGCACTGGAATCTGATTGCCCAGGTTCGCCAGGAAATCGAGCGTCTCTTTCGACTGGTTGGTGTGGCTGTGCAGCGAAACCGCCGTCGGATACTCCCGAGCGGCGTCAGGTTCTTTCCAGAGGTACGAGATGCGGCGCAGTCCGGCCATTGGATTCCTCCTGAGGTCGTTCTACTGACGTCAGTATCCCACTTGCCCCATGAACAGGGCATTACCCGGGGAACAATGGTTGAAGAAATGGAGGGAAGTATCTGGAAAGACAATATTTCTGCAACTCTGGACCACAATGATTAAGGCCATGTAAACAGAGAGGTTGCGCGGATCGAATGATTTGTTTTGTCCAGGGCTGTGCGCAGCCGTCTAGCGCCGCGTTTGTGCGATATCCGGCACTTCCCGTTCCTGCGCCGCTTCCGGCTCCAGATGATTCCGGGTCAGCCCTTCGCGCAGAATCTCAAACGCCTGCTCCGGAGTGTCAGCCACCTGGAACAGTTCGCGATCGCGCGGGGAGATCGCTCCCTTGTCGATCAGCACATCCATGTTCAGCACATCCTGCCAGTACGACGAGCCGTAGAGGACCACGGTGATCTTTTTGGCAAGCTTCTGGGTCTGCGACAGCGTCAGAATTTCGAACATCTCGTCGAGTGTGCCGAAGCCTCCGGGGAAAACCACCAACGCCTTGGCCAGGTAAGCGAACCAGTACTTGCGCATGAAGAAGTAATGGAACTCGAAGTTGAGCGCCGGGGTGATATAGCTGTTGGGCATCTGCTCAAAGGGCAACTTGATGTTGAGGCCCACGGTCTTGCCGCCGGCTTCCCAGGCGCCGCGGTTGGCGGCTTCCATAATGCCGGGGCCTCCGCCGGAGGTGACCACGAAACGGTTGCGGCGCGATTTCAAATCTTTGGCCCACTGGGTCAGCAGGAAGGCGAGCTTGCGGGCGTCCTCGTAATAACGGGCCATCTCCACTGAGGCTTCCGCGCGGCGGCGGCGCAACTCGCTGGTTTCCTCTTCGATGGGCTCGCGGGCGGGCTGCTCTTCTTCCGGAGCGCGCTGTTGCGAACCGGTGTTCTCCAGCAACTCCAGTTCGCGATTCGCCTCATCGAGGGCGCGGAAACGCGCAGAGCCGAAGAAGACGACAGTGTCCTGGATGCGCTCGCGGCGAAAACGGGCCAGCGGTTCAGAGTATTCAGCCAGGATGCGGATGGGGCGGCCATCGGGCCCGTTGAGGAAAGCGTCGTTCTCGTACGCAAGGTCGGCGCGTTCGAGGGGATTAGGCGGCTTGCGGGGCATGTCGGTTCCCTCGGTAGAAATCAATACTCTTTGTAATGGATGGCTTCGGCAAGAGCGATCCACAAATTCAGCAGGCCGAGGCCGGAGACCAGTCCGCGCACGGCGCCGTTTTGGGCCACATGAGCAATGGGGGCGTAGTAGAGAAAGAAGCGGTTAAACATCCACAGATGGGTCCAGGGCAGGAAGAAGAGGATGAGTCCGAGGTAGAGGCGCACCATGACGCGCAGGAAGAGATCGGCGCGATGAATCCACTGTCCCGGAGGCGCAGATTGAGCGGGAACCGGACCAGTAGGAGGGGCGGAGGGTTCAGGCGGAGGCGGCGGTTGGGAAACAGCGTTGGGTGAAGGCGACATCATGCGCGTAGTGCGGGGACGCACGTACGCCCCGGAAAACTGAAACATCCAGCTTTACCCCAACACTAACACAGGGCGTCTGCTGCGTATCCGCCTGGAGCCCGCTGGCCCTGCAGCCGAACGAAGCGAGAGGCCGCGCGTCTATCTGTCAGCTTTGCGCGGGCCGTTTAGGATAGGACCGCGTTCCAGAAAAGGTGAATCGATGCGTCGTATCGCTTGGCTGTTGTGCGTGTTCTTTCTTCTTCCGGCCTCCTGCGCATTCAGCCAGTCGCAGGCTGGACCGGACGTTCCCAAGGTCCTGATCCTCGGCTTCGATGCCTACAAGATGGGCGGCCCGGATGAGGCGATGCGGACCTGGCTGCGCGGCAGCCCGAACGAGGGCAACCGCGATGTCTTCAGCCAGGCTTCTGTGCTGCGCTCGGTTCAGGAGACGTACGGGGCTTACCGGGGATTTCAGGTCGTTTCCGCACGCGAAGTAACCCCTTCGACCCGCATTCTCTACATGACCATCGACTACGAGAGGGGTCCGCTCTTCGCGAAGTTCGTCCTCTACCGTGCCGACCCGGGCTGGATCGTGACGGACCTGGCGTTTAATGCGAACGACGCGGCGATTCTGCCGGTGCAGTAGCGCCTCGTCGCCTCACTTCCACTTGATGTTGCAACCGACGCTCGGGTGTTGGTCTGCGCTGATGGGCTGACCAGCGACCACTGCGTCGAGCGCCACGCGCAGATCTTTGCCTGTCACCGGAATGCCGTTGCCGGGACGGCTTGCGTCCAACTGGCCGCGGTATACGAGCTTGCCTGCTCCATCGAAGAGAAAGAAATCGGGCGTGCAGGCGGCGTCGTACGCGCGCGCCACTTTCTGAGTCTCGTCGTACAGATACGGAAAGGTGAATCCCAAGACCTGCGCTTGTTTGGCGAGACTCGCAGGCGAATCGCCGGGATAACTTGCAGCGTCGTTGCTGCTGATGCCGGCGATGCCGATGCCGGATTTCTGATAGTCCACGCCAATGCGGGCGAGTTGCTGCTCCACGTGCTTCACAAAGGGGCAGTGCGCGCAAATGAACATGACCAGCAGCCCCTTCGGGCCGATGAGAGATTGCGTCGTATGCGTCTTGCCGTCGCGAACGTCTGGAAGGGAAAAGTGCGGGGCCTGCGTTCCCAGTTCGAGCATGGCCGATTCAGTAGCTGCCATTAGAAAACCTCCACAAGGAAAAGATTAATGGAAGCGCGGCCTGGTCGCAGAAACCAAAATGCGAGCCGCGTGAGGGAGCTCACGCGGCTCGCTGCTTCCCTGGAAGGGAAAACTACTGGGGTTGTGGCTGGCTGCTGGGAGGAGGCGCGTTGTCGCCGCCCTGTCCCTGCCCTCCGCGCCGCTCCTGCATGCGTTCCTGCATGGCCTGGTATTTCTGCTTCTGCTGATCGGTGAGCAGCGCTGTGATCTTGCCTTCGCTGTCCTGGCGAATCGCCATCATCTTGCTGCGGCGATCTTCGCGCGAGAGCGACTGATCCTGAAAGACCGCCTGCATTTTCTGCTGGCGCTCCTGCAGAACCGGCCGAATCTGGCTCTGTTGATCCGAGCTGAGATCAAGTTCCTTCGTCATGTGTTTCAGCTGCTCGTCCGGATTCATTCCCCGGCCGTGGCCGCCGCCCCACTGTCCCTGTTGCTGAGGCTGCCCGCTGTTGTCCTGGGCGTAGATGACTGTGGTGGCTCCGAACGCCAGCAATCCGCTAAGTGCAATCGTCATGAGATGGTTGCGCATGGGTGTTATCCATTACCTCCGGTCGTCCTGCTCTCTTTAACCCGCTCTGATGCGGTCTGTCGTGGAGCTGAACGCCCTGACTTCACGCGGAGAGACGGGGGATTTCAGGCTGGAGATGCAGCCAGGTGAAATTTAATGTGCCGGCGCCACCGCGTGAGGCGGCATGGGCACGGGTCCCGAGCGCAGACCGCAGCGCAGCAAAGCGGGCGCGCCCGGGGGCGCAGGACCTTCAGGACCGGGCAGATACGCGTAGGCGAAGACGGCCTCATATTCGCTCTCGCCCGGGTAGTTGCATTGCGGACAGGTAGGGCGGTAAGCGATCGTGGGGTTGTTGAGCATCGTCTCGGTCCACTGCTCTGAGGCGTGCGCGCTCACGGTCAGAATTGCGGGAGAATCCGATGGCGAGGCCGGTGAACCGGCGAACATGGGACCGCGTTCGTTGAGGGCATTCACCAGCGCCCCACCGCGGCCGGCGGACGCGCGCCACAGCCACCGACTCCCCACATGGGCGTACCAGTGGGCGCTGGAGGGGACAGGCTGCGCCAGGTGGATGGCGTGAGCCGTGTGGTTCTCAACGCGGAAGGCGAACCCCGGCCCCTGGCCCGGGGCGGCCTCAACTAAATAGTTGGCGGACAAGGTGATGCCAGTACAGGGCAGGACGTACGGCCCGGGCCTGCGGTGGGCTGCGGCGGAGGTCGAAGAAACCGGCCATCCCACGAGAAAAAGCCCCACAAAAAACCACATAAAGAGCGGCACCCGGCGGGCTGCGAAGGCTCGGCAAGCGGGATCAGGAATCGCCACTCGAGTTCAGCTCCGCCCCAGGGCGTCCAGGTCGATGGATTGGAATTCCTTGCGCTCAATCCCTTCGCGGATCTCCTTCGGCGTCTTGCCGAGCTTCGTCATTTTGTAGGCGTAGGCTCCCTCCTGAGCGCAGGTGGAGCAGATGGCGCCGTGGGTGCCTTCGAAACAGCTGTGCAGGCTGCTGTGGCCGAGCGCGCGATCGCAGCGGCAGTAGCACGGTAGCTGATAGAGAACATTGGGGATTTGGGCGGCTTCTTTATAGACTTCAACCTGCCACTTCTCGCGGAAGAAGGGTCCGGTGAGCTGGGCGCCCGCCATCAGCGGCGGCAGAGTTTCCCCTTTGGCAGGAGCTTGCGCATGGTAAGCCGGAATGTCGTCCTGGGGATCGCTCCACTGCGCGTGGACCGCAGGTACAGACAAGGTGCTGGCCGGAACGGCGTATGCAGCGATAACCAACAGGGCCAGCGCAAAGCTCATGAAGACGCGTTTCACTCGGGTTCTCCGTGACTTAATCGTACTAGACTGATTGGGGAGCCGGTTGGAAGCGGCGGGGAAGGGAGCGGACGGCCTGAAAAAGGCAAAAAAAGACGGCACGAACGTTTGATGGTCCGTGCCGGGAGGCCAGTGACGCAACTTGTGTTGAAACCTGTTAGCCAGCCGGGAATTCTATGTCGCCGGTTCCAGCTAAAAAACTCTTCCCTACTTCAGATGCCCGCCGCCTACGATGTGCGGCAATTATTTTTCCTCTGAAACAGGGTAGAAAGCTTGGTACTGCCCTTTCCAAATACTGTAACCCAAACGGTGAATTCGTACAAGCTTCTATGCAATTTAATATTACTTTTTCCGATTTGAACCATTTTTCAACAACTTAGCTCAAAAGGTCAAACTCGATGACAACGCAGCCCAAAGACCCTGAAACCGATTCCGATCGTCCTGCCAACCGCGGCCTGCGGATCCTGGAAGCCGGTCTTCTGGTCGCAGGATCGGCATTTCTGGGAGGGCTGGCTGTCGCGTTCTGGCATCGGAAATCGCTCACCAAACTGCGCCAGCCCGTGACTGAACCGCATCCGGTTCCTGTTGAAGAAGACGTGGAAACCGAATAAAAGTTGCGGTGGAAGCGCCGAGCCCGTTGCCGGAACGGCGAGCCGGGGTCAGATGAGGCTGTCGATGGCTGAAGCGAGGTCAAAATCGCGCTCCGTCAGCCCTCCGGCATCGTGCGTCACCAGAGACAGGCGCACCTTGTTGTAGCGAATATCGATGTCGGGATGATGGCCAGCGCCCTCCGCCAGTTCCGCGACACTGTTCACAAACTGCATGGCCTCAACGAAATTGGGAAACTCGCAGCGGCGCACCAGCTCGCCGCCCTCGAGCTTCCATTTCGGCATGGACAGCAGCTTGCCCGCAACGATCTTGTCGTCCAGCAATGGCATTGCGATGGCTCCAGGCTCCTGAATGACCGGCACGCGCCGATTTACAGCTTCAGATCTTCGATGGACCCAGCGAAGGAAAGTGGAGAGAAACGTGGGTGCCGGGTCATCTCTCCCCGGAGATCTTCCCAAAGGCTATCCGGTAACCCACGAAAGACGTCGACAACGCCCGGATCGAACTGCGTCCCGGAGCATCGTTCGATTTCCTTCCGGGCGGTTGCGTAGCTGCGAGCTCGGCGGTACGGCCGGTCGGAAGTAATCGCATCCAGTGTATCGGCAACCGCGAAAATCCGCGCGCCCAAGGCAATTTGCTCGCCACGCAGGCCGCGGGGATACCCATTGCCGTCGTAGAACTCCTGATGGCTATAGACAATCTCCGCCGCTTCCTCAAGAAAAGGAATCTTGCGCAGGATCTGGTAGCCGCGAGCGCAGTGTTCGCGCATGATGGCCTGCTCTTCCGGATCGAGTTTTCCAGGTTTGAGCAGAATGGCGTCGGGAATCGCCATTTTGCCGATGTCGTGGAGGAACGCGCCGCGGGCGATGACCCGGGTCTGCGCCATCTCCACGCCGCAATGGCGGGCCAGCGCGATGGTGTAAGCGGTGACGCGCCGGGAATGTCCTTCGGTTTCGGCATCCTTCAGATCGAGCGCGTCGCCGAGCGCCTCCAGCGTGATGTCGTAGGAGCGCTCAAGGTCGGTCATCGCCTGGCGCAGCATTTCTGTACGCGCTGAGACCAGTTGTTCCAGATTGTGCCGGTAGACCGAGTTCTGCTGGACCAGGCGGCGGTAGTCAAGCGCTCGGCGTACCGTAACCAGCAATTGCTCTTTTTCGAATGGCTTCAGCAGATAGTCGTAAGCGCCCTTGCGCATAGCGGAAATGGCGACGCCTACATCATGAATCGCCGTCACCATGACCATGGGCGTGTCAGGGTGCACCTGGCGGATGCGCTCGAGCAGGCCGATGCCGTCGAGTCCATTCATCACGATGTCGGAGAGAATCAGGTCGTACGGGGCATCCTGCTGGACGTGCTCGATGGCCTCGATTCCATTAGCAGCGAGCACGGCTGTGTAATTCGACTTCTCCAGCATGGCTGCCATCAGAGTTCGAACATACGGCTCGTCGTCAACTATCAGAATCCGCTCTGATGCCACTTCCCCTCCAGGCCCGAAGGCCCGCCAGAACTACTACGGATCTTGTCGATTGGGTTGCTAATACCGATCTATCGTACCCTGGGCGCTTCTACACGGCAGTAACCAATCCGGGTCACGACAGGTTCAAAGGCCCATTTCGGGTCAATGCCGTCGCCCGCCTCTGACCCCATCAGAACCATAAACATAGATGGACGCACCAGGAGGAAAGAGCGTCAGGTTACGCCATGCATCCCCAAAAGGTGTTAACAGCATCTCCATCGCCGAGTCGTGGTATGCTCCATGTGCTGTAGACTCACCTCAGGAGCCCCAGCCCACCTCATGCTGTTCGACTTCAATAAACACTCCGCCAGGATGGCCGCTCGCGAAAGAGCACCCCAGCGCCTCGAAGAGAGGCAGCGGGATGTGTATGAGAGCCATCGGCACCGGGTGTTCTCGCTGTCGTACTACATGTCGGGGAGCGAGATGGAAGCCGAAGACCTCCTCCGCGATACGTTCATCACGGCGTTTCAGCAGGCCGAGGAGCCGGATCAGACGGTGGTAGACACGGCGTTGGTTGATCAGTTAGGCGATCACATGCTGCTGGAGGAAACGGAATTCGTTCCGGTTCCAACGTCCACCGAGTTTCCTGGGCGGCGCAACATCATGCGCGCCGATCTCGAAGAAGCCATCCGCTGTCTGCCTGCCAAAGAGCGGCTGGTCTTTCTGCTGATGGACGTGGAAGGGTACCCGGCCAGCCGGATTGCCGGCCTTCTGGCCATGCCCGAGACCACCGTACTGCGGACCGCCGTGATTGCCCGGATGCGTCTGCGGCATGAGCTGGCGAATATGCGCGAAGACGGCTGCCAGGCCGCCTAGTTTCTACTGCACTCCTAAAATCTTTTTTCTATTTTGACGCGCCGCTCTTGCGCTGCGCCCGCCGGTTCTTTGCCCAGTGCGCCTTCGTGGTTTGGCGAGCGCGCCCCAGAGCCAGCGCCTCGGCCGGCACGTTCTCGGTGATGCAGGAGCCTGCCGCGACGTAGGAACCTTCTCCGATCACGATCGGCGCGACCAGCGTGGAGTCGCTGCCGATAAACACGCCATCCTCGATCAGCGTTTCGTGCTTGTCCACGCCATCGTAGTTGCAGGTGATGGTGCCTGCGCCGATGTTCACGCCGCTGCCGATCTGGGCATCTCCCAGGTAGGTCAGGTGGTTCGCTTTGGATCCCTTGCCGATGCGAATTTTTTTGGTCTCAACAAAGTTGCCGATGTGCGCGCCTTCTCCAATGTGCGAGCCCGTGCGCAGATGCGCGAAGGGGCCGATCAGCGCGCCCTTGCCAATGTCGGATTCCGCGATGACGCACGACTGGCGGACCAGCACATGGTCGCCTACCGTCGTGTTCTCAATCACCGAATACGAGCGGATGTGGCAGTCCGCTCCGATTTGCGTTTCGCCCAGCAGTTGAACGAACGGCTCGATCACGGTGTCCGGGCCGACTTGCACTCCGGCGTCGATAACCACCGTTTCGGGCATGAAGATGGTGACGCCGGCAGCCATCAAACGGCGCGCGGTGGCGAGGCGCAGCTCACGATCGAGGTCCATCATTTCAGCGATGGTATTCGCACCCAGGACCTCGGTAGCCTGCGCGGCCTCGATGGCGACCACGCGCTCCCCGGCGTCGACCAGGATGCGCGCCATGTCGGTCAGGTACAGCTCCTTGTGCGCGTTGTCGTCGCGCAACTGGCCGATGTGCCCGTAGAGCGCGGCACGGCGAAACGCATAGATGCCGGAGTTGATTTCGCGAATTCCCTCCTGCTCCGGCGTAAGCGCCTTCTGCTCCACGATGGCGGCCACGTCAGGCGCATCCTTCTTTTTGCGCAGAATGCGGCCGTAGCCGAGAGGAATTTCGGGCGCGGCGGTGAGGATGGTCATAGCCGCCTGCTCGCGCAAATGGAAGTCGCGCAGCGCGACGATAGTCTCCGAGCGCAGCAGCGGCACGTCGCCTGAGAGAATGATCAGCTCGTCATAGTCCCGCGTGGCCTCTTCGGCGCACTGGATGGCATGCCCGGTGCCGCGCTGCTCTGCCTGCACGATAAAGTGAATGCCGGTGGCGCGCACCGCGGTCTGCACCGCTTCCGCCTGGTGCCCAACGATAGCAAAGATGTCCTGCGGCGGAACCACCTGCGCCGCCGCGGCGATAACGTGCTGCACCAGCGGCCGGCCGCCGATGGCGTGGAGGACTTTGGCGCGCTTCGATTTGAGCCGCGTGCCTTTGCCCGCAGCCATGATCAGGATTCCCAGTCGCATCGATACTCCTGCGGCGTCTTCGCTCAGGAAGGTCCCGCATTCACTCTGACGCTACTTTTGCGTGTCGCGGGTGTCAAACCGCGACGGAATCAGTCAGATAGTGGGCTACTTTGAGCGATGACCGCGATCATGCTTTTTTCTTAGGCTTGCTGAAGCGCTCTTGATAGGGTCCCCAAAAATTGCCGCCCTGCCATGGGGGTACGTAGGACTCCGCCCTTTGGCGCAGGACCCCCGCGAGAGGCGCGTCGGCTCGCTTCCTGAACCTGTTGCGCTTGCCCTGAATCTCTCGGGCCAGAGCATCAGCTTCCACGGCCACGACTTCATCCTCAGAAAGCTCGCTGGTGATGCTCTTGAGAGCTTCCTTTACATTTCTCCGCAATCCTTGCTGGCCTTGCTGTTTTCCGAGAGGAATGAGTTTTCGGGAGGCCTTATCGTTCTCGCCGTATACATTACGGCAATCGTTGGCGAGGCTCGCATCCTTCTTTTCAGACGGCGTCTTCAATTTGCTCATAGAAGTCCCTTCGTGCTGAGCATAATCTTCATCACGCGTTGGTCGCGCGAGCACTTCGAGAGTAGACCACTACGCGGAATCAGCGCCCAGATAGTCCTCTTTGCGTTTGAACAGCGCGACCGTGAAGAAAGCAACAATCGCCAGACCAAATCCGAAACAGATAGCGAAAAACGGGCCGTGAAAGAACGTTGCAATTGGGAACGGCGGCGCACCGGCCGGAGAATTCTGCGCCATGATTTGTTCCTCGGTGGCAAGGAATCGCGCCCCCATGCCGGGAAGGAACATGCTCAGCGAGTAGGCGATGGTATAGATCTGCCAAAACAGCGCCACGTACCAGGCAGCTTTCCATTTGCGGATCAGGCCGATTCCCATCACCAACTCGATCACGCCCATCAGGACCAGCACCAGCAATTCCCTGGAGCCGGTGACGACGGCCCCGAAGAGAAAGAACGGTATGTGCATCACCAGCACGAGAGGGAGGCTGAGGACGCCGAGCAACATGAGGCACGCCCAGACGATGATCACAATGCGCCAGCCGGGTGTTCCTGCTTCCGCGACGATGGGAAACGCTGCCGCTCCCCCGGGAGGCAGGATGTCCGGGTTCGTCACCATCAGGTTCGCGCCGGAAAAGGCCGCCCGCACCGAAGGCAAATTGAAATAGACCAGCCACCAAACGCCAATGAGCGCGAGGAAAAAGTAGAACGCCGCCATGAGTTCGAAAATCATGGGCAAAATAGACAGGTCCGGGCCAGGTTGCGCCATGCCTGGGGGCGGAGGAGGCATGACGGGAACCATGTGGCGCACCGCGAGAGTGCCGAAGCCCGCAATCGCGCAAACGGCGAAATCCAGCGCTCCAATGACGACGATCGAAACCCTGGCCCAGCGCCGCATTTTGAAGAGGCCCACCACCGTCCAGCCGCAAAATCCAAAGAATCCGAGCGCAACGAGGTTAAAGACCACCATGATGACCCGGAATCCGGGGATGGTCACCGGAGGATGCATAACCATGGAAGCCACAAGGGAGACGATGGTACCAAGAATTGCAACCAGGGCCATCAGCCCCAAAACCACAGCGGCAACGACTACGCCTGCCGGTCTGCGCATCATTCATATTCCTTTCAAGAGGCGTAAAAAGGATTTCCGGTTCAGCATACTCTTTCGTGATTGGCGGTCCTCCCGAAAAATGCTGCGCAGCAGACGGCCTTGCGTATACTTTGGTGGCAAGACTCCGACACTGAGGATGCAATGCCCTGTCTTGAACTGAAAGTCGCGGCCGAACCTCTGTCCCAGCCTGCAACCCGCCTGCGCACCCTGCTCGAAAAGCCGGGGGCAGCGGTGCTTCGCCGACATTATGTTGCGGAAGCGGCAGGTTACGACGATCCGCAACTGCGCAATCATTTCCGCGTGGTCGCGGTGCTGGCCGTCGACCTGAGCAATCCTCCGCAGGAGCCGGAACACCCCGAGCCCAAGCCGGAAGGCGAGGAGGCTGCCGAGGCCGCAGTGGACGGCGAAGAAGATGCCGATCCGTTTGGCGGCAGCTTCGCCAAAGGCGTCGAAATTTGGGTTGCGGATGGCGCGCGCACCACGTGCATCCACGCCGATATGGATGAAATTCCCGGGGCGCTGGCCATGTTTGACGCGTACCTGCGGCTCGCTCGCTATCAGCCGGCCTTCCTGCGCCTCGATCAGCGCATCGTGGGCCTGCACTTCACCTTCCGGGAAGGCTTTTCGGTGGGCGTGCATGGCGCGCCGAACGAAGCGGAGCCCACCGCCGAGTCGTTCTTCGAGACCGTCTCAGCCATTTCCGAGACCAACGACTTCCGTGCCACCAGCTTTATCGTTCGTCTCCCCAACGGCTGCATCGAGTACTTTCACGCCCTGCTGCGCGCGGCAGCGGCGTGGCTCGACGAGAATTCGTATCCCAATATTCTCGGATCAAAATGAACCTTGCAGCGGTGGCAGCCCTGATGTCCGGGCTCATCGCCGCGGGTTGGCAATCCTCTCCCCTCCATCCCGTGCCCCTTCCTCCGGTTCAGGACACGAATACCGAACGGGTCGAGCGCGGCGAGGTGCAATCACCCAATGGTGATTCCGTGCGGTACCGCATCCGGCTGCTGCCGATAGCGTCGTTTCCCGATCTGCCGGCCCCTGTCGGAGAGCAACTCAACCGCCGGCAATGCATGATTCCGCAGAGTTTCGAGGCCCAGGCGCCGGAAAACGTGATTCACGGATCGTTTCGCACCGCGGGAAGCGACGACTGGGCCGCTCTGTGCTCCGTGAATGGCTCGACTACCCTGTATGTCTTTCTCGGCGGGCAGTTCGACGCGCCCATCGCCCTGCGCAGCCAGCCGGACACCGCCTGGCTGGGCGCCGAACCCGGAGCTTCGATCTTTGGATCGGGCTGGGGTATCGCGGTACGCAGCGCCGCCACTCTCCGCGCCTCCCGGCAGATGCACGGAGCAGCGGACTTCGACCACGACGGCATTGAGGATGCGCGCCTCGAGCGCTCCGCCACTGTGCGCTACTGGGAAGACGGCAAATGGCTGGCGATTAGCGGCTGGAATTAGCCGCCTGGTGAGGCCGGAGGAACTTTTCCCCGTTGTTAACGTCTTGCAATCAATCTGCAATCAAGATGGAGGCTCCGCAACTTATCCTGGAGTTCCCGGTCTAATGCATACACGCGGCGCCTGTGCTTCTCACTTCCACGATCGGCGTTCGGACATCTCCCTCGGGAGAGCCGTGTCCCCCTGACTCCGGTCTGCGGAAGCCCTACAGGTCTGCACATTACCCCTCCAAATTAATCCGCCTGCATGCTCCAGGGACGCACCGAGCCAGGCAGGATTATGATGGATCGCGCCTAAAATCCGCGAGTGCCCCGCTGCGCGTTGCTGGCAGTTGTGGGACTCGCGCACGCCGACCGTCGCTGCAGTTGATTGCGGCGCGTAAAACTCCCCTTCTCGACTCTTCAAAGGATGGCCATGCTTCGCACGATTTTTTCCACTCTCCGCCCCCTCGTTTGCGTTGCGGCAGCGTTTGCCGCAGCCGCCGCGCCGCTCTCGGCGCAGACCAGCGAGACCGCCGTGGTCTCCAGCCGGATCGTGCAGCCTGTCGACGACAGCGCGCGCGTCACGCTGCATGGGTATATTCATCCGCTGGCAAAGCCCGCGAATGATCGCGGCGCAGCGCCGGACTCCATGCCGTTGCAGCGCATCCACATGGTGCTGCAGCGCAGCGCGAGCCAGGAGGCGTCGCTGCAACAGACGATTGCCGCCATGCACACGCTGGGCAACGCGAATTATCACAAGTGGCTGACGCCCGCCCAGTTCGGCCAGCAGTACGGCCCCTCCGATCAGGACGTCGCCTCCGTCACCTCGTGGCTTGGATCGCATGGATTTGAAGTCACCGGCGTGAAGGCCGGCAAGCAGGTCATCGAATTCAACGGCAGCGTGGCGCAGATGCGCGCCGCCTTTGGCACGCAGATTCACAAGTACGTGGTGAACGGAGAATCGCACTACGCGACCGCGAACGAGCCGCAGATTCCCGCGGCGCTGGCGCCCGTGGTGAGCGGATTTGCGACGCTCAACAATTTCCGCGTAAAGAAGAACTCCCACGTCCTCGGCCAGGCCAGTTTCGATCCCAAAACACACGCGGTGAAACCCAACTGGACCTACGGCAACAGCGCCGGCGTGAATTTTGTAGTTGCCCCCCAGGATTTCGGCGTGCAGTACGATCTGCCCAACCCCGCTCTGAACGCGGCCTATGCCGGCACCACCTATGACGGCACCGGCCAGAGCGTTGCCATCATCAACGACGCCAACATCAACATCGACCTGGTCAATCAGTTCCGCACGCTCTTCGGATTGCCCGCCAATCCGCCGACGGTGATCATCGACGGCAACGATCCGGGCGTCGAAGGAATCAACGATCCCGACGGCCCCAACTTTGACTCCGACGAAGCGTACATCGATGTGGAGTGGTCCGGAGCGGTCGCGCCCAAAGCCAGCATCGACATGGTGATCGCTGCGGACACCGATTTGGAATCCGGCTTGTTCCTGGCCGCGGAAGATGCAATCTACAGCGACATCGCCCCGGTGCTGAGCCTGAGCTTTGGCGCGTGCGAATCCGGCATTGGCTCCGAAAATCTTTTTCTCGACGAGCTGATGGAACAAGCCGCGGCGCAGGGACAAACGGTTCTCGTCTCCAGCGGCGACAGCGGGTCGGCGGCGTGTGATTCGTCCAGCTCGCCCTTCGCCGTGCAGGGAGTCGCCGTCAGCGGCTTCGCCTCCACGCCATGGGATGTAGCTGTGGGCGGCACCGACTTCTATTACAGCGACTACAACAACCCGTCAACGATCGACGGTCAGCTCGCCACCTATTGGAGCCAGACCCCTTCGCAGAGCCCGGCGGTTTCGCTGCTGACGCGCATACCCGAACAGCCCTGGAATGACAGCCAATACGGCCTCGACACCGTGAACTTCTACACCCTCATCGGTTCCACCACCATTGGCGGCGGAGGCGGCGGCGCCAGCAGCGCGGCGGTATGCAGTGGAAATAACTACGACCCCACCACTGGCGCCTGCGCCTCGACCATCGGCGGCTATCCCAAGCCTTCATGGCAAACCGGCGTGAACGGCACGCAGGCCGACAAGGTTCGCGACGTTCCTGACGTATCCCTGTTTGCCTCCGACGGATCGAACTACAGCTTCTATCCCTTCTGCTATGCGGACGGCGATTGCCAGCCGGCATCGGGCGATAACCTGGTGCAGATCTCCGGCGCGGGTGGGACTTCGTTTGCGGCGCCGGCCTTTGCCGGCATTATGGCGCTGGTAAACCAGGCGCAGACCATGAAACTGGGCAGCCCGCAGAGTCAGGGCCAGGCCGACTTTGTTTTGTATCCGCTGAAGGCACAATTCCCCGCGGCCTTCCATGACGTCACGGTAGGCACGAATGCCGTGCCGTGTAACCTGGAGACGGTCAGCGAAGGCGGCAGCACATTTCCCCCGGTCAGCTGCATTTCAGCGGGCGCGAACGCCGTTAGCTTCAATGGCGTGCTGGAGGGCGAGACCGGAACCGGATCCACTCCGCTCTACAACGCCTCCGCCGGCTATAACCTGGCCACCGGCCTGGGTACGGTCGACGCAGCTACGCTGATTGCGGACTGGAGCAAAGTCACCTTCAAGTCCACCAGCGTCACGCTCACGCCTTCGTCAACATCCTTCGCCCACGGCACGTCGATCACGGTAAGCGGCACGGTTACGCCCAGCACATCGACCGGCAATGTCGCCCTGATGACGAACAGCTCGGAGCCGGCCAATCAGGGCGCAGGCTTCGGCACGGCCTTCGCAGGCTCGCCCAGCACGTTTGCTGTCGGGACCAGTGGCGCCTACACCGGCAGCGTGCAGGACCTGCCTGGCGGCACCTATGACATCTGGGGATCGTACAGCGGCGATGGGACCAACGGTTCCAGCACCTCGCCGAAGACCTCGATCACGGTGACTCCGGAAGCCAGCAGCATTTACTTCAACCTGCTGAACTCGGCCAGCACCACCTCCGGCAGTCTCGGAATCAGCCCAGGCACCACCACCGTTCCATACGGGACACAGGGCACCATGGACGCTGACGTGTTCCCCACGACGTACTACAACAACTGCATCACTCCAGCCAACCCCGCGTCCAGTTGCGGCACCACGGCCTACACGCCGCCCACCGGGACGGTCACGTTCACCGATAACAGCACCACCGTGAACACGGCGGCGGTGAACACGGAGGGCGACGCGGAGTTCAACGCACCCTTCAGCATTGGCACGCATACGGTGAGCGCCAGCTACTCCGGCGACAACAGCTACAACAAGTCGAGTGCGTCGAGCATCGGGTTCACCGTTGTGCAGGACGTCCCGAATATCTTCGCCGGCGCTGCCAATGGGAGCACAACCTCCAATACGTTTTATGGCGGTCAGGCAACCGTCTTCTACGTGCTGGTGGAAAACAGCGCGAACTACACGAATGAGAGCACCTACGGCATAGAATCGACGACCCCCGTCGCGCCGCCCACGGGCACGGTCACGGTGACCGGATTGCCGAGCGGCAGCAGCAGCGGCACAGCAACTCTGGTGGCGAGTGTGGATCCGACGGACGGCTTGCCGGCAGGTGTGGTTCAGTTCACCATTCCGGCCAACGCCTGCTCCGGCACCTGCAACTACAACCTGACCATCAGCTACAGCGGCGACACCAACTACACGGCCCTCACCGGCGGTAATGCCGCGGCGGGCACCATTACCATCGCGCCGCCGACTCCGACGACCCTGCTGACCAGCACCATCGCGATAACCAACGTTACCGGCACCATCACCCCCAACTCCACCATGACGGTAACGGGCACAGTGACCGGTGTAAGCGGAAAGGGTGCTCCCAGCGGCACGGTGTACGTGTACCCCAACGGCACCTCCACCAACTCGTTCAACCTGGTGCAGGGTTCGGGGGATACTTCCACCTTCACCGGCACGCTCACCAGTCAGGGTCTGACGCAGGGCGGCAACATTCTCACCCTGTATTACACCGGCGACACCGTCTATAACAGCTCAAGTGTGGTGGTGAATTCGGGCACGGCCATCTCCACTCCGCAGTCGGACTTCGCTCTGACCGCGGCCAGTGGCACAGTTCCCGTGGCCGCGGGCGCCACTGGCACCACGACGGTCTACGTGACGCCGACCAACGGCTTCAGTGGAACGGTCACCCTGGGTTGCGCCTTGCAGGGAACGCCCACGGGCGTGAGCTGCACCGTGAGCCCCGGCTCGGTGACGCTGAGCTACAGCAGCACTGCGAGCCTCGGCCCCGATCGTCATCGCTGGAACCTGCTGGCGACAGGCGGTGGCGCAGCCCTGGCCTGCGTCCTGCTCTTCACGATTCCGGCGCGGAGACGGGCATGGCGTAACCTGCTGAGCTTCGTCATCCTGGCCTGCATCGCGGGGTTCGGCCTCGGTTGCGGATCCAGCGGTGGCACCACCGGCTGCCTGACGAATTGCGGAGGCGGAGGCGGCGGAGGAACGCCCGGCACGGCCATCAATCCGAGCCAGCCCGTCACCGTCACCATCACCGCAACCAGTGGAGCGGCCCCGGGCAACTACACGGCGACCGTCACCGGCACCGCGCCCACCGACCTGGTCCACACCATCGGCGTAGTCGCGCAGGTCCAGTAGGCTGTTCGAAAATCCCGCTCCCGCGCAAAGGGAGCGGGATTTTTCATTGCGCACGAAAGTTTCCGCGCACCCGACGGATTGCGCCGGACCCTGCGCCCCGCCTTTGTATACTGCATTGCATCGATCTGAAAAAATAAGGGGAGCCGCGGTGGCAGCCGCACACGTCCCGGTGTGCGAAAGGAGCGGAGTTTGCGCACGAACAGATCGGCCAGTCTGTACGCTCTTTGGACCGTCTGCATCCTCGTGCTCGTTGGCCTCCACTTCGTGCACCCGCTCGCCGATTTTCCCAACAATTCCCCGTGGATGGACTATTCCAAGTACACCGATGAAGGCTGGTACGGCAGCGCAGCCGCTCGCTTTTTTCTCAGCGGACATTGGTTTTGGCGCGGCGACTTCAACGCCGCTGTGGCGCTGCCGGTCTGGCCGCTGCTGCTGGCCGGAGTATTTCGCTTCACTGGCGTCAGCATGAGCGCGGCGCGCGTGGTCATCGTCGTCATCTTCAGCGTGAATTTGCTGCTCAGCTATGCCGTGCTGCGGACGCAGGCGGCGCGCTGGGTCGCGCTCGCGGCCGTCACCCTGCTGGCGACCAGCCCATTTCTCTATTCCTTCAGCCGTCTCGCGATTCTGGAGCCTCTGTTGGTGTGCTTCATGCTGGCGTCGTGGCTGCTGGCGCTGCGGCTCAGTCAGGCATCGCCTGGCAGCCGCACCGCTATGCTGCTCCTGATCGGCGTACTGTCTTGCCTGCTGGTGCTCAGCAAGACGACGGGCTTGTTCCTCATCCCATCGACATTGTTTCTGGTGGCCCACGCCTACGGCTTCCGGGCTTCCCTGCGTGCGCTGGCGACGGTTGCGGTTGCCGCACTGGTTCCGTGGTGCGCCTGGTATGTTCTGCTGGTTCGGCCGCACTATCGCGTCGACTACCAATATCTCTTCGAAGCCAATCACTGGCCGCAGCCCGTCGGGCTCCGCGATCACATCGCCGCGTATGGGTGGGCGCTTCATGGAATGCTGTGGATTTCCCCCACTCTCTGTATCGCGGCGATTGTGTTGCTGGCGCTGGCGCTGGTTCCGCCATCGCGCGAAGCTGCCTCGGCCCGTCCCGCGAAGAACGCCTTCCTTCGCAATCCCCTCATCGGCGCATCGCTGCTCGCCTCCAGTGGCTACATCTTCTTGATTGGAGCGCAGAATCATCCCCAGCCGCGCTACTACGAAACGGTGATTTATCCGCTAACGTTTCTGCTGGCTTTGGCTTCGGCCGACCTGGCGAACCGGACGCGCGCAACGACGCTGCGCCTGGCCGGAGCCGCAGCCCTGGCTGTCCTGCTTGTGGTGTCGGTCATGGGAACCCTGAGCATCGCGAGCTACACGCGTCATCCTGAATACACCTGGCTGAATGCCGCCAACGGCGTGGCGCGCTACATCAACCAGCATCCTGCGCCGAATCACATGCTGCTCTCCATCAGCGGCGACGACCTCACGCTGATGACGCACCTTCCGTCGAGTTGCGATGACTTCGGCACGTATGATCTGCCCTACCGCATCCACGTCTACCAGCCTTCCTGGTACGCAACGTGGAACGAGCTGGACCCCGGAACGCTCGTCGATCTGAAAACGCAATACTCGCTGGAGCAGGTTGCGTCGTTCACCGCCTTCGACGATCCCGACCGCGACGTCTTCATCCTCTACCGGATGCATCCGCTTCCGCCGGCGCAGCAGAACTACGTCGCCACAGAAGAAGCCAAAGCGAATGCAGACAAGTAATGCGCTTAACCCACGTCCAAATCGCGTTCCCCAATCCAATCTCGCGCTCTACCCTCGCCTGAGCTTCCTGATTGATTTTGTTGATTTTGCTTGACAGAGACGCAACGGGAGCACAATATATTGATGGCTTGACGGCTACCTGCCAGGATGTAGTAGAGGGCTGGCGGTTCCAGGAACCTTTGGGAGAAGGGTTCCGACGGAGGCAATGCCTAACCGGCCCTCATCGTATCCTGGCTTTCCGCAGAGGCTTCGTTCCATACGAAGCCTCTCTTTCTTTGCCCGGGAGCTGGCCTGCACGGCTTGCGACCGTTCACCATCGAACACATCCAACGGTTAGGTATGTCCTCTTCCAATTTCGCAAGTCTTTTTACCCCACTGCAGCTCGGTTCTCTCACTCTTCGCAACCGCATCGTGGTTTCACCCATGTGCGAATACTCGTGTGAGGACGGCTTCGCCAACGACTGGCACCTGGTCCACCTGGGCAGCCGCGCGGTGGGCGGCGCCGGCCTGGTTTTCACTGAGGCCACGGCCGTTACGCCGGAAGGCCGCATCAGTCCCCAGGATCTGGGACTGTGGAAGGACGAGCACATTGCCCCGCTTGCGCGGATCACCACCTTTCTGCACAGCCAGGGCGCGTACGCGGGGATTCAGTTAGCGCATGCGGGCCGTAAGGCCAGCACATTTCGTCCGGGCGATGGCGAAGGCGTCATCCTGCCGGAAGCCGGTGGCTGGGCTGACGTGCTCGCGCCCAGTGCGATCAAATTTTCACCAAGCTATCCGCAGCCACACGAACTGGATCTAGCCGGCATCGCTCGCCTGCGCACTGTGTTCCGCGAAGCAGCGGTCCGCGCCGATCGCGCCGGCTTCGACGTGATCGAAATTCACGCTGCCCACGGCTATTTGCTGCACGAATTCCTCTCCCCGCTGAGTAACCAGCGCAGGGACGAATACGGAGGCAGCTTTGAAAACCGGGTCCGACTCCTGCTCGAGATCACGAGCGCGATTCGCGAGGTTTGGCCGCGCGAACGCCCGCTGTTTGTGCGTATTTCCGCCACCGACTGGACCGAGAATGGCTGGGACCTGGAGCAATCCGTGCACCTGGCAGCGCTGCTGCGTGAACGCGGCGTCGACCTGATCGATGTATCCTCTGGCGGCAACGTCGCGACGGCGCAAATTCCGTTTGGACCGGGGTATCAGACGCAATTCGCTGAAGCCATTCGGGCACAAACCGGCATCCTGACCGGTGCCGTAGGCATGATCACCGGCCCCGCGCAGGCCGCGCATATTCTGCGCACCGGCCAGGCCGATCTCATCTTCATCGCGCGCGAATTTTTGCGGGATCCCTACTGGCCGCTGCACGCCGCAGCGTCGCTGGGCGAGACCGCTGCATGGCCCAAACAATACCTGCGGGCGGCTCCGCCGGGCGCGCCCCCCCGTAACTCTATCGTGAACAAAAGCTGATTCCTCTTCCCTTGAGGGCGGGTGATTGTCCTATACTGCGTGCAAGGATCTGTTCCCAGAGCAGATCGTGACCTCTATGCCCAGGCATGCTGCCATTCACCGCGCTCCGCAGGATACGACAATTCCCGACAAGCTGTACTTCCGCATCGGGGAAGTCGCGAAGCTGTGCAACGTTGAGACCTACGTGCTGCGCTTTTGGGAAACAGAATTTCCGCAGATGCGCCCCAACAAAAGCGGCACCGGGCAGCGCCTTTATCGCAAACGGGATGTGGAATACGCCCTCCACGTCAAGACGCTGCTGCACGATCAGGGCTACACCATTGCCGGTGCGCGCCAGTTGATGGCCCAGGAAGCCAGTCGTGCGCGGGGTTCGCAGCTCGCGCTCATCGAGAAGGAGCCCAATGCCCCCGTGGGCGAAGCCAAGCTGCAAAAGCTGCGTGGTGAGTTGAAGGATCTGCTGGGAATGTTATCGACCGATCCAGGACGCGCCGATCGCAAGCCCCGCGCCGTCGATCGCTCCGAGAGCCAACACAGCCCGAACCTGTTCGAGTAGGGCTTAGACGGCCTTCCGCGACTGTGCGTAGAAGTTTAGCGCCATCACCAGCAGCACCACCTGCACCCCGATACAAACCAACGCGAGGCCGTGGTGACCGCGGAGAAACACCGGGATGAATCCGCCCAGCATGGCGCAGCAGGCCGCGGTAATAACCGCCTTGCGCCGCAGAGCATCGACTTTGTTGGTCGCCTGCATCGCTGAATCTACCGTCCCCGCATCCCGCCCAGCATGCCCATCGCGCGCCGCTGCAGCATGCCACCCTTGCCCATGCCTTTGAACATCTTCCGCATCTGGGCGTACTGGCGCAGCAGCTGATTCACTTCCTGCACGGTGGTTCCCGACCCGTTCGCAATGCGCTTGCGGCGGCTGCCGGAGATGATCTCGTGGTGGTTGCGCTCTTTCTGCGTCATCGAGTTGATGATGGCCTCGACGCGCGTGAACTGCTTTTCGTCCACCTGCCCTGCCATTTGCTGCATGCCGGCCAGCGGGCCCACCGACGGCAGCATTTTCAGAATGCTCTCGAGCGAGCCCAGTTTTTTGATCTGGCGCAACTGATCGCGAAAATCTTCCAGCGAGAATCCGTCGCCCGACAGCGCCTTGCGCGCAAAGTCCTCTGACTTCTTTTTGTCGAGCTTCTCTTCGGCCTTCTCGATGAGCGACATGATGTCGCCCATGCCCAGGATGCGCCCGACAATGCGATCCGGATGGAACGGCTCGAACGCGTCCGGCTTTTCACCGGTGCCGATAAACTTCACCGGCTGTCCCGTCACGTGCCGGATCGACAAAGCCGCGCCGCCGCGCGCATCGCCGTCCATCTTGGTGAGCACCGTGCCAGTCAAACTCAACTGCTTGTGGAAAGCTTCAGCGGACTTCACCGCATCCTGGCCGGTCATGGCATCGGCGACGAACAGGATCTCCTGCGGCGACAGGAGCGCCTTCAGCTTCCGCATCTCGTCCATCAGCTCGGCGTCAATGTGCAGGCGGCCTGCCGTGTCGACGATCAGCGTGTCGCACCCGGTAATCACGGCTTCGCGGCGCGCCTCTTTCGCCAGGCGCTCCACCAGCGCCGTTCCCGGCGTTTCGCCCTTCATATCGCCCGCGTAGATGTTGGCCTTGATCGACTGCGCCACCACCCGCAACTGCTCGCGCGCGGCTGGGCGATAAACGTCGACAGAAACCAGCATGGGCCGATGTCCGCCCTTTTGCAGCCACGCCGCCAGCTTGCCTGCCGTGGTCGTTTTGCCGGAGCCCTGCAGCCCCGCCATAAGAATCACCGTTGGCGGCCGCGAGGCGAACTGGAAGCGAGCCACGTCCTTGCCCAGAATCGCGATCAGCTCATCGCGAACAATCTTGGTCACCTGCTCGGTCGGCGACAGCGAGGTCATGACCTCCTGGCCGAGAGCCTTCTCGCGGATGTGGTCGATCAGCTCTTTGACGACGTTCAGGTTGACGTCGGCTTCGAGCAGGGCCACGCGAATCTCGCGCAGCGCCTCCGTCATGTTTTCTTCGGTGATCGCGCCCTGGCCGCGTAGGTTTTTGAAGGCGCGTTGCAGTTTTTCAGAAAGATTCTCAAACATAGGGGCTTTTCAAGTTTACCAGTGCGGTCACCGATGCACAGTTGGAGCGCTGCGGCCACGGTTCCGGCATAGAATCGCGCCATGGCTCAGGCAGGCAAGGGTTTGGCGTTGGCAGTCGCCATCGGCGGACTGGTTGCAGGAGGTTTGTTGTTTCTGCATTACGACCGGATACTCACCGAACCGCGGCTGCAGGCCGAGGAAATCGCTCAGAATTCGCCCATGGTCCTGGAAAAGCTTGGAGATCCGCTGGAGTTCGGCCGTTTCCCGCAAGCCAAACTGCACGGTGACAACAATGCGCATCTCGCGATCGGAGTTTCCGGCCCGGCTGGTACCGGAACGCTGGTGGAATGGGCACAGCAGGACGCAGGACATTGGCGCATCTGCTCGCTGGTTTTCCGCTGGAACGGAACAGGCGACGAATTTGAACTGGTGGACGGCGCGGAAACGCATTGCGCCCCTGAATAAGCGCTGGCGCTGGACTGCATTGCGTCTTTTTATATACTTGCGCATGCTTTCCCAGCGCCTTTCGCTCGCCCTCTGCGCTCCTGGTCTGTTTGCCTTCGCCGCTGCCTCCGCCCAAACGCCTGCCGCGACACCGGCCACGCCCGCAGCGCCGCATCCCATCACCCTCAACGATCTCTTCCGCTTCCACGACGTCGGCAGCCCTGAAGTTTCGCCCGACGGCCAGTGGGTCGCTTACACCGTCTCCACGATCGACGAGAAGGAAGACAAGCGCATCAGCGATCTGTGGATGGTCTCGTGGGACGGCAAGCAGAATATTCGCCTGACGTGGAAAGGCGATGTGTCGGACGATTCGGATCCTGAGGATCTCGAATCTTCCAGCACGCCGCGCTGGAGTCCGGATGGCCAGTACATTTCGTTCACGGCAGATCGTTCGGGCCATGGCAAAGGCTCGCAGGTGTGGGTTCTCGACCGGCGCGGCGGCGAAGCGCATCAGCTCACCGACATCAAGGGCCAGTTGGCCTCGTACGCATGGTCGCCCGATTCGAAGACGCTGCTGCTGGGCATCACGCCTCCCGACCCTGCTGACAAGGACAAGAAGGACGACGACAAAGCGAAGGAGAAGCCGAAGCCCATCCAGATCGATCGCTACCACTTCAAGCAGGATGTCGAAGGCTATCTGAAGGACAACGAGCATACGGTGTTCTTTCTGTGGGATGTGGCGACGAAAAAACTCGACAAGCTGACCACGGACACGAAGTTCGATGAAGGAAACGGCGTCTGGTCGCCGGATGGAACGAAGATCGCCTACGTCAGCAATCACGACGTCGATCCAGACCGCAGCATCAACACCGATGTTTTCGTGGTCGACGCGAAACCGAATTCCACGCCGAAGAAGCTCACCGACTACGACGGCCCTGATGGCGGGCGCCTCGCGTGGAGTCCTGACAGCAAGTGGATCGCCTTCACACGCGGCGACGTCCTCAAGCTCTGGCAATACAGCGAAGAGAAGCTGGGCATCGTGCCTGCCGATGGCAGCGCACCGGCCCGCATTATTGAAGACAGCTTCGATCGCGCCGTCTCCGGACCGTCGTTTGCACCGGATGGCAAATCGATCAGCGTGATTGCCGAAGACGATCGCAACCAATACCTTGCCAGCGTCGACATTGATTCCGGAAAAGTCCATCGCGAAATCAGCGACCTTGGCACGGCCATGGCTCTGAATTCGCGCGGCGGCCACACCGCGCTGGTGTGGACCACGGACGAGCATCCCGGCGAGGTTTACGCGTTTGAGAATGGCGCGCTACGCCCGCTCACCCACCACAACGACGCGCTGATGGCGGAATTCAAACTCGGTGAAACCCGCGACGTGAATGCCGTTTCGAAAGACGGCACACCGGTTCACGGCATCCTCACGCTGCCAGCCGGCGCCGCGGCCGGAGCAAAACTGCCCATGCTGCTGTTCATCCACGGCGGCCCGAACGGGCAGGACGCGCACCAGTTCACGGTGCAGCGGCAGCTTTTCGCGGCCCACGGCTACGCGGTACTCAACGTGAACTATCGCGGCAGCTCAGGCCGCGGCAGCGCCTTCCAAAAAGCCATCGCCGCCAACTGGGGCCACCTCGAAGTCGATGACCTGATGGCGACCGTCGATGAAACCATCAAAGAGGGCTATGCCGATCCTGACAAGCTGTGCGTCGGCGGCTGGAGCTACGGCGGCATTCTCACCGACTTCACCATCGCCAGCACCACGCGTTTCAAAGCGGCCAGCAGCGGCGCGGGCATGGGCAATCCGCTCGGCCTCTACGGCATCGACGAGTACATCCTGCAGTACGACTACGAACTCGGCCAGCCCTGGAAGAATACGCAGAAGTACATCGACATCGGCTACCCTTTCTTCCATGCGGACCGCATCCACACGCCCACGCTCTACATGGGCGGCACTTCGGACTTTAATGTCCCGCTGAACGGCGGCGAGCAGATGTACCAGGCGCTCAAGAGCCTGAACGTTCCCGCCGAGTTGGTGGTTTATCCTGGCCAGTTCCACGGATTCACGAAGCCCAGCTTCATCAAGGACCGCTATCAGCGCTGGTTCGACTGGTACGATCACTGGGTTTTGGGCAAGGGTCCGCAGTCACCGCCCGCGACTCCGGAGACGCCACCGGCCAAGTCGTAGAGAAATCTTTTCATTCGGCCATCGAGGTTTGGCGGACGCGTGGGATATTAGTTTCTGGCGATGGTGGACATGCTCACGTTACGGCGAGTTACAACTTTAGTGGCAAGGAACATGTGATTCCTGTCACACGAGGGCAGAACTTGTTGAATCATGCTCATTAAGAAGCAATGCAACAAGCAACGAGTCTAACTTCGTTCGATGGTGTAATCGTATGCTGGTAACCTCATGCCAATTGCCACAAAGCAAAATGGATCCTTGCGAATTCAGAGCTACCCCCGACAACGGCCGGGGCCGGTGCTCCGAATGCGCAGCACTCCAGGTGCTCAACCTGAAGCAGGGAGCCAGTGACAAAGAGATCAAAGCGGCATATCGGACGCTTGTGAAGGTCTGGCATCCAGATCGATTCGAGGGTGACACAGACGCCAGGACATCCGCTCAAGAGAAGATGCACACTGTAATCGCTGCATTTAGGGCGCTATCTTCACAGGTATGCACTGAGTCTCAAGCGGAAATAAGTCCGGATTACTTCACGATCGGCTCAACAAGGAAGGACGTCCAGGCCGTTCAGGGCATTCCAACGGCGTATTCATCCGACACTTTCGAGTACGGCGCCTCAAAGGTCTTCTTTGTCGGCGATAAGGTTGTCGGCTGGGAAAATGCTCCGATATGGGTCCATCTCAAAGTGCAACTCCGGCCTGCTCAGGCAGTCGATGGAACATTACACTGCTTCGCAAAAGGTTCGACAAAAGACGAAGTACTGGCGATTCAGGGCACGCCAACTGGCTTTTCCTACAACACATTTGAGTATGGAACGTCGAGGGTTCATTTCAAAGATGGCCGGGTTATAAGCTGGGAAAATGCTTCTGCATGGAGCCCCCTCAAGGTCTAATTCCAACAGCCTCTTATCTCATCGGAGATAGTCAGTCGTACCCACATCGCATTGAAGCCCGCACCTATAGACGGGCAGCACGGCATCCGGCAGGCACGATGAAAGAGGCAGGGTGCGGTAGGCTATCTCCATGCCCGGAGTTGCTCTTTCCCTCGAAGGCAAAGTTGCCCTCATCACTGGAGGCTCGCGCGGGATTGGCGCGGCTGCGGTTCGTTTGTTTCGCCAGGCTGGAGCGCGCGTCGCCTTCAATTACCGCGCCGCGAAGGCCGCCGCTGAAGCGCTGGCTGCTGAATGTGGTGGCCCCGACGGGTCTGAAAAGCGGTGCGTCGCATTCGCCCAGGATCTGGCCAGTCCCGAAGACGGGCGCGCCCTGGTGCGGCGGACGGTGGAAGCTTTTGGGCGCATCGACATCCTCGTTGCCAACCATGGCGTCTGGCCGCCAGACGACGCTTCCATCGCCACCATGGCCGATGACCAGTGGCGATCGACGCTGGCGATTAATCTGGACAGCGTGTTTGGCCTGGTCCAGGCGGCGGTGGGCGCGATGCAGAAGCAGGGCCGGGCCGCTCCGGCCGGACTCGACACGCCCGCCGGGCCTGCCGGGTCGATCGTGCTGGTGAGCTCGACGGCCGGGCAGCGCGGCGAAGCCTTTCACGCCGACTACGCCGCCAGCAAGGGCGCCATCATCAGCATGACCAAGGGTTTGGCAACGGAGCTGGCACCCGCGGGCATCCAGGTCAACTGCGTCGCGCCGGGATGGGTGGCCACGGACATGTCCGCGCCGACCCTGAACAATCCTGAGACCCGGGACAAGGTTTTTAGGGTGATTCCGCTGGGGCGGGTCGCCGATCCGATGGAAATTGCGGGGCCCATCCTCTTTTTATGCACGCCGCTTGCTGGCTTTATGACCGGAGAGATCGTCAATGTGAATGGAGGAGCTGTCCTCGTCGGTTAACCATGAGAAAGATTCCGCTGCTGCTTGCCCTTTGCTGCGCGCCCGCCCTTCCGGTTCAGATCCTGTGCGCGCAAACTTCCTCCCCGGCCGCCGATGCTCCCCCGGCTGCGAGCACTCCCGCGCCTGGTTCCCATTCTGACGACACCGGCTCGGCCAAAGCTCGAGCCGCCCTCGACGCCATGGTGCAGGCGCTGGGCGGCGATCGCTGGCTCAACGTTCAAAACACCTTCGTTCAGGGACGCATCGCCGCCTTCTACCAGGGCAAGCCGACGGGCGCCACCATCCAGTTCTGGGACTGGAAGACGCCGCAGAACGAGCGCCTCGATCTGGACGACAAAACGAAGGACCGGCAAAAGTGGATACAGGTTTTTACCCCGAAGGAGTGCTGGGAGATTACCTACAAGGGCAAGAAGCCGATGCAGCGCGGTCCCATGGAAAGCGACCCCTGCCAGGAAGCCATCCGCCGCCACGACCACTCCATTGAAATGGCGGTGAAGGTCTGGATGAAGGACCCGAACACGGTGCTGCTGTACGAGGGCCGCTCGCTGGCGGAGCGCCGCCTGGCCGAGCAGGTGACGCTGCTGAACGGCAACGACGATTCCATCACCATCATGATGGACGCCGAGTCGCACCTGCCGCTGAAGCGTACCTATTATTGGCGGGATCCGGAATACAAAGACAAGAACACGGAAGATGAGGAGTACGACGATTACCAC
>Ga0210391_10000874_pt1 | contig 29190 bp, 22 predicted proteins | sample IncBWC12OmetaG_FD_160573 | JGI IMG/M metagenome (GOLD analysis project Ga0210391, IMG submission 160573) | Forest soil microbial communities from Barre Woods Harvard Forest LTER site, Petersham, Massachusetts, United States - Inc-BW-C-12-O ... | reverse complement strand
GAGGTTACCGCGCGTCGACGCGAACACAATGCGCTCGATTCCGTCGGGGCCGGGCGGGCTGAACACCGGATCGAAGTCGTGCTCCAGAAGGCCGTTGCCCATCGGGTCGTGCATCGCGATGTCCGGCTGCAGCGCGCACCCCGTACCGTCGGCGTTCATCGTGTAGATCGCGAGCGGCGACGCGTCCGAAGACCGCGCCGCGAACGCGATCGTCTTGCCGTCCCAGGAGACTTGCGGGCGCCGCACGTCCGCGCCCGCCATGAGGCCGCACGTCGTGAGGTCCACCGTCGTGTCGGCGGCGGTCGTGACGGCGCCCCCGGTCGCCAGCGTCGCCGCGATGATGTGCAAACTCGCCCCCCCGGCAAAGACGTCGAAGTCCTGCGGGCGATCCGGCCCCGAAGGGGGCGGCCTCTGGACGTAGACGATCCCCGAGAGCGCGGTGAGGTTCCGCTCCACGCGTTCGCGTCGATGCCACTCCCGGACGATGCAGTACGGAGGAATCGCGTCGACCGGATCGTTGTCGTAATCGTAATTGCCGGCGTCGCAGACAGCACCGTTCGCGAGCGGGACGCCCCCGTCCGGCGCGCCCGCGTCGTATTCGCCGCTCGCGAAGTCTTCGAAGAGCGGGCCTCCCCGGTGCGTGAGTCCAGGCGAACCCGGCACGAGGTCCGGCCGGTAGAGGTTCTTCGCGACGAGGCGGCTCGCGTTCACGTCGTCGCTCTCGAAGGACATCTGCGCGACGGAGAAGGCGTAATTGCGCTGCGTCGTATTCAGCGAAAACGTGCCTGCCGTGCCGCCACGGAGGCGGTAATCGTGGAACATCCCGGCCGAATGACACTGCTCCATCATGCAGCCTTTCTTCACGAGAATCGGCTGCACCTTCTGGGCGAAAAACAGGAAGGCGGGGTCCAGATTGGGCACTTGCGGCGGCCCGTGCGCGTTCGCCCAATTGAGGAGCGTCGTGTAGTTCGGGTCGTCGATCGACGAAAAAAGTGGGCCGCCTTCGTGGTAGCTGCCCCCCTGGGCCGACGCGAGCGGACGGCGCACGATCTCGCTGTTCGACGGCGTCGCGGCCAGATAGCTGACGGCCGCAAAGTAATTCCAGCGGATTTCTTCCGGCGAGCTCCCGCACGTCAGATAGAGCGCGTTGACGGAGGTCCCGTGGCAATTGCCGGCGCCGCACGTCATCCCGAGCACCGAGTTGGCGCCGCCTTTCGCGGTGAACGTTGCGAAGTCGGCCCCGGTCGGATCGGTCGTCGGGTCGAACCCCGCCGCCGACGGCACGACCTCCGAGCACGGCGTCTGCGGAATCAAGACGGGCGGAATGCCGGTGTTGTTCACCGTCGCGCCGCTCTCGATCCAGCGGCGGAGCGTCTGGTACGCGCTCGCGGTCGGATCCAGAATCGCGCCGCCCGTGTGCTTGATGTCGGTCGTGATCTCTTCTTGGGTGCCGTCCCAGGTCGTATACGTGAGCTGGAGGGGGCCGACGTTCTTCACGAGGAGCGACGGCTGCAGATACGGCCCGTAGTCGAGCAGCAGGTCGCGGCGTTTGTCGACGCCGGCAAACGTCGTCATGTCGAGGTTGCCGAACGCGTTGCCTTTCGGATCCGCTACGTGGCAGCCCGCGCCCGTATTCGTCCGCACGCACGAGTTCTCGAGAATCGGCGCGATGTTCCGATCGAAATACGTCGAAGGTGTCGGCTCTTTGGTGGTGCAACCGGTGAGAGCGACGGCGAGGACGATGGCCGTCGCCACGCAAGCGAGAAAACTCGCGGCACGCATCGGCTCATCGTAGCCGCTGCATCAAAGCCTGCGTATCGCGATTTGCGCCATGTCGCGAACGAACCCGTCGGAGTCGTTTTGCGAGATCGCCAAGAGCGCCGCTATGAGGCTGGTCGTGTCGACCATGCCGGGCGATCGGGCCGCGATCGAACCGACCGCATGGCAGGCCGCCGCACGAACACCTGCATCGGCGTCCGTCTGCGCTGACGCGAGGATCGGGGCGACCGCGGAGGACGCACCCCGCGCGTCGAGCACTTGAACCGCGTTGCGCCGAACGTCGGCGGACGCGTCGCTCAGGACGCCCGCGAGGCTCGCCACCCCGGAGAACCCGTTGATGATCACCGCCGAAGCGAGCGCGGCGAGCTTGACGCCAGGGTCGGCGTCGGTGAAGGCCTGCGCCAGCGCACCGGCGCCGTCGTTGTTCAGACGCCCGAGCGCGCTGGCGGCTGCCGCGCGAACGCGCGCGTCGCTGTCGCTCAACGCGGTCACACAGGCGGTCACGCCGGGCGCCGCGAAGAACTCTCCCAGCGCATACGCCGCGTACGAACGGCGCACGGGGTCCGGGTCGCTCGCGAGGGTCTGCAGCGTTTGCTGGTACACTTCGCCCGGGCCGAACACGCCGAACGCGCGCCGGCGGAGCCACCAAGCCGCGATCTCGCGGGTCCGGGCGTTCGCGTCGTAGATGAGGAGCGAGACCGGCGCGATGCAGTCGAGGCATTCGACCTTCTCGCCGTGCTCCAGCACCTCCCACACCGCCGTGGGCGCGGCGCTGGCAGCGGCGCTCTTGATGGCGTCGGGCGTCGAGAGAAACTCGACCTGGTTCTGCGGGATGTTGCCGTAGACCGCGGCGAAGCCGGGTCCGTTCTGCGGCGAGTCGCTGCGCGCGTCCTGCGACGCGAAGGCGGCGGCCAACATGAGCCCAGCGGCGGCGAGCGTTCGTGTGAAGAGATGGGTGGTTCGCATGGCATTTCCTCGTCGAAGATTCATGGGGCTCACGGGCTCGCGACGGGCGCGACCGGGTCGCCGCCGTCGGGGAAGGCCGGCATGAAGCCGGTGTTCTGGCGCGAGTAGTACTGGCCGCCGAGATCCATCGGATACACGGCGAGGGTCTTGCGGTCGGCGTCGCTGAGCGAGCCGCCCACGTCCTCCGGGTGAAGAGGATTCGTGCTGGTCGGCCACGCCGTCGAACCGTCGGCCCCGCGCAGATTCAGCTTCTGCGTCAGCATCGATCCGCGCGCGTTGCCGGGGATGCCGTACATCGGCGGCACCGAACCATCCGTGAGGGTGATCCCCAGGCCCTCCGAAGTTGGGCCGCCGTCCGGCGTATCGCTGTCGCTCATCATCAGCGTCGCCGGATAGAAGATCGAGACGTACGAGGCAGGCCACGAATGGACGCTCTTGTCGTAGTAGACGGTGACCGGGGTGTCCGTCAGGTCGAGCGTCGGGATCTGGTACGGCGTCACCTGCCCCGTCGTCGGGTCGGTGCGCGTAATCGTATAGTACGAGGTCGTCGTCGAGTTGTGGCAGTTGATGCAATTCGCGTTGAGGATCGGCTGCACCTTCAAGTCCCACGGGTATTCCGTGCGGCTCGCGATGTCCTCCGTGAACGGCTGCGGCGTCTGCTGCTCGGCCTGCGTGGGGTTCGCGCCCAAGGCCGGCACGCCCTGGCCGGTGCGCGATTCGTGGCAGCCGACGCAGCGGCGGTCTTCGCCGGGCATGCCCTGAATCCAGAGTTGCTGATTGCGAATCGCGAGCCCGTACTGGTCAATCGGCTGCAAGTGAATCGGAATGTACGGGGGCACGTTCGCGAGCCAGCTCTTGTCGCCGTAGACCTTCGCCTCGCCGAGGACGGCCGCGCCCTCGAACATCGTGAGGCCGAACATCGTGCCGAAGTCGCTATTCGCGGAAAACACTTCGGTCGAGAAGCCTTCGATCACGCGCACCGCGACGGCGTCGTCGTGCAACGCCTGGCCGAGGGCCTCGTTGTTGAACTCCGCGCCGTTGACGGTCTCCATGAGGCTCGTCTGCGACACGTCGACGGACCCGATCATGACGGGGATCGTCGAGTCTTGCGTGAACTTGTTGTTGCCGATGACCGGAGGCTCGGTGCGCGGCACGACGGCCAGCGCGTTGAGGTCCCACGTCGATCGATCGTTGTAAACGAGTTCGTTCTTGCCCGTGCTGGGGTCGTAAATGTAGATGCCGAAGTCCGGCGGCGTCAGCGACTGCTCGTTCTGGTCGTTGACCGGTCCGTCCGCCCACGACGTGAGAATGCGCCCGTCGGGGAGCAAGCTCGGCTCGCGGTAGCGGCCGGCGGGCGACGGGTCGCTGCCCGTGGGGACCTCCGGCGTCAGGATGGTGTACCGCGCGTGCTCTTCGTCGAGGCATGCGTGGCCGACCGTACCGCCGTTCGCGTACGCATTCGCGTCGAGGCACACGGGGTCGTTCTGGTTACGCGCGTCGATCTGGAGCAGCGTGCCCGCGTGGATCGTGCGGTCGCGCGCGGTACCGACGCCGATCATCACGTTCGGCGAGAGCTCTTTGACCGTGAAGAGCGCGTTGACCGGCTTGGTCTCTGGGCCGCCGTTGTCGGGGCTGTGCTGACCGGCGACCGCAAGCTCCTGCGTGCCGTCGGGGCTCACCGTGCGGAGCTTCACGTCGTTGACCGGCCCGAAATGCTCCCACTGCGAAAAGCCGATCTTGCCGTCGTACCGGAGAAACGGCGCGACGAGGTGCGAGAGATTCTGCGCGAAGAGGTGCCGATCGGCATCGCCGCCGTCGATGCTGATCGTGGCCATCTGCAACGACCCGCGCGCGTGTTCGTACTCGTCCGAACGCTTGCCCATCTCCGTGTAGCCCTCGTCCGTGACGAACGCGATGAGACCCCCGGGGATGTAGATGGGCGTCACGTCGTCGTACGCGCCGTCGGTCAGCTGGTGAACCGTGTGCGCCGCGCCGACGAGGTCCACCGTGTAAAGGTGGTAATAGCCGCCGTTTACGTCGGTGCGCATCGAGAAGACGGCTTGCGTCGCATCGAACGAAACGTCGGCGCCGTTGAAGTCGGCGGTGGTGAATGCGGCCGTCAGGTTGGTCACGGTCCCGTCGGGCCGTGCCGGCGACAAGAGGTTCAAGCTGCCGCCGGGCTCGAAGCGCGTGTAGTCGAGCACCTGGCCGTTGCCGCCTGCGACATCGTACGAGTACGACGCGCCGCCGTCGGGCAGTGGCGTCGTCACGAGCGTCTGCCGCTTGATGAAGAGGAGCGACTGCACCCCCGTGTCACTCGCCCCGGAGGAGGACGACGACGAAGTGCTCGAGCACCCGCTGGCGGCACATCCCGCGGCGAGGAGAACGGCGATGAGCGGTGAGACGTGGCGGCGGTTCATGGCAGCTCCCGGTGTTGCGACGGGAATAAGCACGAGCCACGCCAGAGCCTAACTGTCGGATACTACGGCCGCTTTGCGGACCGCCGCGAAGGGTCCGACCCGCCCCGCGGGGGGAGAAGCCCCCGAGACCCACTCGTCGAACGGGGGTGTGCGAGGAGGAGTGGATCGATCGCAAAGGCGCAGAGACGCCAAGGGAGAGGAGAGCTTTGCTTCGTTCTTTGTGTCTTTGCGATCCTTTCCCTTACGCAGAGGAGCCCTCGCCTAGTCGCGCGCCAGACGGAATGCCTGCGGCAAGAGCACGGCGAGGCGCGTTCGTTTTCGGCGCGCGATCCGGCCCTTGGCGTCGACCGCGACGAGAACGATCGCCATATCGCGCGCGAACTCCGCCAACACTTGCCTGCAGATGCCGCACGGAGCACCGGCCTTCGGACCCGCCGTGACCACCGCGCATGCGATGGGGTCCTTGTCGCCCGCCGCCACCATCGCGGCGATCGCGGAGCGCTCTGCGCACAGCGTCGCCCCGTACGTGGCGTTCTCCACGTTGCACCCGGCGTAGAGCTCGCCCCCGCGCGTGAGGATCGCGGCGCCGACGTTGTAGTTCGAATACGGTGCGTGCGCGTGCGAGCGAACGCCCATGGCGGCTTCGACGAGCCGCGCGACGTCCGCCGGCCGAACCGTCACCCGACCGCTCCGGCGCGGGCGATCCATGCGGCGAGGAGCTCCGTCAACTGCGCGCGGCGAGACCGCGCCGTGGCCTCCACTTCGGCGTGGCTGAGCGGCTGCCCGGAGATGCCGGCGGCCAGGTTCGTGATGCACGAGAGCGCCCCGACGCGCACCCCCATGTGCCGGAGCGCGATGACCTCGTGGACGGTGCTCATGCCGACGGCGTGCGCGCCGAGCGATCGGAGCATGCGAATCTCGGCGGGCGTTTCGTACTGCGGGCCGAGCATGCCGGCGTAGACGCCTTCGCGAAGCTCGATCGATGCTTGCGCCGCGGCCGCCGTGAGAGCTTCGCGCAGTTCGGCGTCGTACGCGTTCGTCATGTCGGGGAAGCGCGGACCGAGCGCGTCTTCGTTCGGGCCGAGGAGCGGCGACATCGCAGTGAGATTCAGATGATCGGTGACGCCCATGAGATCGCCGGCCGACCACGTGGGAACGAGACCCCCCGCGGCGTTCGTCAAAAGAACCGCGCGAACGCCGAGGCGCGCCATCGTGCGCACCCCGTGGACGACGCGTTCGATCGGGTGGCCTTCGTAGAGGTGCACGCGGCCTTGCATGCACACGACGGGGACGCCAGACGCGTGTCCGAAGCAGAGGTTGCCGTCGTGGCCCGCCACCGCGGACGCCGCCATGTGCGGCAGATCCTGGTAGGGAATCTTCACGAGCCCTCCGAGCGTGTCGGCGAAGGCGCCGAGACCGCTGCCGAGAACGACGCCGATGCGCGGCGCGAGCGCGACACGCTCGCGAATCGCGAAGATGCTGTCGTCGAGGCGTTGGGTGACCGAGGGCTGCAGCGAGGGCGACACCATGGGTTTATCGCTTCGCGAACTTCTGGGCGATGGCTTCGGACACGACCGCGTGCGCGTAGCGGCTCACATCCCCCCCGTGGCTCGCGATCTCGCGCACGAGCGACGCACTGATGAACCCGTAGTTGGTGCGCGTCGGGAGAAACACCGTGTCGATACGCGGCTCGAGGTCGGCGTTGGCGTGCGCGATCTGCAGCTCGTACTCGAAGTCGGTGGCCGCCCGCAGGCCACGGACGATGACGCGCGCGCCTTTCTTGCGGCAATAGTCGACGAGCAAGCCGTCGAACGATTCGACCTGGACGTTCGGAAGGTGTGACGTGATCGCCCCGACGAGATGCACGCGCTCGTCGACCGAGAACAGCGGGCTGCGCTCTGGGTGCTTGCCGATGCCGACGATGACGTCGCTGAAGAGCGCAGATGCGCGCTCGACGAGATCCAGGTGGCCGAGCGTGGGAGGATCGAAGCTGCCCGCGTAGACGGCGACCCGCGCCAATCCCGCACTCGTCATGGCGCGCTCGCCTGAGGCGCCGCTTGCGGCGCGGGCGGCGTCAGGTTCGCACCGGGGGCCGTCTGCGGCGGCGCGCCCGACGGAGGCGGCGGCCCCGCGGGCTGCTGCGTGTCGCCGCCGAGGAGCGTCGGATCGGGCTCGATCCACATGAAGCGGCCTTCGTCCGCGAACGTCACGCGAAAGAAGGCCAGCAGATCGGCGCCGACGACGCCGGCGACGTCGATCTCCTGGCCGTTCGTGAGGTCGCCGAGATCGACGCCGCCGATCGCGGGGATCTTCGCGAGGTCGAACCCGCCCATGCGAAAGACGGGAACCGCACCCCGCTTGACGTTCGGCGCGTCGGGCGAGGACGCGAGCGTGCTCATGTCGATCCCCGCGCGCTTCCAGCCCGCGTCCGAGAGCAGAATCGGAAACGGACGCGAGCTGTCGACGTAGAGGGGGATCGGCGCTTCGTCCTTGGCGGAGACCGTGGCCCGCAAGACCATGCCGCCACCGCGCAAGTAGTAAAGGGGGACGCGGCTCGCGTCGGGCGGGGGATCGGCCTCGCGCCGCCGCACGACGAACTGATCGCCGCGCCGGTCGAACGTCGCGTGCGTGTGGCGGAGGAACTGCGCGCCCAGCATCGCCTTGATGGGCACTCCGAGCTGGCGGCTGACGCCCGACAAATCCGTCACCAGGGCGGGCACGTCGTTCACCTCGAGCCGATCGAACCGGAGGCTCACCCAGGCCGCTTCGTGCCGCGACGTCGAGTCGATGACGACCTCGCTCGACCCGGTCGCGACCAGCGCCAAGATGCGCTCGCCGTCGAGCTCACACGGAACGACGTCCGCCGCGCCGAGCGGCACGCGATCGATCCCGCGCGGCATCTCCACTTGACCGACGATTCCGCCAGCCATCTCGAACGGATGACGGCCCGCGCCGCGGCGCGCGAGACCCGCCACGTCGCGTGCCCACGGGTCTTTCACGGACGGGTCGGCGAGGAGCGTCTCGAGCTCGTCGGCCGCGTGCTCGACGTCGCCGGAGTACCAGAACGCGCGACCGCGCAGGCCATGCGCCGAGCTCGACTCGAGCCCTTCCGTGAGCTTGAGCGCGTCGCCGTAGTCCAGGCGCGCGAGCGCGATGCGCGCGGAGAGCTCGCGCGCATCCGGGTCGTTCGGCGACGCCGCCAGCGCTTTGCGGGCCGAATCGCGGGCATCGTCGAAATCGGCCGCGCGGTAGCTCGCCTTCGCGCGTTCGAGCCACTGGCTGGCGAGCGGAGGCCGATTCGGCGCCTGGGCCCCCACCGACGGCCCGCACCCTGCTACGGCGGAGCCCAACGCGAGGGGCGCGAGACAGACGGCGGGGGATAGCAGGACAGCCGCCGCGCGAGCGGCGCCCGCGCGCGCGCGGGCAAAAAGCGTCGACGAAAAGCGCTCCAACGTACGTCGCATCGAGGGAATTCTCACGGTTATGCGGGCGCGAGGGGCTCGACGCGAAGAATGCGATCGGCGCGCAGCTCTCTCCGACCCCGACCGGGGAGCTGATACCCCACAACGCGCGGCGGGTCGAGGTCCGAGAAAATCTCGGTCAAGACCATCGTGAGAGGCTCCGGCGGCCTCCGCGCGGCCCGGTAGGTGACGACGACCGGATCGCCCCGCCGTACCGCCTCCTCGCAGGCGTGCACGATTGACTGGCGCGCCTGCCGGCGGCCGACCCGCACCTCCCAGAGATCGCGCGCGCTGACGGGGCGGAGTAGGTCGATGCACAAGCCGAAGACTTCACGCATCGCGCGTACGTCGCTTTCGGCGCGGTGGGCGCGGCCTCGGTCGATCCCGAGATCGCGACACAGCGCGTCGAGTGAGTACGAGTGCAGCGCGAACGTGCGGCGCGCGAGAACGAGCGTGTCGAGCCAGTGGACGATCGCGACGTCGCGTCCGGTCCGGCGAAACTCGGCCTCGAGAAAGTGCGCGTCGTATTCGGCGGCGTGGGCGACGAAGATCGCTCCGTCGAGGGCCGCAGCGACGTCTTCGGCGATCGCCGCGAACGACGGTGCTGTGGCGATCTGCGCGGCGTCGATTCCGTGCACGTGGGCCGCGCCGTCCACGCGATCGCCCGGATAGACGACCGTGTTCACGAACGCCGCGCGAACGCCGCCCACGACGCGATCGATGCAGACTTCGACGACGCGGTCCTTCTCGAAGTCGAGCCCCGTCATCTCGAGGTCGACGAACGCGAGCGGCGCCTCGGAGAGCGGCAGGTCCCATGGAGGACCCGCCGGCGGCACGTCTTTCAGAGCCGCCGGCATGCGCTAGGCGTGACCGCCGGCCCGCGCGCGCTCGATCGCGACGGCGCTAGAGGACGTTGATCGTGTGGTTCTTGGTCTCGCGGATGAAGATCGCGCCGATGACGAGGGAGATGGCAGCAATGATGACCGGATACCACAGGCCCGCGTAGATGTTGCCCGTAGCCGCGACGACGGCCGCCGTCGTAAGCGGAAGCATGCCGCCGAACCAGCCGTTGCCGATGTGGTACGGCAGGGACATCGACGTGTAGCGGATGCGCGTCGGGAAAAGCTCCACGAGGAACGCGGCGATCGGCCCGTAGACCATCGTCACGTAGATCACCTGGATGAACACGAGGAGGACGAGCATCGCGACGTTGATCTCCGCCGGATTCGCTTCCTTCGGATAGCCGAGCGTCTTGAGCGTCGCCGTCATCTTCGGCTCATCGAACCCTTCGATAACGGTGTCCTGCAAGTGGACGACGGGCCTGCTGCCGGGCGCGCCTTCGGTCGTCACGTACGACAGGCTTCGCTTCGACAGGTAGTCCTGCACCTTGTCGCATTCGCTGTAGACGGTCTTCGGGTTCGGGAAGAGATGCACGTGGCAATCGGTCGCCGTCAGGCTGACCTGCGTCTTGGCGGCGAACGCCTCGAGCGCGGGATTCCCGAAGTGCGTCATCGCCTTGTAAATCGGGAAGTACGTCACCGCGGCGAGCAGACACCCGGCCAGCATGATGTTGCGCCGGCCGATGCGGTCGGAGAGCCAGCCGAAGAAGATGAAGAAGCCGGTACCGAGCAACAGCGCAGTACCGAGGATCAAGTACGCCGTCGACCACTCGATCTTGAGGGTGCCCGTCAGGAAGAACAGCGCGTAGAACTGGCCCGTGTACCAGACCACGCCCTGGCCGGCCGTCATTCCGAAGAGCGCGAGAAGCACGATCTTCAGGTTCTGCCATTCGCCGAAGCTCTCGCGAAGCGGCGCCTTGCTGCTCTTGCCCTCGGCCTTCATGCGAAGAAAGACCGGCGACTCGTTGAGCTTGAGACGCATGTAGATCGAGACGAGCAGCAGGACGAGCGAGACGAGGAATGGGATGCGCCAGCCCCAGATTTTGAACGCGTCGGGGCTCATGTTCTTGCGGCACGCGAAGATGACGATGAGCGAGAGGAAGAAGCCGAGCGTCGCGGTCGTCTGAATGAAGCTCGTGTTGAGGCCGCGCTTGTTGTCCGGCGCGTGCTCGGCGACGTACGTCGCGGCACCACCGTACTCGCCGCCGAGCGCGAGGCCCTGCGCGAGGCGCAGGAGAACGAGGATCGTGGGCGACAGCATGCCGATGGCGGCGTACGTCGGCAGAAGACCGGCCGCGGCCGTCGAGAGGCCCATGACGACGATCGTCACGAGGAACGTGTATTTGCGTCCGACGAGGTCGCCGATGCGCCCGAAGACGAGCGCACCGAACGGCCGCACGAGAAAGCCTGCCGCGTACGTCGCGAAGCTCGCGAGAAGCGCCGCCGTCGCGTTGCCCGGGGGGTAAAAGAGCGCCGCGAAGAAGGGCGCGAGCGTTGCGTAAATGTAGAAGTCGTACCACTCGAAAACGGTTCCGAGCGACGAGGCGAAGATGACGAGACGCTCTTCACGCGTCTCGTCGGGGCTCCGCACGGTACTAGCAGCGAGCGACGAAGTGGACATGGCGACCCCACGGGCAAAGGTGCTGCGAATGCGACGAACAGGCGGCAGAAAGCAAAGCGCAGTGTCGTTGCGCGCGGCAGACTTTCACAGAATCAGTCCGCCGCACAAGAAGGCCGTCACGTCCACGCTCGACGGCGGTCAGAAGAAGTACATGCCGCTCATCATGAACTGATTGACGTCGATTTCGCCGTTGGGCGCGCCGGCGCCCGTTACGGCGGCCGTTGCGTCGCTCCCGTCCGCCTGGATGACTTTCGTTATGACGTGGTAAAATTCAGGTCCGAACGTGAAGCCCTTCTCCTGATACCGGATCATCCCGCCGAACACCGTGCTGGAGGCTCTGCCGCCGCCGTTCGCCATGATGTCGCTCTGCTTGGGCCGTGCCGTACCTCCGACGCCCCAGATGCTGAGGCTCTTGAGGAACGGCATTTCGTAGCCGGCCTCCGCCCAACCGCCCCACTCCGCGACGTTGGCGGTCGTGAAGAACTGGAGTTCCTCACCCAAGAAGGGAGCCAGGTTCTGGCCAATGTACGCGTTCGCAGCGAGGGTGAATCCGCCGCCGTTGACTTTGAAACCGGCCGTGCCGACGTCGACGTCCCAGTCGCGGGTGGGGGGCGTCGTTATGCCTACGGCGCCGCCGAACGGAGTCGCCATCGAGGGCGGAAGCAAGATGGTCCCGGAGTGGCTGCCCTCGACGTGATTGTAGTGGCCGGCGATGAACGCCATGAAGTTTGGACTCGTGAATTTGAGGCGGCCTTCGACCCCGGGCCAACCTGAGAGCTGACCGAAATCGACGTTCAGATCTTCGATGCCGGTGCTCCCGAAGTCCGCGGGATTTTCCCAATCGGACTTGATGACCTGGAGCGCGAGTTCGAGCTTCGATTCGCCCATCGGAATCGTGTGGTAGTAGCCAATGCCGGGTTCACGCCACCCGATGAATCCGTTGAAATACGTGACGGGGTAGGCCTGGTGGCCGATGGATTCCGAGACGAGCCCGATGATGAGCTCGTGGTCCTGACCGACGCGAATAATGTCGTTGCCCCAATTCAATTCGGTGTACGCGAGGCGTAGGCGCGGCAAGACCGAGACTTCACCGTAGCCGCCCTGGCCGTTCAGACCGAAGAAGTCCATTTCGATCAGCGCTTTGGGGGTGGCTCCGAGCACCTGGGGGCCCGAGATCGCGAGACTGAAACGCGTCTGCCGAACGTCTGCGCCGGTCGTGTAGCCGTAGCCGGGCTTGCCGAGAGGAATCAGGGGGCCCTGGCCGTTGAACACGAATTGCGGCGTGTCCTGCACATAGAACGAGGCGCCCGCAAAGCCGTGGAAAGCGAGCTTCCAGTCACCGCCGATGGAGAGAAAGCTCGGACCGGCAGCCGCCGGGGGCGGCGGCGGCGGGGGGGGCGGGGTCGGCTCCGCGGGCGGCGGAGGCGGGGCCGGGGGCGCCGCCTCGGTCTGCGCATGCAAGACCTGCGGGAACAACAGGGCCGAAAGGGCAACGACGGTGAGTGCACAGTGAGGACGACGACGCATGACAATCTTCTCCTTGAGTGCCAGCCATGGCTGCGACTCGAGTGAGGTTTGAACGAACGGTCGAAATCGGTTTGGGCTGCGAGACGCTGCAAACGGAACAAGGCGCGACGAAACAAGGAGTGCGCGAGTCGGCGAGACGACAACCGAACGACAAGCCCACCCGTCCAAACAGCGGGGCTAAAGCTCGACCAAGCGGCCCCATATGGTCAAGTTTTTTTGGTTTTGGGAAGCACTTGCGCGGATGCCCGCCGGTGCGCGTTGGGGGCGTGCAGATCGCGCAGTGGCATGATCGAGGCAAAAGCGTCTTGAATAACGATCGCCCGTCGCGAGTTTTTGGGTTTGGGCACCGCGTCACCACTATTCTCCGCTGCAGAAGAATCTGCCGGTTTTTCTCCGCGCGCTTGAAGGTTTGGCGACCGGTATCGACGAAAAAGCGCCTATTCGTCGCGTTCGCCTCCGCGCCGGCCGCTTGCGGCCAATCGCCCCAGAGTCGCAAAGGCGGCTATCGCCTTTCCGTCCCACCCTTGCGCGAAATTGATGCGGACGAAATGCTTGTACTTCTCACGCGCGGAGAAGAGCGGCCCCGGTGCGATGCTGATGCCCTCGGCGAGGGCGCGCCGGTAAAGAGCGACGGAGTCCGTGGACCTCGGGAGCTCCAGCCACGCGACGAATCCGCCCGCGGGGCGGGACACGCGTGTCTCGTCCGGGAAATGCTTGCCGACCAGTTCGACGAGGCGGTCGCGCGCGCTCGCATACGAAGCGCGCGCGGCCCGCAGGTGCCGGTCGAAGCCGCCGTGGTCTTGCGACAGATACTCGGCGACGACGAGCTGCGGCAACGTCGCGCTCGCCATGTTCGTCACGAGCTTGAGTGTGTTGACGGCCTCGAGAAAACGCCCGGGGACCGACCAGCCGACGCGTAAGCCCGGCGCGATCGACTTCGACACCGACGAACAAAGAAGTACGTCGTCGCGCGTATCCCACGCTTTGATCGCGCGCGGCCGGCCCGCCCCGTAAACCAGCTCTCCATGGATGTCGTCCTCGATGAGCGGCACGCCGTGCGCTTGCGCGAGATGGAGCAAGTCCGCTTTTCGTGAATCGGGCATGACGTACCCGAGTGGATTGCTCGCGTGCGGCGTGACCACGAGGCCTTTGATCGGGAATTGCTCGAGCGCCATCTCCAGCGATTCGAGGCTGATTCCGGTTTCCGGGTGCGTGGGGATTTCGAGCGCGCGGAGGCCGAGCGACCGAATGGCCTGCAGGGTGCCGTAGAACGTCGGCGACTCGACGGCGATCGTGTCGCCCGGCGACGAGATCGCGCGCAGGCAGAGGAGCAGCGCCTCCTGGCAGCCGCTCGTGACCACCACGTCGTCCGGTCCGAACGCGCAGCCCGCGAGTGCCGCCCGACGCGCGATCTGCACGCGCAACTCGCGATTGCCGGGAGGCACCTCGTAGGCGAGCGCACGGGTGCCGTGGCTGCGCGCGACGCTCGCCAGGAGACGTCGCACGCTCTTCGGCCCGGGCAGATTCATATCGGGAAGGGCCGTGCCGAACGCGACGAGGGCCGGATCGGCCGTCGCCTGCACCACCTCCATCGCGATGGAGCCGATCGACACTTCGGTCGGCGCGAGGCGGGGCCGCGACATCGGCGGAGGGTCGGGCGCGCGCGCGGTGCGCCGCACGTAGAAGCCCGATTGCGGGCGGCTCTCGACGAGGCCGCGGTCTTGGAGCTGCGCGTACGCTTCGAGAATCGTGGAGGCGCTCACGGACAGTCGCTTCGACTGGGAGCGAATCGAGGGCAGCCGGTCGCCTGCGCGGTAGACGCCGGTCTGGATCGCGCGAACCAGGTCGTCCGCGACACGGGCATAGAGCAGCGGCGAGGGAGAGGACACGAACTGTACTCCTCGTGATCGGACCTAACTGCATCTGTACTGCCTGTTGCGCGTCCGGCACGCTCTTTTGCGAAACGGTTGTTCCCGCGAGCTTCGCGGCACCGAAAGCCTCACGAAAGCCCGAGAGGAGTCAGCATGCCTTTTCCCGCCATCTGGATGAACGGACGGATCACCGACCCGCGCGACGCGCGCGTCTCGGTCTTCGACCACGGCCTTCTCTACGGAGACGGCATCTTCGAAGGGATTCGCTTCTACGCGAAGCGCGCGTTTCGCATGCGCGAGCACATGGACCGCCTCGTGTGGTCGGCGCGATGCCTCGAGCTCGCGCTGCCGTATTCGGCGGACGCCCTTACGCGCGCGGCGGAAAGCGTCGTCGAAGCCACGGGCGAAGCCGACGGCTACTTGCGTCTCCTCGTAACCCGTGGCGAGGGCGACCTCGGCCTCGACCCGCGCTCGTGCAAGCGCCCGACGGTCGTCATCGCGGCGGCCGCGCTGCGCTTCTTCGAAGGCGCCGAGACGAGCGGCGTGAAGATCGTAGTGGCCTCCACGCGGCAAGCACCGCCCGACGTCGTCGACGCCCGCATCAAGAGCCTCAACTACTTGAATCGGCTGCTCGCGCGCCTCGAGGCCATCCGCGCCGGCGCGGACGAGGCGATCATGCTGAACCGCGAGGGCCGGATCGCCGAAGGGACCTCGGACAACGTGTTTCTCGTGCGCGACGGCGTGCTCTTCACGCCACCCGCCGCGGACGGCGCGCTCGAGGGCGTGACGCGCGCCGTGGTGCTCGAGCTCGCGGCGTCGCTGGGGATCGCGACGAGGATCGAGTCGCTCGGCGCGTACGACCTGCGGGCATGCGAAGAAGCGTTCCTCGTGGGAACCGGCGCCGGGCTCGTGCCGGTACGGAGCGTGGACGGGCTGGCGCTTCCGGCATGCCCAGGCCCCCTCTTCAAGCGCGTGAACGACGCCTTCGAAAGCCTCGTCCGCAGCGATGTACCTGCCAACGAACGGCGTTCGGCGACGGAGTGACCGGGCCAGGGTAAAAGCAGCGGGTGAGCTTCGCGAATCGATCGGAACGGCCACCGCCGGGGCGGCGGCGCGTCACGCGGCCCTGGGCGGCCCTTGGGGTCATCGTGAGAACCGCCGTCTTCGGGCTCGTCGCGATCGCCGGGGCCGCGGGGGCACTCGTGCGCCACTGCACGCACGCGCCCGTCCCCATGCGCGTCCCCGTTGCGCGCACGGCGCCGACCTACGACGCCGACGCGGGCGAGATGCCCGTGCCGGATACGCTGCCCGAAGACGGCGGGTACCCGACTCGATGAGACCGCGCGTTCCGGTCATACTCTCGCGTCTTGTCCAAGACCGACACGCTCGTCATTCACGAGATTTACCGGAGCATCCAGGGCGAGTCGTCGTTCGCGGGCTTGCCCTGCACGTTCGTTCGCACGACCGGCTGTAACCTTCGCTGCGCATGGTGCGATACGCCGCAGGCCTTCCACGGGGGAACCCGGCTCCGTCGCGAAGACGTGCTCGCCCGCGCGCTCGCGTTCGGAACGCCGCTGGTCGAGCTCACCGGCGGCGAGCCGTTGCTTCAGCCGGGCGTGCCCTTGCTCCTGAGTGAGCTGTGCGACGCGGGGCGAACGGTCCTGGTCGAGACGAGCGGCGAGGCGGACGTATCGGGCGTCGACTCGCGCGTGCACAAGATCATGGACCTGAAGTGCCCGGGGAGCGGCGAGTCGCACCGCAACCGATGGAGCAACCTCTTTTCGATCGGGGCCCGCGACGAAATCAAATTCGTCATCGCCGATCGTACCGATTACGAGTGGGCGCGGGCCGCGATCGCCGAGCGCCGCCTCGCCGAGCGGACCCCGCATCTGCTCATGGGCGCGGTCTTCGGCAAGCTTGCCCCGAGGCAGCTCGTCGAGTGGGTCCTGGAGGATCGGCTGCCGGTCCGCGTGCAGCTCCAGATGCACAAATACGTGTGGGCGCCCGACGCGACGGGCGTGTGACGCGCGGCGCAGAGCCGATCGACTATCATCGGGCTCTCCGGCCGATGAAGGCACACACCGAGTATCTGACGTTCCACACGAAGAAGCAGCGCGAGCTCGTCCACCTGACGCCGCTGCTCGAGCCGATCCTGGAGCGAAGCGGCATCGACGACGGGATGATGCTCGTGAGCGCGATGCACATCACGGCAGGTGTCTTCGTCAACGACGACGAGTCGGGTCTCCACGCCGACATCTGGGAATGGCTTGAGGGGGTCGCCCCGTTCAAGAAGGAGTACCGCCATCACCGGACGGGCGAGACGAACGGCGATGCGCATTTGAAGTCGCTGCTCGTCCATCACGAGGTCATCGTGCCGATCACGCGCGGGCGCATGGACCTCGGGCCGTGGCAACAGGTCTTCTATGCGGAGTTCGACGGGAAGCGCGACAAGCGGCTCATCGTGAAAGTCATGGGCGAATGAGATCCGTCGCCAAGCGCGCGGCGGTCCGCTCGTTCGAATGGCTCGCGCCCATCGCGCTGGTTTCGGCGACCGCATGCGCGCCTTCGGCCTCGCGGGCGCCCCTCAAAGTCGCGACGCCCGCCGCGGCGGCCCCGGCCCCCGCCGACGACCGCGCGGCCGTGCGCGCATTCGCGCTAGTCGAAGACGCCGCGCTGGCATGGCTCTCCGCCGCCGATCCGCGCCTCGCCGTGCGCGCGAACGTGGCCGCGCCCGACGCGGTGCTCGCCGCGATCGGTCAAGAGGCGGTCCTCGCGGAGGACGCTGCGGCGCAGATCCGCGGGCGTTCGCTGGACCTCTTCGCGTTTCGCGCGCGGGCGCACGCGCTGGCGGAGGCGGCCAAGCTCGTGTCCGATTTCACCACGCCGCTGCCGGAGACGGGGACCGAGGCCGATGCGCTGGCGCGCCCGCGGCTCGAGCGAGAGCTGCTCGCGCGCCTCATCGCCGAGGAGCAAGCGCGGGCACTCGACGAGGCGAAGCTGGGGGACGCATCGGGCGATCTCGTGCGCGGCATCCTCGCGACGTGGACGGCGCCCGAAGGCACGAGCGAACCGGATCGCGACTCGTGGGTGAGCGGGCGGCTCCTCTTGATTCGCGACGCCCTTCGCGCGGCGCCTCCTCGCGACGGCCCGTTCGACCTCGACGTGGCGCTTTACCCGCTCGAACGACTCCTCGCGCCCCTCGACTATCCCCGCGGCTCGGCGGCGATCGCCGAAGTGCGCGTCGTCATGGATGAGGACATGCGCGCGAGCCCTCCCCTCGCGACGCCGGCCCGCGTCGCGCACGCCGCCAAAGTGCACCTCGGCGTGGACGCGGACGCGCCGACGCTCGCCGTGCGGCTCGCGGAGCTCGAAGCGCGCCTTCGCCGCGACGCGCCGCAGGCCGTGGCCTCCGCCGGCCTCGATCGAAACGCGGTCGCCGCCCACGCGCGGCCGCTACTCTTCGTTGCGCGGCCGTGCACGCCCCCACCGCGCACGCGCGTCCGTGCGATCGAGCCGCCACCCGAGCGCGCCGCGATCTGCGGCGCGATCCGGGGATTGGCCGAGGCTGGGGACGCCGCGGCGGCGCTCTTCGCGCTGCACGACGACGTGCTCCTCGCCCTCGCCGCCGTCACGACGTCGCCGCCGCCGCGGACGGCGCTGCTCTCCAAACCAGACGACGATCGCGTCGACGACGTCCGGCGCGACGTGCGCGAACGTCCCGCCGTTGCGCTCGGGGTCGCCCTCGCCGCGGAGCTGATCTACGCCGCACACGACCCCGCAGCGCGCCTCGCCGCATGGAACGCGCTGGGCGACGCGCCTCTCGACGTCGTCGCCCGCGAGCTACCGTGAAGAAGGAGACGGAGCGGCTATTCGCTCGCTCGTCGCGCTACTTCTTCTTTTCGAGCTTCGCCGTCGTGGCCTTGCCGCTCTCGCTGGCGCCCGCGTCTGCGGCAGACTGGTACTTGCTGACGTCCGCCGTCACCCAGTCCGTCGCGTAGCTCGTGATTTGGTAGATCGAGTCGTCCGACGCGCGCTTGGCCCAGTGGCTCGTTCCGGTCGATACGGGGCCGACGAGAAGATCCTCCGTCCCGCCGTCGTTCAGGCGAATCACCACCTGTGCGACCGGCTTGTCGAGGCCTGTGTCGGCAACCGTCTTGCCATCGCCGAAATCATCCGCCGAGAGAGCCTTGTACGAGCGCAGCAGGTCTTTCACTTTTTCGGCGTCGAACCGCTCGATCGGCTTGTTGTTCACCGTGCCCGTCCACTTGCCCGTCGCCTCGGACTTCGCGAACGAGAACGTGCCGTGCGTGTTCGTGAGCGTCACGCCGGTCGCGTTCGCGTCGTCGAACTTGAAGATCTCCTTGTCGCGAAAGTCCTTCGCTTCTTTCGCGTAGAGGTACGACGAATACCCTTTGACCGCCCAGACGTCGTTCGGCTTGTCCGTCACGATCGTGAGGTTGCCGACCGGCCCGCTCTTGCCGAACAGCTCGTCGACCTTCTTCGTGCCGCCCTTCCACGCGACCAGATGCAGCGCATGCGCGGGATCGAGCTGTTTGTCCTTCTTGACCTCGTCGTCGAGCTTGATGTTGACAGGCGAGTTGGCCTTCAGGTCCTTGAGGTTCGCGATGAGGTCCTTCACAGCCTGCTGGTTCGCGTCGGCTTTCACCGGCTTCGTCAGGACCCACTTGCCGTCGGGGACTCCGCCGTCCGCCGGCGCGCTGCCCGCCGCGATTACTTTCTCGAGCACCACCTCCGGCTTGTCACCGTTCGTGACACTGATCTTATCGATGTCCTCGGGTGCCGCCACGGTCGGCGCTTCCGCGGCGGTGGCCGACGGCTTTCCCTCGGAGTCGTCCTTCTTGGCTTGCTCGTAGACGAGCACGCCCAAAAGGCCGAGCAGAACTACACCTGCGATGATGAGTTTGTCGCGCGACATGATGTCCTACCGGGTTCGATCTAGGCGAGCGATACGTTGGCACGAGCGGCCTGCCGCATGCGCCACCGGAGAAGCCCATACGCCGCGAGGAGAATGGGAATCCCCAGAATGAGAACGATTTCGACGTTGCGCTGGAGGCCTTTGCGGCTTGCTTTGAGCTCGTCTTCCGCCTTGCGGATCTGCTCTTCGGTCTCGTCGGGGGTGATGTTTAGGCGATCGTTGTAAACGAGGTTCGGCTCGGAGAAGAGCTTCGCGCTGACGGCCAAGAGATCCGTGTCCCCGCTCAGCCAGTCAAGCGTGTTCTTGAGCACGAGGATCGACGCGGTGATGAACTGCTGCGCGTAGGGACCCGCCATCGAGAGGAGCTGCTCGTCGCCCCCCATGTTCGGCATCATCATGCCCATCTGGCCGCCCATGTCCGGCGGGTTGCCTGCACGCGCGAGCGGGTTCGCGAGGAACTCGGACGACGCGAGCAGGAACACGCGCGCGGGCTTGACGCTCTGTGGAGGCGCTTCGACCCCTTGCGTCTCGCCGTCGGGGAAAGCGCTCTTCAGCGTCCCCTCGACGTCCGCACCCATCCCGAGCTGCTCTTGCTTCAGACCCTTCAGCTTGCCCGCCCACTTTTGGAACGGGCGGAGGTCCGCAGTGTCACCGGTGAGGCGGACCGCTTTCGGCGACGATCGCACGACGATCGAGGACTTCGCCGTCGGTTGCTTTTCCTTGATGAGCTCCACGCTCGAAGAGAACGGCATCGCCATCTCTTGGATGCGGAAGAGGCCGGGGAAGCTCGTGTCGACGAGCTGCTCGCTGCCGGAGAACGACGGGTCGTCCTGCACGAGCGGGATCTGCTGCAGCTCCGCCGCGGCGATGCCCCCCGCCGTCGGCACGATGAGCCGGACGTGCTTCCACAAATCGAGGACGACGTCCTTGTTCGCCTTGATTCCGTAGCCCTCGAGGAGCTTGTCGAGCCCGTGGTAATCGAGCTTCGCGGCCATCGTCGGATCGGTGGCCTTGAGGTTCACTGCGCTCGCGAAGATCGCGAGCGACTTGCCCTTCATCACGAACTGGTTGATCCGGCGGAGCTCCTTGTTGGAGAAGTCCTTGCCGGGTTGCGTGATGATCAGGCCGTCGAGATCGTCCGCAATCTCGGTGTCGCCGCCCTTCAAGTCCACGTCGACGAACGTGTAGAAGGGAAAGTTCTGGACGATGATCCCCTGCATGTTGACCTTGCCCGCTTGGCTCGGGGCGAGGTCGTTGTCCGTGAGCTTGATCTCGTCGTTGCCGCCGAGAACGCCCACCTTGTGATGGATGTCGTCGCCCTTGTCGCGAATCTCGCGAATCTTGTTCGTAATCCAGAATTCGAGCCCGTCGGTGCGGTCGGGCGGGAGGAACTTGATGACGTCCTGCTGCTCGCCGTAACGGAACACGAGGCCCATGAAGCCCTGCGCGACGGCGGCCTTGTCGTCCGTATCGCTCGACTCACCGAACGGCTGCTCGATGAGGCCCGCGTCCTTCGCCTTCTTCTTCGTGTCCTCGTCCTTCGGCTCGATGATCGAGTAGGTGAACTTGCCCTTGCCGGCGATCTGGTACTCCTGCAAAAGATCGCGCAAGTCGCGCACGAATGCGTCGAGCTTGGGGAGGCCCTTCGTCACGTACGCGTCGATCGCGAGGTCTTGCTTCATCGAGTGCAGCAGGTTGCCGCTGCCCTTCGACAGCGTGAACTTCTCGTTCTTCGTGACGTCCTTGCGGACGTAGATGCCGAGCGCGGACAGCGCGTTGATGGCTACGAGGATGGCGGCGACGATGGCGATGAGCGCACCGCTTTCGACCGCACTTTTTTGACGCTTCTCCATGGGATTAGTCCGAGTCTCTTAGAGCAGAAGTCTTTTGGACGGCACGTTCGAAGGCGGATGCGGCCAAGCTAGGGGTGCACGGAAGTGCGAGACGGGCTCAGGACCACTTGCGGCTCTCGAGCGAACGGAAGCTCACGAGCAGGCAGAGGATGGCGACCGACAGGAAGTAAACGATGGCGCGCGAGTCGATGAGCCCCCGCGCGAACGACTGGTAACGCGTCTGGAACGAGAAGAAGGAAATGGTGTCGCCCACGGCCCCGGGGAGGAGCGACGCCATCCAGCCGATCGCGTACAGCACGCAGAGAATGGAAGCGGTGAGGAAGAACGCGATGACGTCGCTGTCCGTGAGGCTCGAGAGCATCAGCCCCACGCCGACGGCGGCGAACGAGAACATCAAGCAGCCGAGGTACCCCGACCAGATCGGACCCCAGTCGAGCGTCCCGAGATGCCAGGGCGCCCAGAAGAGGACGATCGGATAGAGGAGCGAGGCCGCGAGGAGAATGACCACAAGAACGCACGAGGCCAGGTACTTGCCGAGGATCACTTCGCTGTCGCGCACCGGCATCGTGATCAGAAGCTCGAGGGTGCCGGAGCTCTTTTCGGCAGCGATCGACCGCATGGTGATCGCGGGGATGACGAAGAGGCTCATGAGCGGCGGCAGAAAGAGGAACATCTGGTCCATCGACGCGCGGTCGATTTCCCAGAAGCTGCCGAGGAGCACGTTCCCCGTGTGCGGCACGAGGAAGAAGAGGACGCCCAGAAGGAGCATCGAGCCGCCGATGACGACGTACGCCACCGGGGAGTTGAACTGCGCGCGCAGGTCGCGCCGCGCGATGATCATAATGTTTCGCATGACTCAGCTCCGCTCCTCGCTCGCCACGTTTCCGGCCTGACGGCCCCGCGCCGGAGGAGCGTCTTCGTCCTCCTCGTCTTCGTCGTCGTCCGTTTCCGTGGCCGGACCCAGACGGCGGTTGCGCCGCTCGTCGCCGATCGTGAGGCTCCTGAACACGTCCTCGAGCGTCTGCGAATCGCGACGGAGCTCGAGGAGGACCCAGCCCTTGTCGACGGCGAGCTTGAAGAGCTCGGGGCGCAGGTCGACATCCCGCTCACTCACCACTTCGTAGAGGTGCGCACGCTCGTCGGTCGGGAGCTCCGCGGCGCGTGCGACGCCGGCCAGCGTGCCGATCGCGGCTTCGACCTCCGCCTTCTTCGGCGGGATGCCGCGGCCGCGGTAGCCGTCGCTCGACTCCTGGATCGAAACGACGTAGCGAACGCGCCCGCTCTTGGCGCGGATCTCGTCGAGCGGACCGTCGGCGACGATACGCCCGCGCGACACGATGATCGCGCGCGCACACGACGCCTCGACCTCCGCCAGATTGTGCGTGGAGAGCATGACCGTGCGCTCCTGCCCAATCTGCTTCAAGTAATCGAGAAACTCCGTTTTCTCGTTCGGGTCGAGATCGCTCGTCGGCTCGTCGAGGATGAGGATCGGCGGGTCGTGGATGAGGGCCTGCGCGAGGCCGACGCGCTGGCGATAACCGTGCGAAAGGTGGCGGATGTCCTTGCCGAGCACTTGCGCGAGACCGCAAACTTCCACGACGCTGCGGGCGCGCTTGCGGAACGTCTCCGCGTCGAGGTGGCGGAGCTCGCCCGCGAAGCGCAGATACTCGAGGACGTTCATCTCGAGGTAGAGCGGCGCGCGCTGCGGCAAATAACCGAGGCTCTCGCGTACCTGCAGCGGCTCGTCGAACACGTCGTGCCCGTTCACGCGGGCCGTGCCACCCGTCGGCGAGATGAAGCACGTCAAGATGCGCATCGTCGTCGACTTGCCGGCGCCGTTCGGGCCGAGAAAGCCGACGATTTCGCCGCGCTTCACTTCGAAGTGGATCTTGTCGAGAGCGCGGAACGACCCGAACGTCTTCGAGAGGTCGTTCGCGTAGATCATCACATCGTTGGACATTGGGGATCCAGCCTGGGAAAGGTCACAGCCGCAGGGATTGCAGGTGTTGCGAGGATTCTTCGCCGCGGTCCGAAGTCTGTGGCCTTGGCGGAAACCCCCACGAGAGAGGCCAGGAGGCGCGCACGGGAGCGACAGGGATGTCGCCCGCGAAACCACAACCTGACCCGAGAAAGCGCGCGCATGGTAGCGATGGCCCAGTTCCTGTCAACTACGGGAGCCGCCGCAAAAACAAGCAGACCGTAGCGTTATTCCCGTTGTTCTCTCGACGGCTCGTCCGCGTGCTGTCGGCGACTTTGTCGGGCATTGCCGACGAATTTCGCGCGTTCGCGTTCTCGAGAGGCGCGGGTTCGTCCGCCTCGGCCGGAACCACTCGGTGGCGGTGGACGGGAAGGCGGACTAGATGCGGGGCGTGACCAACGAAACTTCGTTCCCCAAGGATCAGATCAAGGTCCTTCTGCTGGAAAACATTCACCCGAGCGCACAAGAGCTCTTTCGCGGCGAAGGGTTTCACCTCGAGACGGTAGCCAAGGCGCTTTCCGAAAACGAGCTCGCGAGCCGGATCGAGGACGTGCACGTCCTCGGCATTCGCAGCAAGACGCAGGTCACCGAGCGCATTCTCTCCAGCGCGCGCCGGCTTCTGACGCTCGGGTGCTTCTGCATCGGGACGAACCAGGTCGATCTCGCCGACGCGAACCGGCGCGGCATTCCGGTCTTCAACGCACCGTTCTCCAATACGCGCAGCGTCGCGGAGATGATCATGGCGGAAATCGTCATGCTGTCGCGCAAGCTCGGCGACCGGTCCAAGGAGATGCACGTCGGCCAGTGGAGCAAGGTCGCGACCGGTTCGTTCGAAGTTCGTGGCAAGACGCTCGGCATCATCGGGTACGGCCACATCGGCCGGCAGGTCGGCGTCATCGCCGAAGCTCTAGGGATGCGCATTCTGTTCTTCGACATCACGGCAAAGCTGCCGATGGGCAACAACACGTCGACGAAAACGCTCGAGGACATGCTCGCGCAGAGCGACTTCGTGACGCTGCACGTCCCGGAGACGCCCGAGACGAAGAACATGATCGGCGCGCGCGAGCTCGCGGCGATGCGGGCGGGCTCGTACCTCTTGAACGCGAGCCGCGGCACGGTCGTCGACATCCCCGCGCTCGCCGAGGCGCTCAAGACGGGGCACCTCGGGGGGGCGGCGATCGACGTCTTCCCGCAAGAGCCCCAATCGAACGCGGATCCGTTCGACAGCCCGCTGAAGGGGCTCGCGAACGTGGTGCTCACGCCGCACATCGGTGGCTCGACGGCGGAGGCGCAAGAGGCGATCGGCCGCGAAGTCGGCGCGGCGCTCATCAAGTTCGTCAACGCGGGCGTGACCGCGGGCGCCGTCAACTTCCCGGTCATCGACCTGCCGCTCAAGGCAGGCAAGCACCGCATCCTGAACGTGCACCGCAACGTCCCGGGCGTGCTCCGTGACATCAACCATATCGTCAGCGAGAAGGGCGCGAACATCGCGCAGCAGGTGCTCGCGACGGATCCCGAGATCGGGTACCTCGTGATGGACCTCGATCAGGACGTCTCGCGCGAGGTGAAGAAAGCCGTCGCGCTGCTCGATACGAGCTTGAAGACCCGCATCCTCTATTAGAGGCGAGCAAGCAGTCGCTCTCGTTCGAGAGGAATGACCGCCAAGACGCCAAAAAAGAGAGCGGGCCGGAGCGAGATAGGCCCAGGCTCGGTCCACCTTCTCTTCTGGCGTCTTGGCGGTCCATCCCTCTCCCAAACCGCTGCGCCATGCGAGCTCGTGCGCGCGCGAAGGGGCTCCTTGTGAACCGGCTCCTGTCGAAATCGCGCGGCGTGGGCTCCCGGTTGCGGCCCTCGGGTCTTACATGGGTAAGGACCCAATGAAGCTCTTTTCGTGCTCCGAGTGTGGACAGACCATCTTCTTCGAGAACGTTCGCTGCGAGCGGTGCGGCGCGACGCTCGCGTATTTGCCCGATGCGGGCGTCATGAGCGCCATGAAGGAAAGCGGCGATTGGCTAGTGGCCTCCGCGCGCGAAGCCAACGGCCGCAAGTACCGCCTGTGCGCCAACTCGATCGAACACGGCGTCTGCAATTGGGTCGTGCCCGTCGAAGACGACAATGACTATTGCAGCGGCTGCCGGCTCAACGCGGTCGTTCCCAATCTGTCACACCCCGGGGCCCTCGAGAGCTGGGGCTACATCGAACGGGCGAAGAAGCGCCTCCTCTACACGCTTTACGAGCTGGGCCTCCCCGTCGAGTCGCAGAGGCAAAAAAAAGGGGGCCTCGTCTTTTCGTTCCTCGAGAGCGAGCCGGCGTCGCCGGTGCTCACGGGCCATGACGACGGGCACATCACGCTCAACGTCGCCGAGGCGGATACGCCCTTCCGCGAGAAGCTCCGCGAAGAGCTGGGCGAAGCCTACCGGACGCTCCTCGGGCACTTCCGCCACGAGATTGGCCATTACTACTGGGACGTTTTGATTCGCGACGGCAAGTGGCTGGCTGATTTCCGCAGCCTCTTCGGCGACGAGACCAAAGACTACAACGCGGAGCTCCAGCGTCATTACCGCGAAGGCCCCCCTCCCGGCTGGCCGTCGGCGTTCGTCTCGAGTTATGCGACGATGCATCCCTGGGAAGATTGGGCCGAGACGTGGGCTCATTATCTCCATATCGTGGACACGTTGGGGACCGCGCGAAGCTACGGGATCGCCATTCGTCCCGAGCTCGCCGGGGGCGGGCGGCCGCCGTCGAGCTTGAACGTCAACGTGCGCCGGCTCGATTTCGACGACTTCGACGATCTGATGACCGGCTGGTTCCCGCTGACGTTCGCGCTGAACAGCCTCAATCGCGGAATGGGTCTTTCCGATCTGTATCCCTTCATTCTTTCCGAGCGCGCCATCGCCAAGCTCCGATTCGTGCACGACGTCATCGAGCACGCGGACGTGCGCGTGAATCCGGCTCTGCCCGCAACGCAACCCGTGAATCTTCCGGCGCCGGGCACACAGTCGGCGACGCCGTCCGCACCGCAACCGACGAACAAGTCCGCGTCTGCTTCACGCGCCTAGGCCTCGCTTTGCGTTACTTCGCGCTTGCCACGGATTACGACGGAACCCTGGCCGAAGAAGGCGTCGTTCATTCCGAGACGGTCGCTGCGCTCGAACGATTCGTCGGTTCAGGACGGCGTCTCGTGATGGTCACCGGGCGCCGCTTGGATGATATGCAGCGAGTCTTCTCGCGGCTCGATCTGTTCGTGCGTGTCGTCGCCGAGAACGGCGCCGTCGTGTACGCGCCGGAGACACGCGAGACGCGCGTGCTCGAACCGGGGCCGAATCCCGCGTTCGTCGACGCGCTGCGGGCGCGCGGCGTGCCCGTCGACGTTGGCCACGTCGTCGTCGCGACGTGGGAGCCGCACCAGCAGGCCGTGCTCGACGCCATCAAGACGCTCGGTCTCGAGCTTCACGTGGAGTTCAACAAGGGAGCAGTCATGGTGCTCCCGGCTGGCGTCACGAAGTGGACGGGGCTTTCGGCCGCGCTCGCCGATCTCAAGCTCTCCGCGCACAACGTCGTCGCCGTCGGCGACGCAGAGAACGATCACTCGTTTCTGGCGGCCTGCGAGGTTGCCGTGAGCGTGGCCAACGCACTGCCGGCCGTGCGAGAGCGATCCGATTGGATCACCCCTTCCCCGCGCGGGCGGGGCGTCGCGGAGCTCATCGATCGCATGGTGGCCGACGACCTCAAGGCCCTGACGCCGCGCGGAGAGAACACGCGCCTCGTCCTCGGCACCGAGCCGGCCGGCAACCCCGTGCTCCTCGATCCGTTCGGGACACGGCTCCTGCTCTTCGGTCCGTCGGGCAGCGGCAAGTCGACAATCGCGACTGCGCTCGTCGAGAACCTCGTCCAAAAGGGCTACCAGGTGTGCCTCGTCGATCCGGAAGGCGACTACGAGAGCGCGGCGCATCTGACGCCGTTGGGAAATGCGGAGAACGCGCCGGCCCTGGCGGAGATCGACGCAGTGCTCGCCAATCCCGCGCACTCCGTCGCGGCGACGCTCGTCGCCGTCCCCCTGCATGATCGGCCGCGTTGGTACTCGTCGCTGCTCGGGCGCATCCACGAAAGGCGTGCGACGACCGGACGGCCGCACTGGGTGGTCGTGGACGAAGCGCACCACGTCCTTCCCGTGGAGCAGGACGTCTCGTCGCCGCCGCTGTCGCTGACAGGCGGCGCGACCCTCTACGTGACGGTCGATCCGAGCAGCATGTCGGGTCCCGCGCTCCAGGAAGTGAACGCGGTCGTGACGATCGCGCAGGGCGGAGCCGCGGCGTTGGCCGCTTTCGCGCGTCGCACCGGCCACGAGCCACCCGAAGTGCCGCCCGCGGAGAACGGCGCGATCTTCTGGCGCGTCGGAGAGCCGAAGGCGCTCGTCGTGACCATCATACCGCCGCGGCTGGAACACATGCGCCATGCACGCAAGTACGCACATGGCGATCTCGGAGAAGACCGCAGCTTCGTGTTCCGCGGCCCGAACGGCTCCCTCCGCCTCAAGGCGCAGAATCTGACCCTCTTCGTCCAGATCGCGACCGGCGTGGACGACGCCACGTGGGAGTACCATTTGCGGCGCGGGGATTACTCCCACTGGATGAACGACGCTGTCAAAGACCCGGATTTGGCCGACGAAGTCCGCCGCATCGAAGCGCAGCCGGACACCGCGCCCAACGAAAGCCGCGCCCACGTCCGCGAAGCGATCCTGAAGCGCTACACGCTGCCCGCGTAGAGAGAGTCTTCTTCCTTCCGCGAGCGGCGTCAGAGGTCGAAGATTTTGCCGGGGTTCAAGAGGTTCTGCGGGTCGAGCGCGCGCTTGATGGCGCGCATCACGTCGAGCTCCTCGGGCGAGCGTGCCCAGGGGAGCCAGGCTTTCTTCAGGAGACCCACGCCGTGCTCGGCGCTGATGCTTCCGTGATACTTGCGGACGAGGTCGAAGAGGTCTCGATCGGCCTCCTGGGTCTTCGCGAGAAACGCGCGCTTCTCCGCGTCGGCCGGCTTCATCACGTTGACGTGAAGATTGCCGTCGCCGACATGGCCGAAGAGGCAGATTTCCCACGTCGGGTACCGGCGCGCGAACACGTCGCCGAGCTCCGCGCAGAACGCTTCGAGTGCCGCGATCGGAAGGGCGATGTCGTTCTTGTGCGGAAAGCCCGTCGCCGAGAGCGACTCGCTGATGGACTCGCGTAGCGCCCACAGGTCGCGCGCTTCCGGCGCGCTCTGCGCCAGCACGCCGTCCTGGACGACGCCGCGCTCGAAGAGGCCCGCGATCCATGATTCGAGCGCCTCGCGCGGCACCTCGCCCTCGAGCTCGACGAGCACGTAGTGGCTCGCTTCCGCGCCTGCGGTGCCGTGGACGCCCAACGGCGCACGGAGCTTGCGATGCGCGAGCACGCGCGACAGACACGCCGCGGTGAACATCTCGTAGGCCGAGAGCACGAACGGCGTCGCACGCGTCTCGCGAAAGAGGCGCAGCACGCTCGCGAGATCCGGGACGGCGAAGAGCAGCACCTCCGATCGGCGCGGCAGAGGCCCGAGCTTGAGCGTCGCTTCGGTCACGATTCCGAGCGTGCCTTCGCTTCCGATGAAGAGCTGCCGGAGGTCGAGGCCCGTGTTGTTCTTCTCGAGCGCGCCGTTCAGCTCGAGCACGGCGCCGTTCGCGAGGACGACCTGCAGCCCCAACACCCACTGGCGGGTGAGCCCCCAGCGAATCACTTTGACCCCGCCCGCGTTGGTCGCGATGTTGCCGCCGACGGTGCTCGACCCTTTCGACGCGAAGTCGACGGGCCATGTGAGACCCGCGGTCGCCGCGTGCTCGTGAACGGCCTGCGTCACGGCACCGGCCT
>Ga0210391_10000873_pt1 | contig 29215 bp, 30 predicted proteins | sample IncBWC12OmetaG_FD_160573 | JGI IMG/M metagenome (GOLD analysis project Ga0210391, IMG submission 160573) | Forest soil microbial communities from Barre Woods Harvard Forest LTER site, Petersham, Massachusetts, United States - Inc-BW-C-12-O ... | reverse complement strand
AACCGGAGTCTGGTTGAAAACTGATGCAGCGGATTGCCGGATTAAATTCTTTCAGGCGGCGCGTGGTGCCAACGAATGTGCCGGTGGTGCCGAGGCCCGCGACGAAATGGGTGATGGTTCGGTTGGTTTGCTGCCAGATTTCGGGAGCGGTTGTGGCGTAGTGCGCGGCGGGATTTGCGGGATTGCTGTATTGATCAGGGTAAAAATATTTTTCGCGATCGGATTCGTAGATTTCGCGCACGCGGCGGATGGCGCCGTCGGTGCCTTCGTCCCCCGGAGTGTAGACAATGTCCACGCCGTAGGCTGCGAGAATGTGTTTGCGTTCGGGCGAGGCGCTGGTGGGCAGGCACAGTTTCACGCGATAGCCGAGAGCGGCGCCGATCATGGCATAGGCGATTCCGGTGTTGCCGCTGGTGGCGTCGAGAATTATTTTGCCAGGGCGTAGGTCGCCAGAGCGTTCGCCGGCGCGGATCATGGAGTAGCCGGCGCGGTCTTTCACGGAGCCGCCTGGATTGAACCATTCGGCTTTGGCGTAAAATTCGATGTTGGGGAAGCCGTTGACGACGCGCGCGAGGCGCAGGAGCGGAGTGTCGCCGATGCGATCGAGCAGATGCTCGCCGACCTTGGCTTTGTTGGTGCTGGCCGCGTCGTGCGGCGCGACTGTCGGTTTGTTGGCTGCGTTCACTGTGCTTGCTTCTTGTTTGTGTTGGAGGCTCGGGCGAGCGATGTGATGCAATTCGTGAGAGCCTGCGCTTTAGATGCTACCGAAAACGCCTGATGTTCAGGCATCTGCGACCAGTTTAGCAGAATAATGACGGCGCGGTTCTGCGCGAAACTGGGCGAGCAATATTCCCATAGGTCGCTGGCGACGGCAAACTTCTTGGCGGGAGCGTGCGGCAGGAGAGTTTGGCGAGGGCGATTTTTGTCTTTACACGTGGGCGGGCTAGTCCCTATTCTGGACTGGCCATGTGGTATGTGAACAAACTATTCGATCAGGCGCTGGTGGAATCCATTTCCGCGAAGGGATTTTTAGTACGCAATTCAGGCGGAGTGGTGCGCATTGAAAAATACAATTGCGGGGCGGAGCTGCGCAAGACACCGGAAAGCCTGTTTCAGATGACCGAGATTCCTTGCATCATGATGCAGGGGCAGTTCACGGCGTTGTGGGATGCGGGGTACCAGAAATTTCTGATCGGCCATGAAGGCAAGAAATTTCCAGTGCACGTGAAGCAGCTGAGCGATTTGCGGCGGTTCAACGAAGAATTGCGTACGGCGCTGGGTGTGCCTACTTATTACAATGAGGCGCTGGGTTCAACATGCGCTTTTAGTGTGTATGACCGGGTGAAGGGACGTCCAGGCGATGTGCCGGATGAGAGTGTTGGAGCGCAGGAAGAGCCGGAGCATTAGACCTCGTTTGAATTCCACTGCAAGTCACAGAAAAAAACCAAAACGCCTGGCTAAAGAGCAGGCGGCCGCGACGATTTGAAAGACAAAGCCAAAACCTCCTCCTGCTTAGGTTTTTTTCCCAACCGTTGAAGCAGAACTAACCTGCCAGGTTTGCTGGCGTGCTGAGACCAATTAGATTTTCGCGTTTTCGAGCTGACGGCGGAGGCGTGCTACGTCCACGCGATGTTGGCTGAAGAATTGCGCTCCGATGAAGATTACTGGCACGTCGTTGGTGTAGCGCGCGAGGAGGATTGGGTCGTCATCAATGTCCACTTCTTGCAGACGGGCGCCTGTCGCAGCCAGCACTGGGGCCATGGCGGCCCGGGCTTCTTCGCAGAGATGGCAGCCTGCGCGCATGTACATGGTTACGTCGCGCGGAGAGGCGAGGGCTAGGCGGCCCTCTTCGGTGCGACGATAAAAATCGCCGCCACCGTCAGGGATCAGCAGACCTAGCTTGACGACATCCGTGACTGCGTCGAGCACGGCTTCGCGTTCAGCGGGAATGTTGCCGCCGACGAATTCGAAAAGTGTGTGCAGGTCGAGCGAGGGCCGGTCGAGTTGATCGAAGGTGGAGAGAATGCGCTGCGCGATGGTTTGCATGGAGTCCATGTGCGCGTGACGATGCGAACGTCGCGCTACGGCTTGATGGTGTAGAACTGCTGAAACGGGCCGATGCACGGGAAAAAAGCGCGTGAGCGGTAGAGTTCGGCGATCTGGCGGATGTGGCCGAGGTCGTGGAACGCCCACTCGTTCATTAGTTGGCCAACGGTGATCGGGCCGATTTTGGAGTGCTGTCCGACGCGCGCGAGAATGCCGGGAGAAACGTAACGCAACGCGGAAAGGCTGCGGTCGCGTTCATGGCAGAATTTTTTCAGATTTTCACGAGCTTTGGTGGCGGAGTAGCGGCCGGAGGCGTAGGCGGCGTTCTGATCGTACGGCTCCAGCTGCGGATTATTTTTTTCCAGCATCAGTTGGATGCGATCGCGGAAGCCGACGACTTCGACTTCCGCCAGATGCGCCAGCACTTCGCTGATGGACCAGCGATCGGCGGCAGGCTTCCAATGCAGCTGCTCGTCGCTGGCAGCCCACACGATTTTTTCGATGATAATTGGAGTTTGCTCGAGCACGGCGAGGCCCGGCAGCGCATCTGGGCTTGGAGTAGCGGCCATCAAATCCTCCGGAAAAGCAGCGCAGAAGTACTTTTATACAGGAATGCACGAAGGTTGTCGAAGGGGCGCTTGTGCGTGGCGGTGACGCGTGGTACACCGAAGGGCAACGTTTCGCCGAACCGCCCGCGCGATAGAAGGCGTGGCGACTTACGAGGTGCAGTGACATGGCGCAGGTTCTGGCTTTGGTGGATGATTTATTTTTTCAGGCGAAAATTCTGGAGACGGCAAAGCATTCGGGAATCGCGGTGCGCACGGCCATGACAAGCGACGCGTTGCTCGCGGAGATCGCAAAGGAAACCCCGAAGCTGGTGATTGTGGATCTGAACGCGCGTGGCGCGCCGCTGCAAGCGATTGAAAAAGTGCGCGCGGCGCACCCGGGCCTGCCGTTGATTGCATTTCTTTCACACGTACAGACGGACTTGGCGCAGCAGGCGCGGGCGGCGGGGTGCACGCAGGTGCTGCCCCGTTCACAATTTACGCGCGACCTTGCAACCATACTGGCGCAGGCGAAGTCTTAGTGCTGATGATGAAGCGAGGCTTGCGTTCGCGGTGCGGTGAGGTGGGCGCGATGGCTGCGGCATTGCTGTTCGCCGCTACGATGACAATGACAACGCCTGAGCCGGCGCGCACACAGGAAGCTGTCGCTGCGGCGGACCCGGCTGCGGCTTTAGCTGATACGCTGGTGGCTGCTTGCCGCGCGAACGAGGCTGATTTTGCGAGCCATCTGACCAGTGCCAACGCCACGGCGTTCCGCGCCCTGCCCGCGACGCAGCGCAGCGAATTAATGAAGCGGCTTTCGCTTTCGGATGAACCCGGCAAGCCACTGCTTTCTTCCGACAATGAAAAACATATTGTGCTGCGCTGCCGGGCTGCCCATAACACGGTGGAATACCGCTTCGGCGCGACGCGCGTGCAGGAAAATTTGGCGTTCATTCCGGTGGCGGTGGTGAGCAGCGAGCAGGCGGAGTTCGGCATGGTACGCGACGGCGGTAGCTGGCGGCTGCTGTCACTGGGATTAGTTTTGTTCGACGTGCCGCAGTTGGCAAAGCAGTGGGCGGCGGCGGATCTGGCGGCGCATGAGGATGCAGCGATTGCGGATTTGCGGTCACTGGAGGAGGCGATACGGCGTTACCAGCGCGCGTTTGGAAAATTGCCGGAATCGCTGGCGCAGCTGGGGCCGGCGCCGAAAGATCAAATTTCACCGGAGCAGGCGGCGCTGGTGCCGGCGGATATGGCGGCAGGAAAACAGGGCGGCTATATTTTCCGTTATCGAATTTCTCCGGACGCGAATGGAAATGACAACGATTTTGAGTTGGCGGCCACGCCTGAAGCTTATGGGCGGCCAGGCAAGCGATCGTTTTTCATGGATGCTGCCGGAAAAGTTCACGGTGACGACAAGCGCGGGAAAGTTGCGACGGTGGACGATCCGCTGATTGCCGGCGAGAAGGCCGCGGACGAAAAGTGAACGTGACATTGCACGCCGTCAGGTATAATGCCTGCCGGTTTCAATAACATTTGCCGCGGTTTTGGCCTGGTTGCAATCCAGTCTTGCGCTGAAACGCGAAAAGGAATGGGGATGTCACAGTCGAAAGTCTTAGCCGACCGAATTTATTCCGGCGAAGGGATTGCGGCGGATGCGCTGCGTATCTTTGCGGCAAATATTCTGCTGGTGCTGTGCGCGCACATCGTGATTCCACTGCCGTGGACGCCGGTGCCGATCACGGGCCAGACGTTTGGCGTGCTGCTGGTGGCGGTGCTGCTGGGCGCGCGACGCGGTGCGATCACTTTGATTATGTATTTGCTGGAGGGCGCGGCCGGTTTGCCGGTGTTTCAGCCGCTGGGGTTGCCCGGACTGGCGCGTTTTGCCGGACCGACGGCAGGATATTTGTTTTCTTATCCGTTTGCTGCTTTTGTCACGGGCTGGCAGGTGGAACGCGGCGCGAATTTTGCGGAATCGCGTGACGGCGCTTCGCGGCTTACAGGTTTGCCGTTGATTGGCGCGCTGATTTCGGGCGAAGCGATTATTTTCGCGTGCGGCTGTGCTTGGCTCGCATTGTTCCTGCGAATGGGCTGGAGCGTGGCGCTCAGCCAGGGCGCGCTGCCATTTCTTCCGGGCGAGATCATAAAAATGGCTCTGATCGTGGTGGCGGCGGGAGGATTGCAGCTGATGCGGCGAGAAGCGTAGGGATAGAGAAGCAAGCAGGCAGGCCCCAGCCCTGGCGTAAAAATTTTGTAATTCCGTTTCCTGGATTCCTGATCATGCCCACCCAGACCGTGCCGCAGAAACAAAGTCCCGAAGACGCACTACGTTCAGCGAACACAAAATTCTATGCAGCTTTCGAATCGCTTGACCTGGCTGAGATGGAAGCGGTGTGGTCGCATGACGACGGCGTGACCTGCGTACATCCGGGCTGGGATTTGCTGCTCGGGTGGGACGAAGTGCGCGAGCGCTGGGCGCGACTTTTTGCGCATGCGAAACGCGTGCGGATTGCGTTGAGCGGCGTGTGGGTGCGCGTGGAAGGCGAGGTCGGCTGGGTTTCCTGCACGCAGCATGTGACCACGGCGTTTGCGGACACTTTCGACGACGCCATGGTGCAGACGACGAATGTTTTTTTGCGCCGCGATGAGCAGTGGCTGCTGGTGGCGCATCACGCTTCACCTTTGCCGGCTTCTCCGCGTACGCCGGTGCAATAGGCGCGGCGGTGGCTCGGAACGCCCCGCTAAAGATTTGCAAATCCAGAACGGCTTATAATGGATTGGCGTGTTTATATGAGAGGTATGCCGCATGAAAATTGGTTTGCTCGCACTCATCTTGTTCTTGCTGGCGATGCCTGGCGCTGCGGTGCGCGGCATGGCGCAGGAAGCCACGAAAGATTCACCCTCCGCCATTGCCGCGAAACAGATCATTCAGGAATTGGTGGCCGGACAATTTGAAAAAGTGGAAGCGCTCTACGATGCGCGCATGACCGCGGCGCTGCCGCCGGGAAAACTCGCGGACGGTTGGCGCGACTTGAACAAGCAGGCGGGCGCGTTTCAGGCGATTACCAGCGCGGAGACGTCGCAAGTACAGGGGCTGCAGGTCGTGAAGATGGAGTGCAAGTTTGAGAATTCAGCCCTGGACGCCACGGTGGTTTTCAATACCGACGGCAAACTGGGAGGTTTGAGTTTCCAGCCGCACCAGGCGCCGCCGCCCCCGTGGAATCCGCCGGGGTATGCCAAACAAAATTTGTTCAGCGAACAGCCGTTGACTTTGACGAACGGAAAATTCGAATTGCCCGGGACTCTTACGGTGCCGGTGGGCGAGGGCCCATTTTCAGCCGTGGTGCTGGTGCAAGGTTCAGGACCGCAGGATCAGGACGAAACGATCGGGCCGAACAAGCCGTTTAAGGACCTCGCGTGGGGGCTTGCGAGCCGCGGTATCGTGGTGTTCCGTTACATCAAACGGACGAAAAAATATGGCGCGCAGAGCAGCGACGATCCAGTGCGGCTGACGGTGGAGGATGAAACGATCAGCGACGCGCGGGCGGCGGTGGCGTTGGTGGCGACGCAGGCGAAGGTAAATCCTAAGCAGGTTTATCTGCTGGGCCACAGTCTCGGGGCGTTTCTGGCGCCGCGAATCGCTGCGGGCGACGCGCAGATTGCGGGAATCGTGATGCTGGCGGCGAATGCGCGGCCGCTGGAGAAAGTGGTGCTGGAACAGATTCACTATTTGGCGGCGATGAGCGGCACGCCTACGGAAACGGAACAAAAAAAGATTGATGCGGCCGAAGACGGCGCCAAACAAATTGAAAACCCCGCCTTGAAGCCGGGCGACACGATCGTTTTCCTGGGAGCGACGATGTATGGCGCGTATTGGCTGGACCTGCGCGCCTACGATGCTCAGAAAACCGCCGCTAAATTGAAAATTCCGATTTATATCGCGCAGGGCGGTCGGGATTATCAGGTGACCCCGTCGAACTTTCAGGCGTGGTCGGATGCTTTGGGGAACAACCGGAACGTAACGCTGCGCATTTATCCGGATCTGGATCATCTTTTCATGCATGGCACCGGCGCGTCGAAACCCTCGGACTATGCGCGGCCGGATCATGTGTCGCAAGAAGTGGTGGAGAACATCGCGACGTGGATTTTGCCGAGCGAAAAGCCCGGGACGCTGGCTAAGCCGCAGTGAGCGGCAGGTCAATTTGACATTCGAATGCGAATGGAAAGCGAAGCTGCGAGGCGCGACCGACCGGGCTGGGTCGGTATTCATCGTAGTTCGCGGACCGAGCGGCGTCGCCTGTACGTTCAGCCACGGCGTATGCTATCCTTGACTTGCGTATTCGGCGCTCCAGCCGGGAGACGCGCACACCTTGGTTTCTTTCACTGCGACGAGCGAGACGCTAGCGCATCATAGTCTTCACAGCGTTTTCACAGTCGGGCCGGGTGAGTGACGATTTCGCGCGAGAGCCAGGACGGACCCAGCATGTCCACACCAGCCGTTTCACCAAAAGTAGCCGAGATTCGCCTGGCGCATTCGCCGGACAGCGACGACGCTTTTATGTTCTACGCTCTGGCAACGGGAAAAGTGCGCCTGCCGGGCGTGAAGTTCACGCATATTTTGTCGGACATCGAGTCGCTGAACCAGGCGGCGAAAAAAGAAGTGTACGACGTGACGGCGATCAGTTTTTACGCCTATCCGTTTGTGGCGGATAAATATGTGCTGATGGATTGCGGCGCGAGTTTCGGCGAAGGGTACGGCCCCATCGTAGTTTCGGGCCATCCCATCAAGAAAACTGAATTGGCAGGGCGCAAAATCGCGATTCCGGGGATGCTGACGACTTCCTATCTGGCGCTGAAGCTTTTCGAGCCGCACGTCGAGACGGTGACGATGCCGTTCGACAAGATTCTGGATGCGGTGCAGAACAAGGAAGTGGAGGCAGGGTTGCTGATTCACGAAGGGCAACTGCTTTTCTCGCAGAAGGGATTGCATCGCGTGGTGGACCTGGGGCAATGGTGGCAGGAACAGACCGGGTTGCCCTTGCCGCTGGGCGCGAACGCGATTCGCCGGAAACTGGGCGAGGATTTGGGCCGACAGGTTTCGCGCGTCATTCGCGAAAGCGTTTCGTACGCGCTGGAGCATCGCGAGGCGGCGCTGAATTATGCGCTGCAGTTTGCGCGCGACATGGATCCGACGCTGGCCGACAAGTTTGTGGGAATGTATGTGAACCGCTGGACGCTGGATTACGGCGAAGAAGGACGCCGGGCCGTGCGCGAATTGCTGGCGCGCGGGGCCGCGGCGGGCTTGCTTCCCGGAGATGTGCCGGTAGAATTTCTGAGCGGCACGGTGAGCGAAACGCCTTCACGATCCGCCTAACGCCGAAAAACTCGAATTGCAGCGCGGGTGACCGCCGTTGTTGTGCTTCAGGCGCGCGGAGCAATGCTCCTGCCCTTCCTGCCCGCTACCTTCAGGTAAAATTAGTGAACCCATGACCAACCTGATCCAACAGGGCCTGGCCCTTCGCGAATTGCTTCGTGAACGCATCCTGATTCTGGATGGCGCGATGGGGACCATGCTGCAGCAGGCGAATTTGACAGCGGCGGATTTTGGCGGGCCCGACCTGGAAGGCTGCAATGAAAATCTGGTGCTCAGCCGGCCGGACGTGGTGTTGGAAATCCACCGCAAATATCTGCACGCGGGGTCGGACATCATCGAGACGAATTCGTTTGGCAGCACGCCGGTGGTGCTGGCGGAATACGGATTGGGCGAGCAGGCGCGCCGAATCAGCCGGGTGGCAGCGGAACTTGCGCGCAAAGCCGCGGATGGATTTTCCAAAGCCGGCAAACCACGATTCGTAGCGGGATCGATGGGGCCGACGACGCGGGCGATTAGTGTGACGGGCGGAATTACGTTCGAGCAGCTGCGCAATAATTATTACGAGCAGGCGGCAGGGCTGATGGAGGGCGGCGCGGACATCCTGCTGCTGGAAACTTGCCAGGACACGCGCAACATCAAAGCCGGTTTGCTGGCGATACAGGAATTGGCGCGGGAGTTGGGCGCGCCGATCCCGCTAATGGTTTCAGTGACGATCGAAGCGATGGGCACGATGCTGGCGGGGCAAGGCATCGAGGCGTTGTGGGCTTCGCTGGATCACGTGGATTTAATTGCGCTGGGATTGAATTGCGCCACAGGTCCGGAATTTATGACGGATCACGTGCGCACGCTGCAGTCGCTGACCAACCGCGCGGTTTCCTGCTATCCGAACGCGGGATTGCCGAACGAAGAAGGCTTGTATCAGGAGACGCCGACCTCGCTGGCGGATCAGCTGGAGAGATTTATTGATCGCGGGTGGCTGAATATTGTGGGCGGGTGCTGCGGGACTACGGAGCAACACATTCGCGCGATCGCGCAGATGGCTTCCGGAAAAAAGCCGCGGCGGACGCCGAAGCTTAATCCTCGCGCGGTTTATTCGGGGATTGAGATTATTGAGGCGGAAGAGAGCACGCGGCCTTTGATCGTGGGCGAGCGAACGAACGTGATTGGTTCGCGGCTTTTTAAGAATTTAGTGGCGGCAGAACAGTGGGAAGAGGCTACCGAGATTGCGCGGCGGCAGGTGAAAAGCGGGGCGCACGTCGTGGATGTGTGCCTGCAGAGCACGGACCGCGAGGAGCTGAACGATATCCCGCCGTTCTACGAGCAGCTGATCCGCAAGATCAAGGCGCCGATCATGATTGATACGACGGATCCGCGCGGCGTGGAGTTGGCGCTGACGTATTGCCAGGGCAAGAGCATCATTAATTCAATCAATTTGGAAGATGGCGAAGAGAAATTCGAAAAGATTTGCCCGCTGGCGCGCACGTATGGAGCTGCGGTGATCGTTGGCTGCATTGACGAGGATCCGGTGCAGGCGCAGGCTTTTACCCGGGAACGCAAACTCGAAGTGGCGGAACGCTCTTATAGATTGCTGACCGAAAAATTCGGCATTCACGCTGAAAATATTATTTTCGACCCGCTGGTATTTCCCTGCGCTACCGGTGATGAGAATTATATCGGCGGCGCAGTGGAGACCATCGAGGGCATACGGCTAGTGAAGCAGCGTATTCCGTATGTGCGCACGGTGCTGGGTATTTCCAATGTGTCGTTCGGGCTGCCGGCTGGCGCGCGCGAAGTTGTGAACTCGGTTTTCCTATATCACTCGACGAAGGCTGGACTGGATCTGGCGATTGTGAATGCGGAGCGCATTGAGCGGTTTGGTTCAATTCCCGAGGGCGAACGCAAACTGGCGGAGGATTTGCTTTTCAACAAGCCGCCGGTGGAAATTCCTGATGGCGTGCCCGACGCGGAATTGCTGCGTGGTGCACCGGAGGATTGGCGTTCGCAGACGAAGGAGCAGAAGGCCGCGATCAATCGGTTTCACATTGGCGCGATCGCGGAACATTTTCGCGGGACGGGAGCGCGCAAGAAAGAGCGGGCTGCGGATTTGCCTCTCGACCAGCGGCTGGCGAATTACATTATTGAGGGCTCGAAAGACGGGCTCGTGGACGATTTGAATCGCAAGCTGGCGGAAAACGTTGCGCCTCTGGATGTGATCAACGGCCCGCTGATGGCCGGGATGGGCGAAGTAGGGCGCCTGTTCAACAACAACGAGCTGATCGTCGCCGAAGTATTACAATCCGCCGAGGCGATGAAGACCGCCGTGGGGCATCTGGAACAATTCATGGAGAAGGCGGATACGGAAAAGCGCGCGAAGGTAATGCTGGCGACGGTGAAAGGCGACGTGCACGACATCGGGAAAAATCTGGTCGAAATTATTCTGAAAAATAACGGCTACGACGTGATCAACCTGGGAATCAAGGTGCCACCCGAGGAATTAATTCGAGCACATCGCGAACACCAGCCGGACGCCATCGGTCTTTCGGGATTGCTGGTGAAGAGCGCGCAACAGATGGTGATTACCGCCAGCGATTTGCGCGAGGCTGGAATCACTGTACCGCTGCTGGTGGGTGGCGCAGCGCTCTCCGATAAATTCACGCGCTTGAAAATTGCGCCGCAGTACAGCCAGGCGGTTTGCTACGCGAAAGACGCGATGACCGGGCTGCGTTTGATGAACGAGCTGAGCGATCCGGTACGCCGTGACCACGTGCTGCAGCAGCATACCCACGTGGGGGCGGCGGTGCTGGACGAAGCGGCGCCGGAACCGCTTGCGGCTGCGGGCGAAGAGCGCTCACCGCATATTCGCGTTGATTTGCCGATTCCGCAGGCCGCGTATACCGAACGAAAAGTCCGCGACGTTCCGGATTTGCACGAGGTGTGGAGTTACATCAATCCGTTCATGCTGTTCGGGCGGCACTTGGGCTTTCGCGGAAATTTCGAGAAGGCGCTGGCGGAACATGACGCGCGCGCGATCGAGCTGCACCAAAATATGGAAGAAGTAAAGCAGCGGGCCGAGGAATTCATGAAGATCGGCGCGGTATGGCAATTTTTTGAAGCGGAGCGGCGCGGTAATTCGATCGCGTTATTTGCGCCGGGAGAAAGCACGCCGGTCCACACTTTTCATTTTCAGCGGCAGCGGGTGGGCGACAAGCTTTGTCTGAGCGATTACGTGCTGCCATCGCAGAATGGCGCGCGGGATCACATGGCGTTGTTCGTGGTTACGGCGGGCGCGGGAATACGCGAAAAATCGGAAGAGGCCAAAGCGGCCGGCAGTTATTTGTTCTCGCACGGCCTGCAGGCTTTGGCGATCGAGACCGCGGAAGCGTGCGCGGAATGGCTGCATCGGCGCATACGCGAGGACTGGGGCTTCCCCGATCCGCCGACGCTGACCATGCCGGACCGCTTCACTTCGCGCTATCGTGGGAAACGTTACAGCTTTGGCTATCCCGCTTGTCCAAATCTGGAAGATCAGGCCGGAATCTGGATGCTCTTGCGTCCCGAGGCGATCGGCGTGCATTTGACCGAGGGAATGATGATGGATCCGGAAGCCAGCGTGAGCGCGCTGGTGTTCCAGCATCCTGATTGCACGTATTTCTCCGTCGGCGAATGATCTGTCCGCTTCTGGCGCTGAGTTTCCGCGCTGCCCTTGACGCTTGTCGGCGTTTCGACTAAGTTTCTTCCAGTTTCTGGCACGGATTCCGAGGGTTCTGCTATGGGCAGCATCGCTCCAGGGCTGTATCTTGCGAGCACGGGAAGTTATCCACGCGTGGGAGATTCGCCTGATTTGCAGCTGCTGCAGCGCACCATCGCGGCGCTGGACCGCGGCGAGCGCACCACCGCGGATTTGCTGGACGCGCAAAATACCGTGACGCGCGGCGCCATCGCCGACCAGGTGAAGGCCGGACTCGACATCGTAACGGACGGGCAAATTCGCTGGAACGATCCCATTTCGTATCTAGCGGCGAAACTGGACAATACCGAACTGCAAGGTTCGGTTCCCTTCTTCGATACGGAAAGATTTTGCAGGCAGCCGCTGTTCACGGGCGCGCCGCTGCGACGAGGCAATCTGGTGGTCGCGGAATATAGTTTCGCGCGCAACGCGCTGGGCCATTTGCCGACGCCCGCGGACAAGGCAGGCAAACTGGCGATCAAGCCCGTCTTGACCGGGCCGTACACGCTCGCAAAGTTTACTTTGTCCGGCCGCACTGAAAATGGAGGCGCGGGCACGCCTGCGACCCTGGAAGCTCGGGCGATCGCTTACGGCGAGATTCTGGCCCCGGAAATTGAGGCGCTTTCGCAGTGTGGCGCGGAGATGATTCAGATTGATGAGCCCGCGATCCTGCGGAGCCCGGGCGAGTGGGCCATCTTCGAACGCGCGTTGCAGCCGCTGCTGCAGGCGCGCGACAAGGCGAAGAAAACAAATCGCAGGCTGGAACTGGCGCTGTACGTGTATTTCGATGATTGCGTTCCGCTGTACGAAAAACTGCTGGCGCTGCCGGTGGATATCCTCGGAGTGGATTTCGTTTCCAGTCCCAAGCTCGGCGACACGATTATGGCCATCGGTTCGCCGAAACCTTTGGCGCTGGGCCTGGTGGACGGCCGGAACCGCCAGATGGAGCAGACGGCGGATCTCGCCCGCCTGGTGCAGCGGTTATTCCCACGAATTGAGGGAGGTCGGGCTTACCTGGGGCCTTCTTGCGGGTTGGAATATTTGACCAGCGCAACAGCACTCGCGAAATTCGCGCTGCTCCCGAAAATAATGGCGGAATTGAACGGCTGAAGTACGGGATGGTCAGCGAAGGAAATGTCCCGCAACGGAAAAGTGTTCCGCTGCGGTACACAGTTCCCGAAATGGAAATAATCCTGGCGCATTCATTCCCGGTAGTACCGCCAAGCTATCTTCCCGAAATGGCAATAGCTGATAGGCCCCGCCCGCCCGACCTCGCCTCGATGCTTGAATTTCCGGTGGTAACATTAGCGCCATGACACACCAAAAATTTAATCGAGTCTCCGAGTTTACCGCCGAATCTGCTGAAACGGCGGGGTTTGACCCCGCGATCGAAGATTACGCGCAGCGGGCCCACGCCGTGCCGGGACTCTCCGGACACGTTCGGCAGCTGCGGAATCGGAATCGGGGAATTTCGCGTTGGCTGGTACTGGCGATCTTCGCGGGGGCCGTGGTGGCGCTCGCGATGGTCCATTTCGCTGTGCGATAACCGGCTCGAGTCGGCCGGCGTGCCTTGCTCGCCGGCAACGCTATTCCGTCTTGGAACTACGCAAAATCGCTGGCGCTCTGGAAATCTTGTTTCTGTCCGCGGCAGTTGGTGCTAGTATCCGGGCAATGCGCAGCGAAATTGCGGAACGGGCCGGGGCGCGTTCGACGGAGCCGGCTCCGACAAGGGAAGCGCTTTCTTCCGCGGATCGAGCGGCGGGGGCGAAGATTCTTCACGGCCCCGATCCCTCGGTACACATGCTGGGCTTGCCGCAATCGTATCCGCAGCTGGGGCGATGGGTGATTCTGGCATTTCTCGCGGGAGCAATCGTGGCATTCGCGCTGGTTGGAATCTTGGGCCGTTAACGCGCGATTCGATTCGAGCACGTAGGGTTCTCACGTCTTGCTTCTTCGAGAGCTGATTCAGTCGAAGTTCTCCAGCAGGTCCTCTGGCACGCCTTCCCTTGCCGCACGTTTTTCTTCGGTGCTAGGATCGTTGCAGTGACTCGCGAATTCAGTAACGATCCGCGCGAACCGGACACTGCGCCTGCCGCGAAAGGAGGGGCGCGCCAGTCCGTCGCGGATGCCGGTGAGGATTTGCTGGACTTTGCGCAGCCTAACGAGCCGCCCCGCGGACTGATGCGCAAGCGGTCGCACGTGGCGGTGTGGATCCTGGCGGCGTTGCTCCTGGGCGGATTAATCGCTTTGCTGCTTGTGGGACTTGCTTCCGGCTGAGGACGCTTTCATTTCACGCAGTCGCGTCACGGTCCGCTTGCACTCGTGTGCCCCAGTGCTCCAGTGCTATTGACGGAATTGCGTTTTCCATTGACCATAGTGGTCCGCCTCCGAGGGCCGAATGCAGCGAATTTTTTCCACTTACCGGTTTGTGAATCAGCCGCTGGGCGCGGCGCTGCTGGCGGAAATCGCGCAGGCAGGATTTTCGGCACTGGAGATTTTCTGCGCGTCGCAACATTTCAGTTATCGCGAACCGCAACGCGTGCGCGAAATCGGCGATGCGCTGGACGAATATCGCCTGGGGTTGCACTCGATGCATTCTCCGACGGACCGCGACCGTTCGCCCGGGCGTGAGAGCGGCGTAGTGATTTCCATTTCTGACCCGGAGCGGATTCGGCGGCTGGATGCGGTGGACGAGATCAAGCGGGTGCTGGACGTGGCGGAGCAAATTCCGTTCCAGTATTTGATTCAGCATATGGGGCATGGCCGGCAGTCGGCGGACCCGCGCAAGCTGGACGCGGCTTTCACGTCATTGGAAAGTTTGTCCATGTTCGCGAAGGCGCGCGGCGTGACGATTGCGCTAGAAAACACGCCGGATGAGCTGGGCGCGCCGGCTTCGCTGCAGCATTTCATCACAGACACGCATTTGCACGATTTGAAATTGTGTTTTGATATCGGCCATGCGCACATCGAAGAAGGCGTGCAGGCCAGCTTTGACGCGATGCGCGAGCGCGTGGTGAGCACGCACATTCACGATAATCATGGCGACAAGGACGAGCATCTGTTGCCGTTCCAAGGGACGATTGATTGGGATGCCGCGCTTGCTGGTTTTGCGGGGGCGCCGGTGGAGTTGCCGTTTGTTTTCGAGATCAAGGCACAGGCGAGCGCGGCAGGGCCGACGCTCGAGCAGATTCGCGAGGCCTACGACAAGCTGGAAGAAAAATTCGAGGCTCAGAAGTAGGCGCGGCGGTGCTGCCGAACTACTTGCCATGAAGTACATGCCATAATGATTCGCGGCAAATAATCCAACGGAAAAACTACATGACCCAGGAAACGCAGGCGGCGATTCCGATTATCACGATTGAGCAAGCGGGCGCGCACGCGGGTGGCACCGTCACGATTCGGGGATGGCTTTACAATTTGCGCGAGTCCGGAAAATTGCTGTTCCCGATTTTTCGCGACGGCACGGGAATTATGCAGGGAGTGGTTTCGCAGAAGGAGCATCCAGAAGTTTTCAGCGAGCTGAAGGGACTGCCGCAGGAATCCAGCGTGATCGCGACGGGCACGATTCGCGCGGAACCGCGAGCGCCCGGCGGGTTTGAAATGGGCGTGAGCGCGATTGAGGTGGTGCAACGAGTTGCGGACGCGGAGCCTTACCCGATCCAATTGAAGGAGCATGGCGTTGATTTTCTGCTGGACCGGCGGCATTTGTGGATTCGCACGCCGCGACAAGCCGCCATCTTGCGGATCCGCGCCGAAGCCGAGCGCGCGGCACGGAATTTCATGGACGCGCAAGGTTACACGCTCACCGACGCGCCGATTTTTACTCCGGCAGCGTGCGAAGGCACTACCACGCTCTTTGAAGTCAATTACATCGATGAGCAGAAGGCGTACCTGACGCAGTCCGGACAGCTTTACGTGGAAGCGCTGGCGGCCGCGCTGGGCAAGGTCTATACGTTTGGGCCTACGTTCCGCGCGGAAAAATCAAAGACGCGGCGGCACCTGACGGAATTCTGGATGCTGGAGCCTGAAGCTGCTTACGCGCATCTCGAGGACATGATTGTGCTCGCCGAAGGGCTGGTGAGCACAGTGGTGCAGTCCGTCGCGAAAAATCGCACGCGGGAATTGGGGATGATGGAGCGGGACGTCGCGTCTTTGCAGAAAATCACGCCGCCATTTCCGCGCATCACGTACGACGACGCGATCAAAGTGCTGCAGAAAGCCGGGAACCCCGCAAAGTGGGGTGATGATTTTGGCGGCGATGAGGAAACAATTATTTCCAAGGAATTTGACCGGCCGGTGGTGATTCACCATTATCCCGCAGCCATGAAAGCTTTTTACATGGCCACGGATGCGGCGCGGCCGGAGCTTGCGCTGAGTTTTGACATGATCGCGCCGGAAGGTTATGGCGAAATTATCGGCGGCGGGGAGCGTTTGGCGGATTACGACACCCTCGTGCGGCGTCTACGCGAACACAACCTGCCCGAAGAATCTTTTCAGTGGTATCTGGACTTGCGGCGCTATGGCAGCGTGCCGCATGCCGGGTTTGGATTGGGACTGGAACGCACCGTCGCATGGATATGCGGAACCGAGCACATTCGCGAGGTCATCCCCTTCCCACGGATGCTGTATCGAGTCTATCCTTGAGGTTCCCTCCCCGTCTTGGGGTCGCGAAAACAAAAATATGCCCGACAAAATTCGTATTATCGGTGTGCCGATGGACCTGGGCGCCAGCCGCCGCGGCGTCGACATGGGTCCGTCTGCGTTGCGCGTGGCGGGATTACAAGCGCGCCTGAAACAACTAGGGCGGCAGGTGGAAGACATTGGCAACGTGCAAGTGCCGCAGGCGGAAGAGCAACCCTACGGCGAAAAGCGCGCGCGTTATCTGGACGAAATTTCGGAGGCGTGCAAGGGCTTGGCGGAGGCGGTGAAGAAAACTTTGGATGAGGACATGATCCCGCTGGTGCTGGGCGGCGATCACTCGATTGCTGTGGGCACTACGGCTGGAGCTGCGGCGCACTTTAATAAGGAATCGAAACGAGTGGGCGTGATCTGGCTGGACGCGCACGGCGATATGAACACGCCGGATTCTTCGCCTTCGGGGAACGTGCACGGCATGCCGCTGGCGTCCATTATGGGTTACGGACCGCCGGAGTTGACGGATCTTGCCGGCATTAAACCCATGGTGGAACCGCGGAATGTGGTGCTGGTGGGAATTCGCGACCTGGACGCCAAGGAGCGGAAGCTGGTGAAAGATTCCGGCGTGCACATTTTCACGATGCGCGATATTGACGAACGCGGTATGCGTGAGGTGATGTCTGAAGCGTTGCGATTTGCGGGAGACGACACGGCCGGAATTGTGGTGAGCCTGGATATGGATTTCGTGGACCCGAGCGACGCGCCGGGAGTGGGAACGCCGGTACGCGGCGGCGTGACGTATCGTGAAGCGCACTTGGCGCTGGAAATGATTGCGGACAGCAAACAAATGGTTTCGTTCGAAGTGGTGGAAGTGAATCCGGTGATTGATTTGCATAATACCACGGCGACGCTGGGTGTGGAATTGGTGCTCTCCGGCTTGGGGAAGAAAATCCTGTGATACGCGCGCGTGCTTCTGACGGGGGCCGGGCGGTGCCGCGATGAGCGCAATGAAGCGTTTGCGCATCGGGGTGCTTTTCGGTGGGCGTTCGGGTGAACACGAAGTTTCTCTTGCGTCTGCTGCTTCGGTGATTCGCGCGCTGGATCCCGAAAAATATGAGGCCGTGCCGATCGGCATTTCTAAGGATGGCCGGTGGCTGGTGGGAACCAGCTCGGTGAAAATGCTGGCCGACGTGCTGAAATCGGGCGACCGCGTGGTGTTGCCGCCTGATCCTAGCGCCGCTGCGCTGGTGCCTTTAGGTCCTGCGGCGGGTCAGCCGAGCGTGGGCCTGGATGTGGTGTTTCCGGTATTGCACGGCACGTTTGGCGAAGATGGTACGGTGCAAGGTTTGATCGAGCTCGCCGGATTGCCCTACGTCGGCGCGGGCGTGCTGGCGTCGGCGGTGGGCATGGATAAAGACGTGCAGAAGCGCCTGTTTGAGCAGGCGGGATTGCCGATCGTACCGTTTCTGGCGGTGCGTCGCTCGCAATGGGAACGCGAGCGGGCGAAAGTGCTGAAGGCCATCAAAAAGAAATTTCGTTTTCCGTTGTTCGTGAAGCCTGCGACGCTGGGCTCGTCGGTGGGGATGACGCGGGTGAAGGCGGCGCACGAAATTTCCGCGGCGATGGATCATGCGGCTGAGTTTGCGCTGAAGATTATCGTCGAGCGCGGCATTGTGGGGCGCGAAATTGAAGTTTCCGTGCTGGGCAACGATAATTTGAACGCGTCGATACCCGGCGAAATCGTGCCGCACCGCGAATATTATGATTACCAGGCGAAATATCTGGAACAGGGGACAAAGCTGCTGATCCCGGCGAAATTGACGAAGGCGCAGGTGAATGCGTTTCAGGATTACGCGGTGCGGGCGTTTCACGCGATTGACGGCGCGGGCATGGCGCGCTGCGATTTCTTCCTGGAAAAGCGCACAAGCAAGATCTACGTGAACGAACTGAACACGATTCCGGGGTTTACCTCCATCAGCATGTATCCGAAGCTGTGGGAAGCGTCGGGGTTGCCGTATCCGAAGCTGATCGACCGGCTGATCGAGCTGGCGATCGAGCTGCACGCCGAAAAAGCGCGGACGAAATATTCCATTGAGCTGCCTGCCGGTTCCGGTGGCGCTCTCGACGCTTCGTAACAAACTTCCGCTCTCCTGCGTATTAAGAAACGGGCCCTGGTCCCAGCACCCTGACACATCGCTGCGCTTGACGGCGAGAGTTCAAGGCATTAAACTAACCGGTTAGTTAAAGAATACTGTTCGCAGCAGTGATGCCGTGGATGCGACGATAGGAAGAATATTGTGCCGCGCGGACGAAGAAAAATCGAAAATCCAGCTACGGCGCGGCGCATCCTAGCCGCGGCCGAACAGCATTTTGCCGCGCAGGGGCTGGCGGGCGCACGCACCGAGCAAATCGCCACGGCGGCGCACGCCAACAAGGCGATGCTTTACTATTATTTCGGCGACAAGCGGCATTTGCATCGCGCAGTGCTGGAAAATCTTTTTCGGCAGCTGCGCAACGGCGTGTACCAACCGCAGCGCAAGCAGATTTCTCCGCGCGAACAGCTGCGCGAATTCATCACCGCCTATTTCGACTTTCTCGCCTCGCATCCGAATTATCCGCGCCTGGTGCACCGCGAAGCGATGGAGTCGACGAAGGAATTCGACTGGATCGTGCGCCAGTACCTGCGGCCATTTCACAATCAATTGGTGCGTACACTGGAAGAGGGGATCGTCGCCGGTGAATTTCGTGCTGTGGATCCGCATGACACGGCATTCACCATTATGGGCATGACCACTTCGTATTTCGCCGCCGCGGCGATTTTCAGCCAGGTGGCGGGACACAATCTGCTGGCGCCGCACGCGCTGGCGGCGCGCAAACAGGCGCTGCTGGATTTTCTGGATCATGGACTGAGTCGTACGAAAGCGAGGGCCCGATGACCGGCCGAAAGTTTGCGACGTTCCTGCTGGTAATTTTTGCGATTGCGGCGGTGGCGTATTACTTTACCACGCCGCACGGCACGGACATCCCGCTGATCGGAGTGGTGGACGGCAACGAGGTGATCGTGAGTCCGCAGATTACCGGGCGCATTATCAATCTGGCTGTGGACGAGGGAAGCACAGTGAAGAAAGGCGATCTGATCGCCGAGCTGGACAGCAAGGAACTTGAAGCGAATCTGGCGGCCACGAAAGCGAATGTGACCAGCCTGGAAGAACAGGTGAACGAAGCGAATCACAATTATACGTGGACCAATGGACAGACAGACGCTTCGCTGAGCGAAGCGCACGAGCGAGCAACTTATGCGGACGCGCAACTGGAGCCGGCACGCGCACAGCTGAAACGAGACCAGGACGACTTGCGGCGCATGCAGCAGCTTTTTGACAAGGGCGAAGTTTCCGCGCAAGACCGCGATCATGCAGAAGCCGCTGTGAAGATTTCGCAGGCGAACGTGGCGGCGTTGGAGCAAGCGACCAAGGCCGAAACTGCGGCGGTGACTGTGGCGCAGGCGAATCGCGTTCAGGTGGATGCGCGCAAAAGCGCGATTTCCACCGCCATGGCACAACTGGAACAGGCGCGTGCCACCGAAGCGCAAATGGCCACACAATTAGGCTACACGAAAATCTACGCGCCGCTGGACGGAATTGTGTCGGTGCGCGTCGCGAAGCAGGGCGAAGTGGTCGCCGCCGGATCACCCATCGTCGTAGTAGTGGACGTGGACCATTTGTGGGTTCGCGCGGATGTGGAAGAAACTTACATCGCGTCCATCGTGGTCGGGCAAAGCCTGCACGTGCAGCTGCCTTCGGGCGATATCACCGCAGGGCCGGTGATTTTTCGCGGCGTGGAAAATGAATTCGCCACGCAGCGCGACGTGAGCCGCACCAAACGTGACATCAAGACATTCGCCATCAAGGTTTCCATTCCGAATCCGGGCCGGCGGCTGTTTACGGGAATGACCGCGACGGTGCTACTGCCGCGGCCGCCGAAGAAGAGCTGGTTCGCGCAACTGTGAAGCCGATGCCGACGCCGATGGAACAGCCCACTGCCAACGCAATTGAAGTGCAGCACCTGACGAAAAAGTTCGGTGAGCTGGTGGCCGTGAACGACATCAGTTTCAGCGTGCGGCAAAGGGAAATTTTTGGGTTGCTGGGGCCGAACGGCGCGGGCAAGACCACGCTGATTCGCATGATGACGACCCTCACGCCGCCGACATCCGGGACGGCCATCGTCGCCGGGCACGACGTACGCAACGATGCCGACGGCGTGCGCAACGCCATGGGCGTGATTCCGCAGGCGCTTACGTCCGATCCGGAATTGACCGCGCAAGAAAACATGCTGATTCACGCCAAGCTTTATGGCGTGCCGCGCGCGACGCGCGACAAACTCATTCTCAACCTGCTGGAGTCGGTGGACTTGGTGAAATTCAAGGACGCTCTGGTGCGCACGTTCTCCGGCGGCATGCGCAGGCGACTGGAAATCGCGCGCGGGTTGGTGCACTCGCCGAAGATTCTATTTCTGGATGAGCCGACCACGGGACTCGATCCCGTTTCGCGTTCAAATGTGTGGCAATTGATTCGCAATCTTTGCGAGCGATCGGACCTGACGATTCTGCTGACCACGCATTACATGGATGAAGCCGACAAACTATGCGACCGCATCGCCATTGTAGATCACGGAAAGCTGGTGGCGCTGGATACTCCTACGAAATTGAAAGATAGCGTGCCGGGCAACGACACCGTGGAAGCCGAATTCGCGGGCGCTCCGGCGGATTGGGACGATCAGCTGCGCAAACTGGCTCAGGCCGCGGACGTGACGCAGCGCGACGGCATGGTGCACATCGCATCGCACGATGGTCCGGCAACCGTAGCTGCGCTGATGGATTTGGCACGGGCGCGCAACGTGCAGGTGAAGCGCGTAACCGTGCAGAGCACGACGCTGGACGATGTGTTTCTGCACTACACGGGGAGCGATCTGCGCGATGCGGCGAAAGAAGGAGCGCGGCTTGATATCGGCCATCTCTATCGTTAGCGGCGTGCGTTCGTGGCGCTGCATGGAAGGAGCGCGATGAATTTCCGGCGCGTCGGTGCGCTTATTGAACGCGACCTGCGGAAATTCTTCCGCAGTCCGGCGTTGATGATGGTGTCGATGGTGCTGCCGCTGGTGCAGCTGATCGTGCTGGGCTACGCCTTCGGCGGAAAAGTGACCGGGGTGGAGATTGGCTTCGTGGATCAGGATCACTCGGTGGAATCGCACAAGATCCGCGAGATGTTCAACGGCATCACCGCCGGGCCGCGCACTTTCAAAGTGATCGAGTACGAATCCGAGCCGGAAGCGACGCACGATTTGCAAACAGGCAAGGTGCGCGCGCTGGTGGTAGTGCCGCACGACTTTTCGCGGCGTTTTTATCAGCACGACCGGCCGCGCATCGCTTTCACGGAAGACAACACCGACCAATTTATATCGAGCGCGATCATCGAGCGAGTGCAGCAAATGGTGGAGGAGCTGAACGCGCCGGACGTGATGCCGCGCCTGGAAGGCTCGGTGCAGTTGAACACAGTGGAAATTTATCCGTACGTGGAGTACATCAAATATTTGCTGGCAGGCACGATTGCGCTTTCGATTTTCGTGGTGGCGATGATCGGCGGCGGAATTACCTATATTGATGACAAGGCGCGCGGGCTGCACGAAGGTTATCTCACAACGCCGATCAAGAAATCGGAACTGGTTTTTTCGTTGATTGGCTCGGGCGTGATCAAAGGCATGATGACGGGCATGGTGCTGACGATCATCGGCGGATTGATCGTCGGGCTGCCGGAGATTTGGAATCCGTTACGGTTGTTCTATCTGGTTGTGGTGGTGGGCGCGACGGGACTGGCGATGATGAGTTTTATGTTCCTGCTGATGGTGCGCGTGGACGATCCTCTGGTGCCGCGCGCCATTTTCGGCGTGCTCAATACGCTTCTATTCTTTCCGTCGGGCGCGGTGTACCCGATTGCGGCGTTTCCCTGGTGGCTGAAATGGGTTTCGGTGATTGATCCGTTCACTTACGCGGTGCACGCGCTGCGAAATCTGACGCTGAAGAATACCGGCATTGAAGGAATCTACGTGGACGTGCTAGTTTTGCTGGGTATTGCGGCCGTGATGACGACTTTTAGTATAATTTTATTCAAGCGGCAGCTCTAGCGTGGCCGCGAGAGGGTCGTTGCGCGTCGGGCGCTGAAAAATAAGCTGAGGAGATCTCGTGTCGATTTTTGATGGGGCGGAGGAGCATCCGCCGGACAAAGTCCGCCGGTACATTATTACCACCATCGTTTTTATCGCATTGGTTGTGGGCTTCTCGTGGTATTTGCTGCGATTCCATACGGAAGTGCGCACGGCGAAGCATTTTCTGGACACGATATCAGCTGGAAATCTGGAACAGGGTTATCACCTGTGGAGTCCGGGGCCGAGCTACACCTATCAGGATTTTCTGGAAGACTGGGGCCCCAACGGTTATTACGGCCCGGTGAAGAGTTATCACATCGAAAACGCGGAAGAAATTAAGCAGGGGCCGGAGCGGCCTTCTGGGACTGTGATTACTATCGAGCTGAGCCCGTTCGCCCCGTTTCCTTCAGCGCACGACGTGTTGAAGCAGAGCAAGACGAAGGAAGTTCGGCTGCAAGTGGAATATAAGGATCAATCCCTGGGATTCGCGCCATAACTTCAGGAGTAGTGCCGTGCTGGGCCGCGACGCGCTGAGACGTTCGACGCGTTGGATCTTGTCTGCGCTCTTACCCGCTGGCCAGTAGTTCTTCGCAATTCTGACGAACCTCGTCAACAGTAATCGATGATATCGGCCGCGGGCTGGTGACCATAATGGCTTTGTCGCCGCGGGGGTGATCGAACGTCGCGCCGGTTTGTACGCTGCGATGGTCTGTCAGCCATGGCCGCCATTGCACGGGATCGGTGACGCCAAAAATTACGACGCTGGGCCGTTGCAACGCGGCCGCCAGATGCGCAGGGCCGGAATCATTCCCTACGACGATGCGCGCGGCGGCGATCAGCGCGATGAGCTCGCGCATGTCGAGCTGAGCATCCATCACTGCAGCACAATTTTGCAATTCGCTTCGCACTTCGGCCGCAATCTCATCGTCGCGCGCGCCTAGATTCACGACGCTCGCCAGGCCATGCTTCTGGCGCAGCCAGCGCGCGATTTCGGCAAATTGGGCGACGGGCCAGCGCATGCCCGGCAACCGGGCGCCGGGTTGGAGCACGGCATACGGCGCGCCAAGCGCGATTCCCTTCCCCGCCAATTTGCGTGCGACACTTGCTGCAGCGTCCGGCTGCGGAAAAACCTGGGCGCGCGGAATTGGGCCGCGCGGCAGGCCGGTGAAATAAAACTGCGAGATGCGATGCTCAACGGTGTGTACTGCCGGCGTACCGTAGAATTCCTGCGCGTCCGGTACCGCAACGTTGTAGAAGAAGGAATACTGGTATCCGGCCCAGCCGACACGGAACGGAGCGCCCGACGCGCCGGTGAGCATCGCGCTGCGCGGGCCGCCGTGCTGGTTGAAGACGATGGGAATCTTGCGACGGAGGAGATCGAGCGCCGTTTCACCGAGGCCGCGTGAAAAAATAAGTTCAGCTATCGCGGGATTGCCTTCGAGCACGGGCGCGAAGCGCGGTTCCACGAGCACGATGATTCGTAAGTCGGGTCGCCAGGAATGTAGCGCCGCGATGACGGGCGTTTCGAGAACCATATCGCCCAACGAACGCAGGCGGACGATCAGAATTTCTGCGCCCTGCGGCAGCGCTGGGAGCAGAGTCGCGGGATCGTTCGAGTTCGGCGGGGCAGTCAACTCTGATGCGGCAGCGAATCGCGCGGCTTCATTCGCGTTCACTCGGCGTCATTCGGCTTCCATGCGGGCTTCGTCTATCAGCATCACCGGAATGTCTTCGCGGATCGGATAGATGCGATGGCATGACGGGCATTTCAGGCCGCGCTGGTCTCCGGTCAACTTCACCGGAGTTTTGTCCTGCGGGCAAACTAAAATATCGAGCAGTTCCTGTGAAACGGCCATGAAATTCCTCCCAGCGCACTGTAGCAGAGTGGCGCGATGGGCGGCAAGCTTGCCCCGCGTCGATGCTGCAACGGGCCTAGCGCGTGCGGCTCACCGCGCGACGTGACGCAATACTACGAATTAACTTTCAGCGCCCCTGCTAACCCAAAGGCGCGACGTTGAAATTCAGCTGGCCGTGCCATTCCGCGCCAGACGCCATTTCCAGCGGCCAGACCGCGACGATTTGCGAGCCTTGATAAATGCGCTCGAATCCCTCTTCCGACTCGGAAACTGTCTCGATGGGCGTGATCCAGAATTCCCGCGCGTGCGGCGCGCTGAGCGTGACGCTGAGGCCCTGCCACTCATCCACTACGCGCAAATTGCAACCGGGCACGGCTGCGGACCAGCGCAAGGGATAACGCCGGCCGGCAGTTTCAAAATAACGGTCGGGCGAAGAGGGCGCGAGGAAGTTCACAACAGTTTCGATTCCTACATAAACGGAAGCGGTGCCGGGCGCCGCGTGGCGCAGTGCAACGTCGCAAAGAATGCCGAAGCCCGCGGCGCGGTTCGTGAACGAAAAAGTTTTTTCTGCCAGCCAATCCACGCTGGCTTCCGATGCCAGAGTCGCTTGCGTGGGAGAAACTTTCACGGTGCGATAGTTCCCGGCGGCGAGCGCCGCGTCTTCCGACAATTGCGTTGCGCCGCAATCAGGGTGCTGTTTGTCGCGGCCGAAAAGGAGCAAACGGAAACAGTGGCGCGCCCAACGATCGTAATTGAGCCAGCGGTCGAGGCCCGTTTCCTTCGCGCGCGTTTGCTGGTGGATGGATTGCGCGCCGTGCGCCGCAGCGGCCGGCATATTTTTGAGCGTCGCGTGGTAGGACTCGGGGCGGCGCGCCAGCGAATTCACCAACGCGGCGTTGGACTGGCGGCAATCGAGCGCGGAAAGGGTGGCGCCATCCGCGGGGCAGAGCACGGCGGCGTAGCGGTCCGAAGTGAAATAAATTTCCTGGTGGCCGTCAGAGTCAAAATCGAGAGTGGCAACATTCTGGTAATGGCCGGCGGGGTTCCTCAACGCATCGGCAATTGCTTCCGCTTGAATCAAGGAGCGCCACAGCTCCGTGCGCAAGTGCGGAGAATAGAGGCCGCCGAAGACGCCGTGCCAGTAGGCATCGTTGCACTGGCCGCGCAGCGTCAACGTGCGGGCGCGGTCGCGCGCATCGCGGAATGCCTGAACTGGATGGGGATGTTCGTAGAGCTTACGGACTTTTTGCGACACGTGCAGCATTTTCTTATGCAACAGATTCGATTCGCCGTATTTCGAGAAAAAGTTTCTCCAGATGCCACCGCGCAGGAACGGTAGCATTTCCGGGCGCGACGCGAATTCAGCGCCCAGCGCGTGATAACGATTCCGCGCTGGAGTGGGCAGCGCCCACTCCATCATTTCGGTGTAAGAAGCGGTAGGAAGGTCGGCGCGTCCGAGCGGAGGATGCGAACGGACCGCGTCACCGGGCGTCGCCGTCTGCAGCCAGTCCGAATTCTGCTCGAGCGCGAGAAAGAGATTTTCCAGCCAGCCTTCCGTATAGCAAAGATTGTTCGTTCCGGGCCACACGCCGAATTTTTCCAGGTCGTCACCCATGGCCGCGAGGCCGTCAGGATGTTTCTTTGCGCAAGTGCGCAGAAATTCGATGGTCTCCGCGGGCGGGCGAAAAGGCAGCAGGTAGCGCAGCGGTTTCAGGCCGGGCAGAACTTTTACGGAGAGGCCCTGGTCCTCGGCGAGATAGTAGCCGAATAGTTGTTCGAGCTCGAAGCCTGCGCCGAGAAAATGGTTGTCGTCCACCAGCGTGTATTCGACGCCAGAGGGCGCCAGGGAAGAGGGCAGCTGCGGTTCCCACACGCGTTCGGCGAGCCATGCTCCGCGCGGACGCGCACCAAAATGTTTTTCGATGTAATCGGCGAGGCGGGTGATCTGTTCGTTGCGGTCTTCCGGCGCAATGGCGACCAGAATCGGCTCATAAAATCCACCGCCGGCGATTTCCACCTGGCCGCGCTGTACCAGTGCGCGCAGCAGATCCAAATATTCGGGATGGGCGCGCTCGATCCATTCCAGAAGCGAGCCGGTGTAATGTAAACCCACGTGGATCAAAGGATGGCGCGCGAGGACTTGGATGAAAGGCAAATAAGATTGCGCGTAGGCGCGCTCAATCACTTCATCAAAGTTTCCCACTGGCTGATGCGCGTGGATGAGGAGGACAAACTGGAATTTCGCCACTCAGGGCCTCGCTGAAGCATTAACAGGATAACCTGAATTCGCGAGAGTACTCAAACGCACTTCGGCGCGATGCGTTCACGAACAATCAACACGTTTCATGGGACGACATTGGAGCGGTGGTGGTTTCGTCTTTCGGCTCGACGCTTCAGGCGGCGCAAATTTCCGAGCGCACGCCTGCAGCGCTGGCGAATTGCGTAAGGCGTTCCTGCAGGCGTGCGATCGCTAGATTCAGCGCCGCGTCCGAAACGCGCGCCGGTGCGTAAATCACGATCATAATTTCCTTGGCGGTTTCCGTGATCATGCTACGCGTGGAATCGCTGATGGGGCTGCCGAATGGGCTTGCCGAATCGGCCAGGACGGGCCGGCCCTCCAGATGCCAAGTTTGTTTTCCGATGCCTTCGTATTTTTCGCCCGCGGCGCCGTGGCGCAATGCGACCGGCGGATTGATTTTCGCGCGATCGTAGCAGCCATAAGGCCAGCCGGTTTCGAGCGAGCCGAGATTGCCGATGTCCACAACGTTGGATACGCGATAGAGGCCCTTACCCTGCACCACGCGGCGCAGCAGCGCTTCCGACGAGGGGCGATACTTCGATGGGTCCATGCCCCAATCGCGGAACATGGCACGCACGGCACGAACCGGCTCCGCTGCGGCGAGATTTTCCACCGTGAATTCAGCGCGTTTGCGGGCGCAGACTTCGTCCATCAATTTCGCGAGATCGGGATGCACCAGGACGACGCTTGCGCCGTCGGCTTCGACGACGCCGAGCCTCGCACCAGGCAGCGCGATTTTAATTTCCATGAGGTTCGCTCTTTCCAGACTGCTATGATGACAGGCAACCACGAAATCCAACCAAATTCTAACGGGAAACGGACCGGCGCGCGATGAAATCCAGCGAGAAGGAAGAAAAATTCGAGCGCGGACTGCGGCATTTCAACGCGCGTGAATTTTTTGAAGCGCACGAGGTGTGGGAAGAGGTCTGGCTCACCGAGGGCGAGCCGGAAAAAACCTTCCTGCAAGGAATCATACAAATTGCCGCCGCGTTTCATCACTACCGGCGCGGCAATACCGACGGCGCGGAAACGTTGCTGGCGGCTGGCATCGTGAAAATCTCGCGGTTCCCCGCCGATCACCGCGGACTGGCGATCCTCGATCTGCGCGAAGAAGCCAAATTGTGGGCGCGAGTGTTGGGTGGGATGCAGCGGCCGGGAGACGAGAACTTGCCCGCGATTCGGCGTTGCAACTCATCCGCAACGATTCCTGGGCCCCGCCCGCGCTGAAACTCAACGCGCGCCGCTTCGTTCTCTATGGTTCGACGATGATCTGGCCCTTCATGCGTTTGTGGCCGTCGCCGCACAATTTGCAGCACAGAAATGAATACGTTCCCGGCTCAGTGGCTTCGATGTCCACTGGCACGGATTCGCCTTTCTTCAATTTCCAGCAGTCTTCGCCGAAGATGAAAGCCAGACCCGGCGCGGTGTCGGCCTTCGCGCCGTCTGGAAACGCGCTGATGTGCAGCCCATGCGTGCGGTCGGTCGAGATTACTTGCAAACGGACTTTGTCGCCGATTTTGAGGTGGATTACCGCCGGATCGAACTCGAAATTCCTAGCGGTCATGGGAATGATTCGCGGAGGCGGCTCGGCGGACCGTTTCGGTATCTCACCTTGCTCCTGCTGCAGCGATCGGGCAGAACTGTGCATGGGACGAGCGACCGAAACTGCAACGATGGCGGCCGTAGCGAGTAGCGCGGCGGAACGAAAATAAATTCTCAAAATGGCATCTCCTGTGGAACTCACGACGCACTCCAGCGCCGATCATTCTAACAACAAATCCACGCGGCCCGAATTCGGAAAAGTTGACACTCTGGCGACTGTGTAGCACGCTGGTTCAGTGGACTGTGGCAACTACGGCCTGAATGCCGCATCCAATGAGCAGTGATAGAACGAGGGGAGATTACCTATGCCGCTTGATCGAGAAAGGATTCTAGACGCTGCGCGGCAGTGCTTCGACCCGGAGATTCCGATCAACATTGTGGACCTGGGCTTGATTTACGACGTGCAATATGACGACGCGGGAAACGTAACCGTGAAAATGACTTTGACTACGCAGGGGTGCCCCTCTGCGCAGGCAATTCCAGAGCAATTGCGCGCGCGCGTAGCTGCCATCGAAGAAGTGCGCGACGTGAAAGTGGAAATCGTATGGGAACCGGCGTGGAATCCCAGCATGATCAGCCCTGGCGGACGCCAAGTTCTGGGGCTGGAAGTCTAAGTCCGCCGCCAAGGTACAAAAGCAGGCACGACGCATGCAGCCAAATAGAAGGACCCGCCGCGCGAGGAATCTATAGCCGAAACTGAAACCGCAGCGCGGTGGCGCGCGCTGTTAAATTTCGGCTAGGCTTTCTTGTTGGTGTACCAATCCGCGTTGATCGGCGTGAAGTTGGCCCACTTCTCCGGCAAATCTTCAAGCGCGAAAATAGCCGTTACCGGGCATACCGGCACGCACGCCCCGCAATCAATACACTCCACGGGGCTGATGTATAGCTGCGTTTCGGCTTCGAAGTCCGCCTCATCCTTGAGCGGGTGAA
>Ga0210391_10000872_pt1 | contig 29222 bp, 21 predicted proteins | sample IncBWC12OmetaG_FD_160573 | JGI IMG/M metagenome (GOLD analysis project Ga0210391, IMG submission 160573) | Forest soil microbial communities from Barre Woods Harvard Forest LTER site, Petersham, Massachusetts, United States - Inc-BW-C-12-O ... | reverse complement strand
CTACGATCTCGCCCGTGCGGGAAATCATGCTACGGATCCTCGGCTGGCGAATGTTGCTACTTAACAGCGATCCCCCGGTTCTTGATCGCTGGATCTGGCTGCGAGGAAGCCTCAAACGCGGACCGGAAAGGACGTTCGACGCCGGCTGTGGCAATGGTGCGTTCAGCATGTACGCCGCGGACATCGGAAATCAGGTAGTCGCCGCGTCGTTTTCCTCGGATGAGCAGGACGCGGCACGCCGGCGGGCGGATGTGCTGGGAATCGCGGGAATCGACTTTCGGATACTCGATCTGCGCGAGCTCGAGTCGCATCGTGACTCGCTGGGCACCTTCGATCAGATCATCTGCCTGGAGACGATCGAGCACGTGATCGACGACGCCGGTCTCATGACCTCGCTCGGGCGCATGCTCAAGCCTGGAGGACAGTTGCTCTTGACCACCCCTTTTGAGGGTCACCGCCCGCTCTACACAGAGGATCCGCATCCAAGCGGCGTCGAGGACGGTTCGCACGTCCGCTTCGGATACTCCCAGGCGCAGCTCGAGCGGCTCGCGCACGATGCCGGTCTGGACGTCGTCGAACAGTCGTTTGTCACCGGCGTCCTCTCGCAGAAGCTGACAAGCCTGATGCGCTGGCTCACCTCGCGCCTGGGCCTGCTGCCAGCGTGGATCATCGTGCTTCCGTTGCGAGCGCTGGTGATCGTCGATCGCCCGGTGACGCGAATGCTGCGATACCCGTATATGTGCGTGGCGCTACGCGGGGTCAAGCGCCCGAGCAGCTAGCACGTGCGCATCCTCGTGACAGTGCCATGGCACGAGCGCCTCGGGGGCGCCGAGGCGATGCTGCAGACGATCATCGACGGGGTTGGCGAGAGCGGACACGAAATGGAGTTCGTTTTCTTCGAGGACGGGTCGTGGCCGGCTGAGCTGCGGGACGCGGGGCTGCGCGTCGAGGTGATCGAGGCGGGCCGGGTGCGGCAGCTTCATCGCTGGCTGGCGACGGTTCTCCGTCTGGCCGCGCTCTTTCACAGACGCCGGCCGGACGTGATCCTCAACTGGGCGGCGAAAACGCAGGTGTACGGCTCCCCGGCGGCGGCGCTCGTCGGCATGACCGACCGGGTCGTGTGGTGGCAGCACTCGATTGCGGTGCAAACGTGGCTCGAGCGGATCGCGAACCTGCTTCCTGCTCGCGCGATCGTGTGCTACTCGGCGGCGGCGGCGCGCGCCCAGGCGGGGATGTTCCCGGCCCGCAGGACGCTCGTCATCCCCGCCGGCGCAGCTCCCGCCGCCGGCGACGCGCCCGCGGCCGCGCCGCTCGAGCTGCCCCCGCGCGACACCGTGATCGGCATCGTCGGGCGGCTGCAGCCGTGGAAGGGGCAGGACCGGCTGCTCGCCGCTCAGGCGATGCTGCGCGATCGTGGGCACCACGTCCACCTGGTGATCGTCGGCGGCGACGCCTACGGCCTCTCCCCGGAGTACGCCGCGTCGCTGCCCGGGCTGGTTGCCGGCCTCGGCCTCCGCGAGCACGTGACGATGACCGGCGAAGTTGCGGACGCGCGACCGTTCATCGATCGGATGGACGTCCTCGTCAACGCGTCGGATCCCGAGCCGTTCGGGATCGTGCTGTTGGAGGGAATGGCCGCGGCGGTCCCCGTCGTGGCCGTCGACGCCGGCGGACCGGCGGAGATCGTCGAGCGCGGGAAGACCGGCATGCTCGCGCGCTCGGGCGCGCCCGAGGACCTCGCGGACGCGCTCGAGCCGTTGGTGAGCTCGCCCGAGCTTCGGCACGCCCTCGGCCAGGCCGGTCTGGATCGGTTTTTGCGCGAGTATTCGGATGTGGCCATGCGCAAGCGGTTCTTCACAGCACTCGAGGGGCTCGTCGCGGACAGGACCAAGAATGTCGACGGGCGCTGAGCGCGAAGACGGCAGCGGGCCCGCGGACGCGCCGGAGGTGACGCTCGTTGCCCACCACGTCGGCGACGTCGGCGGCATGGAGCGCGTGCTGACTGAGCTCGCGCTGGGGCTTCGGCGCCGCGGCTATGAGGTGACAGTGATCGCCTACGCGTGCACGCTGCCCGCGGGCTCAGGTGTCACGTTTCGCCGCGTTCGCGGTCCCAGCCGGCCGTTCGTACTGAGCTATCCATGGTTCATGCTGGCGGGCACGATCGCGGTGCGACGGTGGCGGCGGGGACTCGTGCTCGCGACCGGCGCGATCATTCTCAACCGGGTCGAGGTGGTCGCGATCCACTACTGCCACCAAGTCGGCCCGGCGACGCCCAGTCGCGCGAGCTGGCCGTTCCGTCTGAATGCCAAGGTCTCTGCGTTGCTCGGTCGGGCCGCGGAACGCGTGTGCTTCCCGCTGAACCGTCCGCGCCGGTTCGTGTGCGTATCCGAGGGTGTGGCGGAAGAGGTCCGCGAACATTTCCCGGCGCTCGCGGAGCGTACGATCGCGATTCCCAACGGGGTCGATTTGAACGCATTCGCGCCCCGATCACGCAGCGAGGATGCGGCGGCGCTGCGAGCGGCGCTCGACATCGACCCAAAGCGCAGGGTCGCGATCTTCGTCGGAAGCGAGTGGCAGCGCAAGGGTCTCGAGCCGGCCATCCGCGCGCTCGCGCTCGTCGACGGCTGGCTGTTGCTCGTGGTCGGCGGTGGCGACCGCGACCGCTACCAGACCCTCGCACAGGAGCTCGGCGTGGCCGACGCGCTGCGTTGGGTGGGCGTGTCGCGTGATGTGGCGCCGCTCTTCCAAATCGCGGACGCACTCGTGTTCCCCACGAGCTACGAGGCATTTCCACTTGTCGCGCTCGAGGCTGCGGCAAGTGGACTGCCGATCCTGGCGACGCCCGTAAACGGCGTGCGCGAGCTCGTCAGCGACGGCGTCAACGGCTTTCTGATCACCGCCGATCCGGGGGACATCGCGGGACGCCTGCGGATACTCGCAGAGGATCCCGCGCTGCGTGAGCGGCTCGGTCGGGCAGCTCGCGACGCGGCCCTGGAGTACAGCTGGGAGAAGATGGTCGAGCGCCATCACCGGCTGTATTCGAGCCTGGCTGCGCCGCCACCGCTCCCAGGCGCTGAGCGCGTCGATCAGCCGGCTTGAGCGCGCGCCGCCAGGATGTCCCGTACGAACGCGCTCATCCGTCGCTGTTGCGCGTCGCGATCAAAGACCTCCGTCCGACACGCGACGGCCGCTCGGCGACGCTCGTCGATGTCGGTGGCTGTGAGCGTCGCGAGCAACGTCGTCAGAGCGTCGATGTAGGTCGGGCTCCACGGGGCGCTTCCCGGCAGCCGCCAGAAGTAGCCCTCGTCGAGGTCATACGCGAGCGGCACCTCGCCTGTGATGACGGGAAGGCCCACAGCGAGGTACTCGCTGAGTTTGGTGGTGTAGCGGAATGCGCCGACGGGGTCCAGGCTCTGAGACAGGCTTCCAGCGTCGAACGCCGCGAGATAATCGGGTACCTGCTCGGGCGGCACACGTCCCGGGAGCAGCACACGTGTGCCCAGATCGTCCCCCGCGAGTTCCTCCAGGCGTCCGCGACCGTCGCCGTCGCCGACAACGCACGCGACGACGTCCTCGCGCGAGGTTCGCCTGACCGCCTCAACGAGCTCGGCTCCGTATACGTACTTGACGCTTTCATTCCAGTGAAGCGAGCCGACCAGACCGACGACGATCGTCGCGTCGCTTACGCCCAACTTGCGCCGGACCTCAGCGCGAGCGTTCGAACTCGGATTGCTGCGGGTCCATCCTGGCGCTGTCATCCCCCGTGGCGCGCCATAGGTGAGTGCGCGCCCCACCAGGTACGGGGTCCAGCCCACGAACCCCGCGCACGCCCGGCACAGAAGGCGCTCGTAGACTCCGCCCAGGATTCCGGCGGAGCGAGAGTGAAGTCGCAGGAATGGGCCCACCGCGTCGCCGCTGGAGACGACGAACGGCACACCGAAGAGCGCGCGCGCCAGCAGCAGCGGCACGCCCCCGGCAAGGCCGGTGCCCTCCATGACGATCAGGTCGGGCCGCTCGGCGCGGGCGGCCCTCAGCAGACCCAGGGCCGAGCCAAGCTTGCGATTGCGCTCAAAGCGATACTCCTCGGCATCGAGCGACTCGAGCAGGGCCCGGATCCGCTCGCCCTCGATGTGCCCGTGGCCCTGCGTCGCGAAGCACAGGATCCGTCCTGCTTTACCCCGCGGCCGCACCGGCGGGGAGTCTACGGGATCGTGAGTCGCAGGGACTCCAGCTGAGCCGCCGTGCCGCTCCGTTTGGACAGCCGCGGGGCTCGCGAAAAGCCCGAGAAACCGGGCCTCTGCACGCGTTCTTGCTCTGCGATTCTGGCCCCGTGGACGCGCTAATCTTTAGCTTCAGGTAAGGGCGGCGCATATGATGCGGGGCCCTTCTCGCCACGGACGGACCTAAACCGATGAACCAGACCCCTGATGCCCGCTCCATCTTTGCTCCGATCTGGCGGCGGAAGTGGCTAATCCTCGTGGTCGCGGTGGTCGTAGGAGCTGCAACCTACTTCTACTATAAGCACGAGCAGCCCACCTACACAGCCTCCACGGAGGTCTACCTGGGCGCCAGCAGCGAAGAACAGGCGCCCACCTCGAAAGCGACGCCCAAATCCCGCAGCGTCGGCGACCAGGCGGCGATCGTCAACTCGATCGTCGTTGAAGAAGTACGCAACCAGCTCGACAAAGAGCACAAGGCCGCGCTCATCCGCGGCGCGAAAGTGCGAGCCAAACAACCGGAAAAGAGCGAATTCCTCACGATTACCGCGGAAGCCCACCGCTCACGCACCGCGGCGTTCATGGCCAACGCGGTGGCTCAGGCATACATCCGGCGCAGGACCAGCAAGCGCGAACGGGGTATCGAGCAGGCGATTTCGCTAAGTCGCCGGCAGCTGCGACGGATCGAAGCAACCAACGCGGCCAAGGAAGCCGCAGCCGCCGCCGCGGCCGCCAAACCAAAAGGCAAAGGTGGCGGCGCGCCAAGCGCCGGCGCAAAGGGAGCATCGACCTCGAGCGTGCTCCAAGCCGCGACCCTGAGTACCAAGCTCAGCGAACTTGAAGCGAGCCTGGGAGCCGTCACCGCCGTGCAGCTGAAACCGGCAAAGCACGGCACGCTGGTCTCCCCAAAACCACGCAAGGATGCCGAGTTCGGGTTCGTGCTCGGCCTCGTGCTGGCCGCGCTGGCGGTGTTCACAGCCAGCCGCTTCGACCGACGCCTGCGCTCGCTGGAAGCGATCGAAGCGGTGATGCAGGCGCCACTGCTCGCCGTGCTGCCGAAGGCGCCGCGCCCGATCGTGCGCCGTGACGGCTCGGTGCGCCCCTCCAAGCTCCTGCTCGAGCCGCTGCGCCGGCTGCACACTGGTCTGCGTCTGATCGAGCTCCCGGGCCACGGTGGCGCTGGCGGATATGACCCGGCAGCAGGCAATGGGACGACATCCGGCAGGCGGCCCAAGGTGATCCTCGTCGTCAGCCCCGATCCAGGGGACGGCAAGTCGACGCTGATCGCGGATCTGGCGCTGACACAGCGCGACGGTGGCGAGCGCGTGATCGTCGTGGAGGCCAACTTCCGCCGGCCGATCCAGGCGCGCATGCTGGGTCTCGAGGCCAACCACTCGCTGGTCGATGTCCTCACGGGCCGGCTCGAGCTGGACGATGCGATGCAGCCGGTGCTTGCGGCCGACCTCGCGGCCGTCGGCGGGGACGGCGTCGGTGTGCTGACCGCGACGCAGCAGCGGGTCGGCTCACTGTTCCTGCTCGCCGGTGACACGTCAGTGCAGAATCCGCCCGCGCTCGTCGCGCAGATGGCTACGTCGGGCCTGCTGCAAACGCTTGCCGACAAATTCGATTATGTGTTGATAGACGCGCCCTCACCGCTTGAGGTGAGCGATGTGGTCCCGCTGTTCGGCGCGGTCGATGGGATCGTGACCGTGGTGCGGGTCGGGCACTCGCGCGAGGTCTCCGCCGTGCGCCTGCAGCAGATGCTGGACGGCCCGTCCAACGCCCCGGTGCTCGGGGTCGTCGCCAACTTTGCGGCTCCGCGAGAACTCAAGCGCTCGGGCTTCTCCTCGTTCAGCGGACGGACGCGGGCGGCCGGCAGGCCAAAAAGAGGATGAACGTTCTTCGTCGGCCCACGCCCGCGATCCCCATGACGCACCCGCTGGTCCGCGAGCGACGCGTGCAAGATGCACTGCGGCTCGCGCTGACCGCGGCGGTTCCGGCGGTCACCGCTACGGCCGTCACGATCGCACTACCGAACACGAACATCCTGGTCGTGCTCGCGATCATCGCGGGCCTCCTGGCAATAGTCGTGCTGATGGCGAGCAGCCGCCTGGATCGCACGGTTTTGTTTCTCCTCATCTATTTCGGGATGGTGAACGGCCCCGTCAAGCTGTTGCTGGGCGGCCGCGAATTGACCGCCTCGTTCCAGGACGTGATCATTCTCGCCGTCAGCGCGGGGGCCCTGATGCGCATCCTGATGCGGAGAGAGCCAGTGCGCCTGCCCGCGCTCTCCGGATGGGTGATCGCCTGGGTTGTGTTGGTCCTGGTCAATGCGTTCAATCCGCGGACCGAAGGCGTCCTGCATGCCCTCGGTGGTTTCCGCCAGCAGCTGGAGTACGTACCATTCTTCTTCTTTGGCTACGTTCTGATGCGCTCGAAGCATCGCTTCCGTCAGCTGTTCTTGATCATCGGTGTAATGGCGTTCGCCAACGGGGTTGTCGCCGCGTATCAGACCGAGCTCTCGCCCGGACAGCTGGCGGGCTGGGGCCCTGGCTACCAAGCCCTGATTCACCCCGCCAACGTCGGTAGCGGGCGCATCTATCACTCCGAAGGCGAAGCCAGGGTCAGGCCGCCCGCGCTCGGTTCGGACGCCGGCTTCAGCGGCGCCATCGGACACATTGCGCTGCCGATGTGCCTCGCCCTGCTTGTGATCTCGCGCAGACGTAAGTGGATCGCGGTTCTGCTCTGTTTGGGGGCGATCGTCGGCGTGTTCGTCGGCCTCGGCCGCCTGCCATTGATCGGAGCGGGGCTCGGCGTGGTCACGTTCATCGTCTACGCGGCGCTCTCCGGCCGCTCGCTGACGCGCAGCCTGGGCGCCCTGATTGCGGTAACCATCCTCGTGATCCCGGCGAGCGTGCTCGTGGTCTCGGAGCTGCGGCCCGGCACGTTCAAGCGATTTGAACAGCTCAACACAGGCACGGAAACCACCCTGCACAAGGAATCCGCGTGGAGCAAAATCCCGCAATACGCCGCGGTGTCGCCGTTTGGGTTCGGTCTTGGAAACAGTGGACCCGTCAGCAGCGTCGGCGGTAAAGACAACGACCTGATCAACGGGCACGGCCTGACCTCTGAGACGGAGTACAACGTCCTGGTCAAGGAACTTGGTGTGCCTGGCCTCATACTGTGGCCGGCGATCATCATCTATGTCAGCATCATCACCGCGCTCGGGCTCAGACGTATATCTGACAGCGACCTCGCGATCTGCTTGGCTGGCACAATGGCCCCGTTCACTCCGCTCCTGATCGAGGGAACCTCCGGGTTTCTCAGCGCCAGTGCCGCGGACGGCCCGTACTTCTGGTTTGCCGTCGGCGTGGCCGCGTACTGGTTCGCGCGGCCCAAACAGGTCCATCAGCAGTCCGAGATCCAAAGGCCTCAGAATGCGCCTCTCGCGCTCGCCTGAGAGCACGCCGTCGCCGTCGCCGGCGACGATGCGTCAGCGGCTCAGCCTGCTGATCGGCGACCGCCGCGGCATGGTCGCCGGGGTCGCGATCTTCTCGCTCTTGTCGGGCTTCGCCGAAGCAGCGACGCTCGCCCTGGTCGCGGTGCTCGCGGCCTCGCTTGTGGGACATTCGAAAACGGCACATACGCACAGCACGCTGACGTTCCTCAACTTTCACGGCGCTCCGGGAACGCTGATCTTGATCGGCTTTGGGCTGTGCGCGCTGCGGCTCCTCATCCAGGTTCCCCTCTCGCTGCTCTCCGCGCGGATCTCGGCCGACGTCCAGGCGCGCTTGCGTACCGAGCTGTTTCACGCATTCAGCAAATCTTCCTGGTCTGTTCAGTCGCGTGACCGCGAGGGACAGCTCCAGGAGGTCATGACCGGTCAGGTGTTGCAGGCGGTCAGCGGCGCAACGGGGACGATCGCACTCATCACAGCGGTGATTCAGTTCACGGTGTTGATGGCCGGTGCGCTGGTGCTGAACGCGGTCGCGGCGGTCAGCGTCGGGGCGCTGTCGATCGGAATGTTCGCGCTACTGCGGCCACTGCGCGCCCGCGGCGGGCGTTACTCGCGTGAGCTGTCGCGTGCGCAGGTAGCCTATGCTGGCGGCATCGCGGAGAGCAACCGCGTCGCGGAAGAGACCCACGTGTTCGGCGCCGACGCCGCTCAGCGAGCGAAAGTCGGGCGACTCGTCCGCCACGCCCAGCACTACTTCTTCCGCGCCCAGGTGCTCGGACGGCTGGTCACAAACGGCTATCAGAGCCTCGTCTACGTGCTGCTCGTGGCGGGCGTCGGCGTGCTGTATCTGGTCGGCTCCGGCCACGCGGGGTCATTCGGCGCCGTTGTGCTGCTGCTGCTGCGCGCCGGGACGACCGGGCAGACCGTGCAGGGCTCCTACACGACCTTGATTCAGGCGCTCCCGTTCATGGAGCGAACGCAGCTGGCGCTGGCGCGCTACAACGAACATGGAGAGGACTTCGGCGAGACGCCTTTGCCGGTGGTCGATCGGATCTCCTTCGAGCGCGTGTCGTTCGCGTACAACCCCGACACGCCTGTGCTCACGGACGTGAGCTTTGACATCCGCAGCGGTGAAGCGATCGGCGTCGTCGGTCCGTCGGGCGCCGGCAAGTCGACGCTCGTACAGTTGCTGCTGCGGTTGCGGCGCCCCGTGGATGGTCGCTACCTCATAAACGGCGTACCGGTCGAGGAGTTCTCGAGCGATGACTGGCACAGACAGGTCTCCTACGTTCCGCAGGAACCGCGCCTGCTGCACGCGTCGGTGGCGGACAACATCCGCTTCTTCCGTGACATCGACGACGAGCAGGTCGAGCGTGCCGCCCGCCTCGCGCGAATCCATGACGACATCATGACCTGGCCCGGCCACTACGAGGCGATCGTCGGTCCGCGCGCGGATGCCGTCTCGGGTGGCCAGCAGCAGCGGATCTGTCTCGCGCGAGCGCTCGCCGCGCAGCCGGAGGTGCTGATCCTCGACGAGCCGACAAGCGCGCTGGACCCCCAGTCCGAGGCGTTCATCGGCGCTTCTCTGCTCGCGATGCGCAGCAGCCTCACCCTGATCATCGTCGCGCACCGCATGTCGACGCTCGAGATGTGCGACCGCGTGATGGTGATCCTCGACGGCCGTATGGCCGGGTTCGACACCAAAGACGCCCTGCAGGCGAACAACGACTACTACCGCCAGGCCTCGCAACTGTCGATGATTGGGAACTCGGACTAGGCGCGACGGCGGACGCCGATCGTCTCCGATGCGCCTCCCGGACTTCTTCATCGTCGGTCACTCAAAGAGCGGCACAACGGCCCTCTATGAGATGCTCAGACAGCACCGCCAGATCTTCCTGCCGGCAGCCAAGGAGCCGTGGTTCTTCGCAGACGAGCTGCACGAGCGCACGCCACCGCGGCCGGAGGGTATACCCGGCAGCCTCGCCGAATACGCGGAGTGGTTCGCGGGCGCTGAGTCGGGGCAGCGCGTGGGGGAGGCAAGCCCGCAATATCTCCGTTCGCGAACCGCCGCGGGCAATATCGCGCGGGCAATCCCCGATGCACGCATAATCGCGATCTTTCGCGAGCCGGCGAGTTTCCTTCACTCCTTGCACCTGCAGTTCCTGCAGGTCAACATCGAGACCCAGGGTGATTTCGCCCTCGCGCTCGCGCTCGAGCCGAGCAGGCGCGAGGGACACGATCTGCCGCGGCACACTTACTGGCCGACGTCGCTCCTGTACTCGGAGCACACGCGCTACGTCGAGCAGCTGACTCGCTACCTCGCCGTGTTTCCGCGTGAGCAGGTCCACGTGATCATCTACGAGGACTTCCGCGCGGACAACGATGGCACGGTGCGGGAGATCATGCGCTTTCTGCACGTCGACGACGAGGCCGCCGTTACGCAGGTCCAGGCAAATCCGACAGTCCGGGCGCGCTCACAACTGCTGAATGAAGTTGTACACGCGGTCGGCGTCGGTCGCGGCCCGATCTCGCGAACGGTAAAGGGGTCGATCAAGTTCATCACGCCGCAGGCGATGCGGCGCAGTGCCTTCCACGCCGTGCGCGAGCGGATCGTCTTCGCCGGCCCGTCTGAGCCTGACGACCAGACAATCGCGGAGCTGCGCGTGCGGCTGAAGCCGGAGGTGCTCGCCTTCTCCGAGTACCTGCAGCGCGACCTTGTTAAGCTCTGGGGCTATGACTCCGTCGATTGATTTGTCTGATTCAGCCCCGCGCGTCGGACGTATTCCTGATTTCCTGATCGTCGGACACCCCAAGTGCGGGACGACCGCGCTGTACGAGATGCTGAGGCATCACCCGGAAGTTCACATGCCCGACCGCAAGGAGCCGTGGTTCTTCGCGGAGGAGCTCCACGAGTTCACCCCCCCGCGACCGGGCGGCACGCCGCGCACCGTGGCCGAGTATGCCGAGTGGTTCACCGGGGCCGCGCCGGGTCAGAAGATCGGAGAGGCCTCGCCCTTTTACCTGTGGTCGAAGACCGCCGCGCCGAACATCGCCCAGGTCATTCCTGACGCCCGCATCATCGCGATCGTGAGAGAGCCGGCGAGCTTCCTGCATTCACTACATCTGCAGCTGCTCGAACTGTATATCGAGGTGGAGACCGATCTGGGCAAGGCGACCAAGCTCGAGTCACAGCGCCGCCAGGGGCAAGTGCCACGCTACACCTACTGGCCACAGCTGCTGCTGTATTCGGAGTACGTTCGTTACGTAGAGCAGCTGCAACGGTTTCACGCGGCCTTTCCCGCGGAGCAGGTGAAGATCATCATCTACGACGATTTCCGCGCCGACAACGAGGGCGCGGTGCGGGACGTGCGCCGCTTCATCGGGGTGGACGACACGCTGCCGGTTGAAACAGTACAGGCCAATCCGACCGTGGCGCCGCGCTCACAGCGCATGAACGAGCTGGTGCACGCCGTCGGCATCGGGCGCGGACCCGTGTCACATACTGTCAAGGAGGTAATCAAGGCGGTCACCCCCTCGGGCCCGCGGCGACGTGCGCTGTATGCACTCAAGCGGCAGGTCGTGTTCGGGCCGCCCCCGGCCGCTGATGAGGAAGTGGCACACGAACTGCGCGTGCAATACAAGGAGCAGGTCATCGCCCTGAGCGAGTACCTGGATCGAGATCTGGTGAGCCTGTGGGGCTATGACCAGCTCTGATGCCGACGCGGTGCTCGAGCGCGCCCGTCGGGCAGCGCAGAGCGCGACGGACTCGAGCCGGACCGAGGGGCCGGCTGGGTCCTCGGGCGGCCGGCTGCCTGATTTCTTCATCGTCGGGCACCCGAAGTGCGGCACCACCGCGCTCTGGGAGATGCTCAGAGCACATCCGCAGGTCTACATGCCGGACCTCAAGGAGCCTTGGTTCTTGGCCAGCGACATGCTGCCGCGTTTCCAACCGCCGCGCGCGGCACCGCCGCTGCAGACGCTCGAGGAATACCGCGCGCTGTTTGCCGAGGCCGCGCCCGAGCAGCGCGCGGGCGAGGCTTCGTCCTCCTACCTGCTCTCCGACACCGCGGCTGCAGAGATAGCGGAGTTGTGCCCGGATGCGCGCATCATCGCGATCCTGCGCGAGCCTGCGAGCTTCCTGCGGTCGCTGCACATGCAGCTGCTGCGCACGCATGTCGAGACCGAGAAGGACCTCAGGCGCGCGCTCGAGCTCGAGGCGCCGCGAAGGGCCGGCAAGAAGGTGCCGCGCCGCTCTCACCGTCCACAGCTGCTCCACTACTCGCAGCACGTGCGTTACGTCGAGCAGCTCGAGCGCTACAAGGCCGTCTTCCCCGTCGAGAAGATGCTGGTACTGGTCTACGATGACTTTCGCCGCGATAACGAGGGCACGGTGCGTTCGGTGTTCCGTTTCCTGGACGTGGACGACCAAGCTCCTGTCGCTGCGCAGGATGCAAATCCGACGCGCCAGCGGATTCGCTCGCAGCTCGTCGATGACATGGTGAATGTGGTGTCCGTCGGCAGAGGTGCGCCGGCCCGCGCGCTGAAGGCCGGGATCAAGGCGCTCACCACCGACGAGCTGCGCAGCGGCGCTCTGCGCGTGACCCGGCGTCACGTGATCCACGGCAAGCCCGGCCCCGCGGATGAGGAGCTGATGCGCGAGCTGCGCACGCGGTTCAAGAGCGAGGTCCTCGCGTTGAGCGAGTATCTGGATCGCGACCTGGTGACGCTGTGGGGCTATGACGGCAGCGACTGACGTGAGCGTCTCGGATGAGCGTCCGCAGCAGGCGTGCCTCGCGCGCTGGCGCGCAGCCACGTCCGAGCAGCAGACCGAGGTGATGCCACGCGGCGCCGTCGCCGTTTCCTGTTCGGCCTCACCAGGCAAGGGCGGCCTCGGGCGCCACCTGCAGGAGATCCTCACCGCGCTCGAGCGTGGGGGGCAGCAGAGCTTCTGCATCTCAGGTGTGAGCGACGCGCACGCGCGGCCTGCCGGGCAGGGCGCTCGGCGGCCGCTTGTCGAGCTCTCGCGCATGGCGGCGGCCGCCTCGCGGCTGCCGCTGTCCCAGGGCCTTCGCGCGCTCGTCCACGCCGCCAGCTTCGACCGCGAGGCAGCCGGGCGCGTGCCGGGCGCCGAACACCTCGTTGCCTTCAACGGCCAGGCGCTCGAGCAGCTGCGTGCTGCGCGCCGCGCCGGCTACCTGTCGGTCGCTCTGGTCTCGGCCAACTCCCACATGCGTCGGGTTGTCCGCCAGCACGAGCGCGCGCGTCAGCGCTATCCGCTCGAGGGCTCCTGGACCAGGTGGCTTCTGAGGCGGAACCTCAGCGAGTATCGCGAGGCGGACCTCATCTACGTCGCGTCTCGCTATATCCGCGAGTCGTTTCTCGAGGAGGGGTTCTCGGATGAGCTGATGGCGGATTTTCCCCTGACACCGCATCCTCGCTTCGACTGCGCGAGCACGCGGGCGAGCTCCGGGGAGTTCGAGATCGTCTACAGCGGAAGCCTCGCCGTGCACAAGGGCGTGCCGCTGTTGATCGACGCGTTTCGGCGCCTGCCCCATGCGGATATGCGACTGAAACTCGTCGGTGGATGGGGCACGCGCGGCATGCGTCGCTTCGTCGAAGGCGCCGTTGCCGCCGACCCCCGGATCACGGCGGGCCCCGGCGATCCGCTGGAGCATCTGCGAACCGCGTCCCTGTGCGTGCACCCCGCCTACGAGGATGGGTTCGCATATGCGCCCGCCGAGGCGCTCGCGAGCGGCGTCCCGGTGATCGTCAGCGAGGACACTGGCATGAAGGACCTGATCGACTCCGCCGCCGCCGGCCTGGTGCTGCCGACAGGTGACATGGACCAGCTCGTGGAGGCGATCGAGGCCGCCTACCGCGGTGAGCTCTTCGGTTGATGACGGAGGAACCGTCGCGGCCCTCCGAGGCAGGCACCAAGGTCGGTGTCGTCGGCGTATCGCTGGGCACTCCCTGCGGCGTCCACACCCACGCGACGGCGCTCGCGGACGAGCTGCGCCACAACGATGTGGCGTGCTCGCTTCACTGGTTGTGGCGCAACGACGCGCCGCTGGCCGCGAGCCGCTCCGAGCTGCGCGCGTGGACGAACGGGCTCGGCGTCGAGCTGCAAGCGGAAAAGCCGGACGCGCTCCTGCTGCACTATTCCGTCTTCGCTTACTCCTTCCGGGGTTTTCCGGTGTTCGTTCATCCGGTGCTGTCGGTCATCCGAGACATGGGCGTTCCGACGATCACGCTGCTCCACGAGTACGCGTATCCGTGGCACCGCGGGGGCGTACGCGGAACCGGCTGGGCGCTGAGCCAGCGCGCGCTGCTCTACGAGGTGATGCGCGCCAGCGCGGCAGTCCTCGCGACGACGGACTTCCGCGCCGACTGGCTGAGCACCCGTTCCTGGCTGCCTGACCGCTCGATTGCCCTCGCTCCGGTGTTCTCGGGCCTGCCGCGGGCGTCCGCCGACGCGGCCGACGCCGCCGAGCACGAGGCACACGTGCTCGGGCTGTTCGGCTGGGGGCACGAGGGTGTCGCGATCGAGATCGTGCTCGATGCTCTGCGGGTCCTCCAGGATCGCGGCGTCGAAGCGGAGCTGGTGCTGCTGGGCGCGCCTGGGCGCAGCTCCGCGGCGGGCGAGTCGTGGGTGGCCGCCGCCGCCGCGCGCGGAATCGTCCGGCCGCTCGAGTTCTCGGGCATGCTCGCCGCCCAGGAGCTCGCGGACAGGCTGACCACGTGTGATGTCCTGCTTTCCGCCGACCGTATCGGGCCGACCTCACGGCGGACCACACTCGCGGCCTCGCTGGCGGCCGGACGCCCCGTGGTGGCGCTCGACGGGCGTCACACCTGGCGTGAGCTGCGTCAGGCCCAAGCCGCCCTGATCGTCCAGCCGCGGGCCGACGCGCTCGCGGATGCGCTCGCGCAACTGCTCCTCGACGGGGGCATGCGCGCGCAGCTCGCGCGCCGCGGAAGCGAGTTCGCGGTGCAGGCGATGAGCGTCGAGCGCAGCGCGCAGGCCGTCAGCCAAGCTCTCGACGAGGTCATCGGCGGCGTCCCTCCCAGGTAGTGCGTGCCGATTCGTATGCGGCGAGCAGCGCCGTGACGTGGTGCGCAGCGGTGAAGCGAGCCTCGACGCTCTCGCGCCCCGCCGCGCCCATCGTCCGCTGGCGCTCGGGATCGTCGAGCAGCTCGCGCAGGGCGGACGCGAGCGCTCGCGCGTTGCCCGGCGGCACCTGCAGCCCGCTGGCTTCGTGCTCGAGCCAGTCGCCGATGCCGCCGGTCGCGCTGGCGACGACGGGTCGGCCGAGGGCGAACGTCTCGATGCCGACCAAGCCGAACGGCTCTGGCCACAGTGAGGGGATTGCCACCACCGAAGCCTGCGCCAGCTCGGCGGCCAGCGCCGCAGCCGTGAGCCAGCCCCGAAACGAGATCCGATCCTCGACGCCGAGCCTCGACGCCAGCGAGCGCATCGACTGCAGGTCGCGCCCGTCGCCGCAGATCACGACCTCGGCGTCGAGCTCGCGCGCGGCGCGCACCAGCACCTGGACGCCCTTGGGTCGCACGACTCTCCCGGCGAACACCACCCGTCGGCGATCCTCGTGCGGGGCGGGATCCGTCAGCGGAAGCGTGCTGAACAGGGGCGCGAGCGCGCGTCGTTCGACGCCGTTCACACGCAGGTGCCGGTCGATCACCGACGAGTAGGAGATCGTCATATCTGCCTGTTGGAGGAGCCTCACAGAGCGCGTTGCGCGCTGGAAGGAACCCGGAAGCCAGCTCGGGTTGCGTGTATGGGCACAGCCGCGCACGAGCAGGTTCGGCACGCACCCGGGACCGTGCGGTCGGTCGCATTCCTGGCCCGGCTGGAAGTAGTGAACGGCGGAGGTGCAGGCGGAATATCCGTGAACGCTGACGAGCACCGGCGCGATCTGCTGAAGCTGAGCTGCGACGTCTGGATCCTCAAACTGGTGAAAGTGAATTACATCCGGCACCCGCGCGAGCGCCTCTCCGACGCGCCGCTGCGGCGTCGCGTCACAGTTGAAGAGATCGCTGCTTTGATGGAAGCTGATCCCCGGCGTGCGCTCGTTCGGGTCGATCCGAGCTGCCAGCACGTGCACCTCGATTCCGTGGGCGGCGAGCGCGGCGGCGCTGGCCATGACGTGCGTCGCCACGCCACCGTCCCGCGTCCAGCGGGGGGTGACCAGCAGCACCGGTCCCGTCATCCGCGTCGGGGTCCGAGGCGGCGGCGACCGCTTTCGCGGCGCTCGATCGCGGCGCGGATCGCCGCCGCGAATTCGCCGGCGCGCGTCTCATAGGAGAGCTCGGCGCGCAACGCGTCGCGATCGAACGTCTGCGGCACTCCGCTCAGCTTTGCCCGCGCGAGCTCTGCCACGATCTCGCCGATGCGCTGCTCGTCGTGCGGGTCGACCAGCCAGACGCCGGATCTGTTCTGCAGGTAGTCCCAGTTCTCTCCTCGCGGCACGGCCGCGAGGATCGGACGATCGGTCATCAGGTACTCGTACGTCTTCGCCGAGATGCGTCCGCCGCGTGAGCCGTCGAGGCGTCGCGGCAGCGTCAGGAACAGCAGGTCCGCCTGGCCCATCAGCGTCGCCACCTGATCATGTGGCACGGGTCCGAGAACGGTCACGACGTCGTCGACCCCGGCGCTCCTCAGCGCGCGCGCAACGACCTCGGGCGCGTAGGGATTGCCGTAGATGACAAGCTGCAGACGGCCGGCCCAGTCAGGCTGCTCGGCGACGAGCCGGTGCAGGGCCGCCCCGATCGGCGCCGGCGAGGAGGTGCGCTGATCGAGCACCAGACGCTCGTAGCGCCCGAGCTGCGTCCATGCGTCATACGCACGCTTGGCGAGACCCGGCCGCGCGTCCTGCTCGATCAACGCCCACCAGCCCGACATCGCGCCGACGTAGGCAATTTGAAAATCCGGGCTGTCCTGCCGCTGCGTGCGGAAATCGCCGGGGTCGGCGCCGTAGCGCACCAGATGCATTCTTGCTGCTACGTCGTTGGGCTGCCTCGCCTGCACCGCGTCGAGGTTCGTCTGCGACACGTACACGACGGCGTCGGCGCGCCTGACGTAGAAGTCCTCGAGCGCGCGCGCGAGCAGGTAGTGCAAGCGCGTCGGAAAATGTGGGTGCATGTCGGTGCAGGTCGGCGAGTCGTCGAGGTTGAGCAGGAGCGGCAGTCCCGTCAGGCGCCGCAGCACAATCCCCACGAGCCCCGCCGAGTAGGGCATCATGAAGACGACGATCGCGTCGAAGTTGGCGCTGCGCGCGGCGCGGCGGCCCGCCATGATCGCGGGCACCACCCAGAAGACCGAGTCATCGGGCCATACGCCCAGCTCGAGCAGCTTGCTCAGCCGCAGCCGCCTGATCGCGGCGAGCAACCGGCGCGGCCGGCGACTACGAACCGAGTCAACCGCGAGCGGACCCTCGCGGCTGCTGCCGGTCTCGCTCACAACCGTGATGTCCCACTCGCTGCTCAGCTTCTCGAGCAGCTTGCTCGCACGGATCGCGGTGGGGGTGGTGGCGGGAGCGAAAGACTGCGATATGCACAGCAGCGCGGGGCGCTCGCCGCGCCCGGTGCCCGGCTGCCCGTTGTCGTTTGTCTGCTTACGCATTTCTGGCGAAGCCACGCTGACCCGCCCAGCAGCTTAGCCAGCCTCGATTAGACTGCGCGGCGATGGCGCCGGGAGCGAGCACGACGAAACCAAAAACGAAGGTGATCTACGTGATGGGGGCGGGACACAGCGGCAGCACGATTCTCGGCGTGGCTCTCGGCAACTGCTCAGATTTCTTCTTCGCCGGCGAGGTCGAGGAGTGGCTGGTGAAGTCGGGCAGGCCGCCGTGGGCAGATGCCGAGCAGGCAGCGTTCTGGCAGACGGTTGCGGCTGAGACCGACGGCGCCGATCTGTTTGGCAGCAAGGCGGTCCCCGCGATCGAGCGTTCCTCGGCCTTGCTGCGCGTCGACCGCTGGCCAACCCGTAGGCGCCTGCTCGGCCGCTACCGCCGCATCTCCGAGGAACTGCTGTGTGCCATCTCCCGGACCGCCGGCGCGAGCAATGTGATCGACACCTCACACTTTCCCCTGCGTGCGCGCGAGCTGAAAAAGCTCGACGCGATCGATCTGTACCTCGTGTTCCTCGTCAGAGACCCACACGGGGTGATCGACTCCAACCTGCGCCAGTTCAAGGCGCATGAGGTTGCCGAGCGACGTTTGCGCACGCTCATGCTGAATGTCAACCTGTGGTTCACATTGCTGATGTCGGTTGTCGTGTTCTACGGCCAGCGGCGAGACCGCCGGCTGTTCCTGCGTCACGAGACGTTCGTCGAGGACCCCGAGTCGGTTTTGCGCCAAATCCTCGAGCTCGTCGGCTCGCAGGCCGCGATGCCCGACCTGGAAGAGCTGCAGGTCGGCGCGCCACTCGAGGGCAATCGGCTGATCAGGAGAGGAGTGATCTCGCTCAAGCGCCAGCCACAGCGCGCGGAGCGCGCATCGCTGCTCACGAGCGTCATGCAGCTGCCCTGGAGAGCGATCCTCGCTCGGCTGCGCCCGGTGGCGACGGTGCCCGCGGCGCCTGAGCAGGCCGGCTGAGCATGCGCAGGCGAGGTCCCGTCGGCCGGTCGGTGAGGCGCGCCCTCGGCTGGGTCTCGCGGCGTCTGGATCGGCCTGAGCTGCTCGCTGCCTTCTACCCCGTCGCCCGCCAGGCGTGGCGTGAGGAGATCGCGATGGGGGCGGTGCTCGCGAGCGCGCTGCGCAGCGATTCCACCTACGTCGACATCGGCACCAACAGAGGTCAGGTGCTGCGCGAGGCCGTGCGCGTCGCGCCACGCGGGCGCCATATCGCGTTCGAGCCGATCCCCGATCTCGCGGCGCAGCTCGCGGCGTCGTTCCCGCAGGTGGACGCGCGGCGTCTGGCGCTCGGCGCCGTCGCCGGATCGGCGGACTACTGCTACTACCGCAAGCTCGACGGCTGGAGCGGGCTGCGGCGCAGCACCCAGGTGAGCGACGCGCGCGGTGCGCCGGAGACGATCACTGTGGAGGTCTCGACACTCGACATCGAGCTCGCGGGCCTGCGGCCGGATGTCGTCAAGATCGATGTCGAGGGCGGCGAGCTCGACGTGCTCGCAGGCGCTCGCACGGTGCTCAGCGAGGCCAAGCCGCTGGTTCTGTTCGAGCATGTAGCCGCGGCAGCAGCGCCGTACGGTTCCTCGCCCGCTGCCGTGTGGGATCTGCTGCGTGAGCTGCACTACGAGATCTTCACCGTCACCGGCGCCGGCCCGCTGACGCGCGCGGAGTTCGCGCAGAGCAGCAGCGTCGTGAACTGGCTCGCGCGGCCCGAGTCCGTCGCGGCGGCGCCCGGGGCGGACGATCCGCCGCCCGCCGCCGGCTAAGCGCCCGCGGACCCTTCGGGCGCTTCTTCTGTTTCGGGTGCGCCGCTCGCCGCTCCGGTGACGGTGACCTCGAACGCGTCACTCGTGCTGTCCAACATGTCCGCGGGGGCCGGCACCCTGATGCGCATCTGGTAGCTGCCGGCGCGGCGGAACGTGTAGGGGATCGAGTAGGCAAAGCCGGCGGTCACAGTGCTAATGGCAACGACGCGGAAGCGGGGAACGGCTGTTTCGCCGCCCGCCGCGCGTTCGAGGTATACGGTCTGCCCGAGGGGGGCGTTCGGCACCGTTCCGGTGAAGCTCACCGGAACGCCCGTCTGCACGGGGCCCGCCGGCGTTTGCATGCTCAGCGGGTATCGGACACCCACGAACACCTCGGCTGAGGTGACGTTTGCGGCGCGGACGCAGTAGGTCGTGTCCTCAGTCGGAGTCGCGGTGAAGCTGTAGGCGCCGCCGGCTTCGCTGACGCCCGTAGCGACGGAGGCGAAGCGCCCGCCGGCGGTCCGCGCGAGCAGCGTCAGTGGCTGTCCCGCCGCACCCGCCGCGACGCCGCTGATCGTGACCGATCCTCCCGAGATGACCGGATCGGTCGACATCTGGATCGTCAGCTGCGGGTTCTGCGCCGGGGCGATGTCATAGGGGAGCGATTCGCTGGCCGCCACCAGCTCGCCCCTGACGTGTGAGAGCACCCTCACCTCGACCTCGCCCGGTGCGCGGAAGCCCCGGCTGATCGAGAAGTGGCCTTCGCTGTCAAGCCGGGGACGGGCGATTGTGCGCCACCGTTCGTCCGTTGCGGGGTACTCGACCTGGAGCGCCACGTGGCCTCCTTCACCAGTCGGGCTGACGCTGCCGCTGAACGTGAAGCGGTTGGGCCCGCGCACGCGACTGCCGCGCGTGGCCAGCTCGGCCCCCGCGGCCGCGGGGCCGGTGAGCGTGACCGTGGGCGTGACCCTGATGGTCGTGCGCGCCCTGCCACCGAGCACCGATTCGGCGACGAACACGCTCTTGCGCGTCAGGGCTCCCGTCGTCAGCTGAAAGGAGCCGTCTTCTGCGGCGCTCACGGCCGCGAGCGCCGCCATATCCGTGCGGGGGGCGCCCTTGCGCTGATAGATGGCTATGTCCGCGCCGTCGGCGGCTGTCGTGTCCGGGCAGCTCAAGTGGCCGACGAGGGTGACCGTTTCACCGGCGTCGACGACGTGCGCGGACGCTTCCAGGCTCACGCGGCATCTTCCGTGGCGACGGACCCGTTCCGGCGGGGTTGTCAAAGCCGGTTCCGCGGGAGGCGGGGCCGCGAGGCTCGGTTCGGCCGGTGGCTCTGTGGAGCTCGATTCGACCGGCGGGTTGGACGCGGGTGGTTCGGCCGCGGTCTGTTCGACCGTGGGGCGCCGGTGTCCGTGCGCCAAGACCGGGGTCGGTGCAAGGGCAGCGCCGAGCAGCGCGATCGGCAGGGCGAAGAGGGCTCGCCGAACGAGCGACGTTCGGCCAAGGAGCTTGGGCATGTGGTCGTCCTCCGAGCGAGAAAACCTGGACAGCGCGGCTGAGGTCCTATCGACTGCCACTCGACGGGACTTGAGCACGCGAGCGCGCGGGCGGCGGATTCCCCCACGAGCGTTCGCCGGCGCGGCGTCGAGGCCACCCGAAGATCACTATGTTTGGGCACGTGTGCGGAATCGCCGGGAGCACGGATGACCCTGGCGCACGCGCAGTTCGCGCGATGTGCGCGACGATGCTTCACCGCGGACCGGACGACGAAGGGGTCCATACCGACAGCTCCTCTGCGGTCAGCATCGGCATGCGGCGCCTCTCGATCATGGACGTCGCGGGCGGTCACCAGCCGCTCTCCAACGAGGACGGCTCGGTGTGGGTCGTCTGCAACGGCGAGATCTACAACCATCCCGAGCTGCGCACGCAGCTGCGGGCGCGCGGGCACACGTTTGCGACCGGCTCGGACACCGAGGTGCTGGTGCACCTCTACGAGGAGTACGGGGACGAGCTGGTGCAGGCGCTCGACGGCATGTTCGCGTTCGCGCTGTGGGACGAGCGGCGTGCGCGCCTGCTGCTGGCCCGCGATCGCTTTGGCGAGAAGCCGCTGTTCCTGCGCGAACGCGGTCGCGAGCTCGCCTTCGCCTCCGAGCTGAGCGCGCTCGTGGCGGTCGAGCCGCAGCTGCGCAGGCTCGATCCCGCGGCAATCGACGCGTTCTTCGTGTTCGCCTACGTGCCCGGGCCCGGCACGATCGTGCCGGGGATCCGTCAGCTGCCCCCGGGGCACCTGCTCAGCTGGGAACGCGACGGCACGGCGAGTGGCGAGCGGCGCTGGTGGACGCCGCACGATCAGGCGCTCGCGCCGCGGGAGCGCATCGAGTCGGTGCTCGCCGAGACGCAACGGCTGTTCGATGAGTCGGTGCGCAGGCGCATGATCTCGGACGTGCCGCTCGGCGTGTTCCTGAGCGGCGGCGTCGACTCGACGCTCGTCGCGATCGCCGCGGCGAAGGCGTCCACCGAGCACCTGCAGACCTTCACCGTCGGCTATGACGTCGGCGCCGTCAACGAGACCGCGCAGGCGCGCCTGACGGCGGACTATCTGCACAGCGAGCACCACGAGGTGACGCTCACCGAGGAACAGGTCGCCACACGTGCACCTGGGTTGCTCGCCGGCATCGACCAGCCGCTGGCCGACCCGGCGCTGCTGCCGCTGCACACCCTGTCGGAGTTCGCCCGCCCGCGCGTGACCGTCGCGCTCGGCGGTGAGGGGGCCGACGAGCTGTTCGGGGGGTACCCCCGCTACCGCTGGCTCGAGCGCTCGCGGCGTTTCGAGTCCGCGCTGCCGGGCTCCACCGCAGCGCCGCTCGGTGCGATGCTGCGGGGGGGCGCAAGGAGGGTGGGCCGCGGCGAGCGGGCAACGCGGCGCTTGACGCCCGGCCCGCTGCTCGAACGCAACCTCGACTGGGTCACCGCCGAACGTCGCCGGCACCGGCGCGAGCTCTACGGGCCGGCCCTCGCGGGGGTCGCCGGCGGGCAGGTGCTGGACGGTGTCGACGCGCGTGCCGGCGAGCTCGACGGCAAGCCGACGGCACGCTGGCTGATGCGCTTGGACCAGCTCGACTACCTACCCGACGACGTGCTCTTCAAGACCGACCGAGCGGGCATGCTCGCGTCGCTCGAGATCAGGACCGTGTTCCTGAACCGGGAGCTGGCCGACTTCGCGGCGTCGCTGAACAGCGCGACGCATCTCGCCGGTGGCGGCAAGGCGCTGCTGCGGGCGATGCTGCCGCCGGGCGTGATCGACACCTCGCGTCTGGGCCGCTACCGCAAGACCGCCTTCAGGGTCCCGGTCGCGCACTGGCTGCGAGGACCGCTCGCAGAGCCGCTCAGACATCAGCTGGAGCACGGCGTCATCTACGGAGAGGGCTACTTCGAGCGGGCCGCCGTGGCGCGCCTGGCGGATGAGCACCTTGCGGGCGCGGCAGACCACAGCGCCGAGCTGTGGCCGTTGCTGTCGCTCGGGCTGTGGGCGGATCGTTTCTGCGGGCTCGACGGCTGCCACGTTCGTGAGTAGTAAGGACACGAGACCGCGGCTGCTGCTGCTGACGCCGGACTACCCGCCTGCGCCCGGCGGCATTCAGGTCGTCGCCGAGCGTCTGGTCGAGGGGCTCGAGCGCTTCCAGACACGCACCGTCGCGCTCGGCGCCGCCGGGGCGCACGAGTACGACGCGACGCGCAGGGCGCAGGTACGGCGTGTCGGCGCGGGCGCCGTCCCGCACAGCGGCCGGGTTGCGCTGCTGAACGCGGTGGCGCTCGGCGAGGCGCTGCGCTTTCGACCGGATGTGGTGTTGAGCATGCATCTCGTCGCCAGCCCCGCCGCGGCCGCTGTCAGGCGTGCGCTCGGGGCGCCCGTCGCGCAGTACTTCCACGCCGAAGAGATCGGCGCCCGGCCGCGGCTCGCGGCGTTCGCCGCCGAGCAGGCCGACGCGGTGATCGCCGTCAGCGCCTACACCGCGGAGCTGGTGGCGGCACGCGTCGCGGCGCCCGTGGAGATCACGGTCATTCCCAACGGCGTCGACCTCGTAGCCGGAGCACGTGCTGAGCCGTGTGAGCGACCCACCTTCCTGACGGTCTCGCGCATTCAGGAGCGCTACAAGGGGCACGACATGCTGGTGCGCGCGCTGGCGCTCGTGCGGGCAAAGGTTCCGAACGTCCAGTGGGTGGTCATCGGTGATGGCTCGCTGCGCTCCGGCGTGGAACAGCTCGCCGACTCCTACGGGGTGGCGGACGCGGCGCGGTTCCTCGGCACGGTGGGAGACGAGGAGCGCGACTCCTGGCTGGCACGCAGCCAGCTGCTGGCGATGCCGAGTCGACTCCCCGCCGAGGGGTTCGCCGGGGAGGGCTTCGGCATCGCGTTTCTCGAGGCGGCCGCGCACGGGCGCCCGGTGGTCGCCGGCAACGTCGGCGGCGCGACCGACGCGGTCATCGACGGCGTGACGGGCCTCTTGGTGGATCCGTGCGACCAGCTCGCGGTGGCGGAGGCGATCACGCGGCTGCTGCTGGACCCCGACCTGGCCGAGCGGCTCGGGCGCGCCGGGCGCGAGCGTGCCGAGTCGTTGTCCTGGCCGCTGATCGCCGAGCGCGTGCAGACGCTACTGCTCGAGTTGGCCGCCGGTCGCGCTCGCCACGACCCCGACGCAGGCTCTCCGATGCGATGAAGGCTGTTAGCCGATGAGGGTGCTGTACGTCAGTCACACCGCCGAGATCAGCGGCGGCGAGCGCTCGCTGCTGGGCCTGCTCGGCGCGCTGCCCGCGAGCGTGCAGCCGCACCTGGCCGCGCCGGCGGGCCCCTTGCAGCGAGCGGCCCAGGGGCTCGGCGTGCCCGTGACGAGCATCACGGGCACCGCCGGCAGCCTGCGGCTGCACCCGCTGCACACGCCACGGGCGATCGCAGAGATCGAGCTGGCGGCGCTGCAGGTGCGCCGCGCGGGACGCCGCTCGCAGGCGGCGATCCTCCACGCGAACTCGATCCGGGCGGGCATCGAGCTCGGGCTCGCGCCGGCACCGCGGACGCAGGATGGCAGGCCGGCCCCACGCGTGGTGCACGTCCGCGACTGCCTGCCCGCGGGGGTGCTGACGAGCGCGACCATGCGCCTGATCGCCGCGACCGCCACCACCGTCGTTGCCAACTCGCATTACACGGCGCGCTCGGTCCGGGCGGCAGCGCCCGGCGCGCGCGTGGAGGTGGTCTACAACGCGGTGGATCTCGCGCGCTTCGATCCGGCGCGGATCGACCGTCGGGCCGCACGCGCCGGCCTGGATCGAGTGCCGGAGGGGGCGCTGCTGCTCGGCGTGATCGCGCAGCTGAGCCCGTGGAAGGGGCAGGACACCGCGATCGAAGCCGTCTCGCAGCTGCGGGACGACGGCATCGACGCGCATCTGCTGCTGATCGGGTCGGCCAAGTTCGTCGCGCGCTCGACGCGGTATGACAACGAGGCATATCTGCGCCGGCTGCACGCGATCGCGGCAGCCGCCGGCGTGGCCGATCGGGTGTCTTTCCTGGGCGAGCGCGAGGACGTGCCCGAGCTGATCCGCGCACTGGACATCCTGCTGCTGCCTTCCTGGGAGGAGCCGTTCGGCCGTGCGCTGATCGAGGCGATGGCGCTCGAGGTGCCCGTGATCGCCACGAGCGTCGGCGGCCCGGTGGAGATCCTCGAGGACGGTCGCGAGGGCCTGTTGTGCCCACCGCGCGATGCGCGCGCATGGACGCAGGCGATCGCCGGCCTGGCGTGCGACGCCGAGAGGCGCGCGCAGATGGGCCGTGCCGGGCGCGAACGCGTCGAGCGGAGCTTCACGATCGCCAGCCATGTCGCGGCGACGCTGGACGTGTACGAGGCCGCGCTGGGACGCCGCGCCGCCTGAGAACGCGGGACGCGAGCGTCGCGTTGCAAGGATGTGATGCTGTTGCAATATCGGGCCCGACGCCCTAACGTTGACTGCGCGTGCACATGGGGGCGCGCCTTGTCAAACGGTCAACGCGCGCACTTCGGACTCTTCAAGGGAAGCCAGCAAGGATGCCAGCCACCTACCACCTCTCACACCTACGCGCGCTGGAGGCCGAGGCCGTTCACGTGATGCGCGAGGTCGCCGCGGAATTCGAGCGCCCGGTGCTGTTGTTCAGTGGCGGCAAGGACTCGATCGTGCTGTTGCGTCTGGCCGAGAAGGCGTTCAGGCCGGCGTCGTTCCCGTTCCCGCTGATGCACGTCGACACTGGCCACAACTTCCCGGAGGCGATCGAGTTCCGCGACCGCCGCGCGCTGGAGCTCGGGGAGCGGCTGATCGTGGCGTCCGTCGAGGAGTCGATCCGCAGTGGACGCGTTGTCGAGCAGCAGGGTCCGCGCGCCTCCCGCAATGCGCTGCAGACGGTCACGCTGCTCGACGCGATCGCCGAGCATGGCTTCGACGCCGCCTTCGGAGGCGCCCGACGCGACGAGGAGCGCGCGCGGGCCAAGGAGCGCATCCTCTCCTTCCGCGACGAGTTCGGCCAGTGGGAGCCCCACAAACAGCGTCCGGAGCTTTGGAGCCTCTACAATGGCCGCGTTCGCAAGGGAGAGCACGCGCGTGTCTTTCCGATCTCCAACTGGACTGAGCTCGACGTGTGGCAGTACATAGCTGAGGAGGAGTTGGAGGTGCCCTCGATCTACTTCGCACACGAACGCGACGTGTTCGAGCGCGACGGGATGCTCTATGCGGTCAGCCCGTTCACGTCGCTGATGGATGACGAGCAGCCGTTCGCCGCGCGCGTTCGCTACCGCACGGTCGGCGACATGAGCTGTACCGGCGCAGTCGAGTCCGACGCCGGCACGCTGGCAGAGGTCGTCGCCGAGATCGCCGCCACGCAGATCACCGAGCGCGGTGAGACGCGCGCAGATGACCGCGTCACCGAGGCCGCGATGGAGGATCGTAAGCGGCAGGGGTACTTCTGATGGCGCAGGCTGGTGGCTCCGGTTCGACACGCGCCACGGCGCTCAACGGCAACGGCGGCGGCGCCGTGGCAAATGCCCAGGCGCCCGCGGCGGAGAGCTCGGCCGACGTGTTCCGTCGCTTGTCCGACCGGCCGACCGACCTGCTGCGCTTCGCCACGGCGGGCTCCGTCGACGATGGCAAGAGCACGCTGATCGGCCGGCTTCTGTACGACTCCAAGCAGGTCCTCGCAGACCAGCTCGAACACGTGGAGCAGGCCAGCCAGCGCAAGGGTCAGGTGCTCGACCTTTCGCTGCTGACCGACGGCTTGCGCGCCGAGCGCGAGCAGGGCATCACGATCGACGTCGCCTACCGCTACTTCGCCACCGCGCAGCGCCGCTTCATCATCGCTGACACGCCCGGACACGAGCAGTACACGCGCAACATGGTCACCGGCGCCTCCACGGCGGACCTCGCGATCGTCCTCGTAGACGCGCGCAAGGGGGTGCTCGCGCAGTCCAAGCGCCACGCGTTCATCAGCTCGCTGCTGGGGATCCCGCACGTGGTCGTGTGTGTCAACAAGATGGACCTGGTCGACTTCGACGAGGGCGTGTTCGACACGATCGTCGAGGAGTTCGACGCGTTCGCCGCGCGCCTGGAGCTCCCCGACGTGACGTTCATCCCGATCTCGGCGCTGCTGGGCGACAACGTCGTCGACCGCTCGGAGGCGATGCCGTGGTATCAGGGTCCGCCGCTGCTCTATCACCTCGAGCACGTCCACATCGCCTCTGACCGCAACCTGATCGACGTGCGCTTTCCGGTGCAGTGGGTGATTCGCCCGGGTGGGCGGGACAGCAGATCGGACCTCGCCGACTACCGTGCCTACGCGGGGCAGCTCGCCGGCGGGATCATCCGCGAGGGCGACGAGGTGGTGGTGCTGCCGGGCGGCCAGCGCACGAAGGTCGCCGGGATCGACACCTACGAGGGGAGCGTTCGGGAGGCCTTCGCGCCGATGTCGGTCGCGCTTAGATTGAGCGATGACATCGACGTGGGGCGCGGCAGCACGATCGTTCGCGCGCAGAACCAGCCGACGGTCTCGAGCCGCTTCGAGTGCCAGCTGTGTTGGATGTCCGAGCAGCCGCTGAGCGCAGACAGGCGCTACCTCGTCAAGCACACCACGCGCACCGCGATGGTCGGCAAGGTCGACGTCCGCTACCGGATCGACGTCGAGACGCTGCGCCGCGACGAGAGCGTCACGACGCTCGAGCTGAACGACCTCGCGCGCGTGCACATGGAGCTGAGCACACCGCTCGTGTTTGATTCCTACAGGCGCAACCGCATCACCGGCAGCCTGATCGTGATCGACGAGGCGACCAACGACACCGTCGCGGCCGGCGTGATCCTCGACACCGAGGTGGAGGAGGCCGTATCGGAGGAGCCCAAGAGCGAGCGCAGCCCGAACGTCCGCTGGCAGGGGACGCGCACCACACGTGAGCGACGCTGGCAGTCACTTGGCCACGGCGGCGCGACGCTGTGGTTCACCGGCCTCCCCGGCGCGGGCAAGTCGACCGTCGCCGCAGCCGTCGAGGAGCGCCTGCTGGCGGCCGGTCAGCCGGCTTTCCTACTCGACGGCGACAACCTGCGCCACGGCCTCAACGGCGACCTCGGCTTCGACGAGGATGCGCGCCGCGAGAACGTGCGTCGAACCGCGCACGTGGCGCGCCTGCTGGCGGAGTCGGGAACCGTCGCGCTGGTCAGCCTCGTCAGCCCCTATGCGGCCGACCGCGACGCCGCGGCAGCGCTGCACGCCACGGACGAGCTCGGCTTCCTCGAGATCTTCGTCGACGCCCCGCTCGAGCTCTGCGAGCAACGCGACCCGAAGGGCCTCTACGCACGGGCGCGCTCGGGAGAGCTCGCCGGGCTGACCGGCGTCGGCGCTCCCTACGAGGCGCCTGCCGAACCCGATCTGGTGCTCGGCAGCCGCCAGGAAACCGTCGAGGAAGAGGTCGAGCGCGTGATGGAGCTCCTGCTCGCGCGCGGACTGATCGCCGGCGATCGCTAGGCCGGCACGGTCCCGGCGCGCTCGCCGCGGCCGCTCATGCCTTTTTCTTCTTGTTGCCCTTTGCCGTGGCGGGGGCGTGCAGTAGCACCGTCGTGCTGTGTCCGGAGACGAGTGGCCCGGGCGGGATCTGCACCAGCACCCGGTAGTGGCCGGTCGTGGCGACGTCGACGATGACGCTGAAGCGCGAGAGCGCGTTGGTCCCGGGCTTCACGACAGTTTTGAACTTGGTCGCGAACGTCGGTCCCTTTTCTTCTTTTTCGGAGCTGCCCTTGCCGGGCTTTTCCAGCTTGCTGGGCTTTTCGCCGTTTTCGGGCTTTTCTTCTGCCGGCGGCTTTTCGAGCTGCACCAGCACGTGCGCTCCGACCTCGGCAGGCGTGACCGTGCCGTAAAGCCGGAACAGGCCCTTGTGGCTGCTCGAACGCACTTTCAGCACCACGTGCGCCTCGACCTGCGCGGGTGCGATCAAACTCGTCAACGCGGGCAGCGTGCCGACGGTGGCCACGCGGAACTTCGTGCTCGTGCGCATGTCCGCCACGTGGAAGGAGAAGGCCCCGGTGGCGGTCGTGAGCAGGGGCGCCCCGACGTTCACGTATGCGGTCTTGTAGGGGTAGGCGCTTGCCTGCAAGACGATCTCGCGGCCGCCGTTTTTGGCTCCGGTGAGCGTGCCGCTGAGCACGAACTCACTCCCGAGCGGGACCGCGGCGAACGTCTTCGGCAACACGAAGGTGGGTTTCTTCGACTTCGTCTTGTTCGTGAACACGAGGTCACGGCCTTCGTCGGCGCCGAGCGCGTTGGTGGCCACCAGGCGGTAGTGGAAGCCTTCTTTGATCGCCGGAGCGAGCTCGCTCACCTTGACCGACGCGGTCGCCGTCGCAGAGGCCGCCAACGTGCCGACGGCCGTCTGCTCGCCGTAGGCGGTCGTGGCGCCATACTTGAAGTAGTAGGTGGTGGCGAGCGTATGCGGGTCGACGGTTCCCTCGAGCAGCACCGAGGTGCCGCTCACCCGCGCGGGTCGGGTCGCTGCACTAGGAGCCGCCGGTCCGCTGACGTGAGTGCCCGCGGCCCAAGCGGTGAGCGGCAGCGCCAGGACGAGGCCGATGAGCGCCAGGGCCGGGAGGCTCCACGCCTGCTTGATC
>Ga0210391_10000871_pt1 | contig 29233 bp, 27 predicted proteins | sample IncBWC12OmetaG_FD_160573 | JGI IMG/M metagenome (GOLD analysis project Ga0210391, IMG submission 160573) | Forest soil microbial communities from Barre Woods Harvard Forest LTER site, Petersham, Massachusetts, United States - Inc-BW-C-12-O ... | reverse complement strand
CCTGGCTATGACAGGTGCAGAGGCCAATTTTGAGACGCGGCCCGCCTCTTTGGGCGATCTGGGTCCGTACGCCCAGCCTGCACCTGGGAACATGCAGCAAATGGGGTCCTAGAAGGCCGTTCGATCCCGGAAATATCAAAAGACAAGTCCCGGAGGGAAAAACGTGATACGGCTCGCAACATATGCAAGGGTAAGCACCCTAAATCAGGACACAGACATGCAAACGCGAGAACTACGGGAGTATTGTGCCCGGCGCGGGTGGGATCTAGTGCACGAATATGTTGATCACGGGGTATCCGGTGCAAAGGAGTCGCGTCCGGCGCTAAACGCTCTGATGCTGGACGCTCGCAGACGCAAATTCGACGCGGTTGCGGTATGGAAATTCGATCGAATGGCACGCAGCGTTACTCATCTATTGCGAGTGCTTGAGGAATTCCGCTCCTTGGGAGTCGATTTCGTTTCGCTCTCGGAATCGGTAGACACGTCCACGCCGACAGGGCGCATGTGTTTTACGGTACTCGCGTCCGTTGCCGAACTGGAGCGTAGTCTGATATCGGAGCGCGTTCGCGCTGGGCTTAGAAGCGCGCGTGCTAGGGGAATAAAGCTCGGAAGACCGAAAAGCGTGGACGCTCGAGAAATCGAGCGATTACGGGCGGAAGGTGCATCTTTTCGAGCGATCGGTCGGGCACTCGGAATTAGTGCAACATCTGCATTCTATGGGTCTAGGGTACGCGTTACTAAATCCCTTGCGGGAACGTCTGTAACACCTAGCAAACAGGACGCCAAATTTACCGCCAGGGGCTAATTGGGGCCGTTCGCAAAAGCGTAGTTTTGTAAACGCGGTACCAATCGTCGTACACAACCCGCGACAGAAACGGAGTCGTACCGCAGGGAGCTGAAAGTTCCAGTTTCCTGCGCATCTGGTGGCCGTGTGTATTTCAAGAAAGCATAGTGCCGCCCACGTTGAATCTACAGCGGCGGCGCTCACGGATACAAGATCGCGTGGGTGGGACCGTTCGCATAGTGCCGCTGGCCCAAAAGCTCGTTGTATCGGCTCCAGTCGTGGCCATATTTTACACGGGCGGAACCCGAGTTTGTGCCGGGGTAGAATTGGTGAGTCGGAGGCCGCGACTATGGGCTATGTAAGCAAATGCAGGTTGCAGAGTGGGAAGACAAGAACTCCGCTGGCAACACGTTGCGGAGACCAAAAACTTTCGGTGCCCTATCTGCGGAAACACGGCTACTTACGAACGAGAGATTTACTTCGACACCGGGCAACTTTGAGTGAACGGACGCGCCGTCTTAGTCTAAATTCCTGCCGCCCAAACTTGGAGATGTCCCGCTTTATTTCGAAGCGTCAAGTACGCGGGCAGGTTCGAATATTCCGCGTGTGCATCTTGGAGCTGCTTCTTTACATCCGCCAGCGTCGATCTACTCACATTGTCCATTTCTTTTTTTCTCGCTAGGAGGAAATGAAATCGACACTTTTTTGCGCTGTCAGGTGTTTGCGATTCACGTGAGTTGCCTGACTTCAATATCATGTCGCCGAACTCATGCGCGTTCGCAATGTCACCCTTCAAAACACCTTTGCATACCGTACAATCACAGATTTTCTTATAGAAATCCGCGGCGTTAAGAAGGCCAAGTTCGCGCAGGGCACGCTCCAGTTCGAGCATAGTGACACGCGTGTGAAGCGGTGGGAGGTAGTAATTGACGGTCGGCACGATGACCCCAATCACTGGAACGACATCCTTTGACTCGCCATAGCCTACCGCATGTGAGATTCCAGTCATCCCGTGCTTCGACAGGAGTGCACTGAGGTAACCGCCGTGCATGTTGTATAGCGGAATTTTCGCGGTTTGGAATTTCTTGGACATCTCGACTAAGTTCTTCAGCTCTGGGAGCTGAACGTCCTGTTCGACAAAATCGCTGAGCCATAGCCAGCAGGAAGTGCATCCTGTGGCGATATATTCCTCAGCGATGCGGTCTAATTCCTGCCGTGCGGACAGCACCGTGTGGTCTATGCACAAAACTGAATGCCTCGGAACGGCGCCTTTGATTTTGGCGAATCTCGCCGCCAACGCCAGGTTTAGGGTGTGCCAGTCCTTCCAGTCACCGCGGTTCCGGTTGACAGATGGCTTGAGCGCGCGGTTATCTTTTAGGACAACAGAACTACGTCTTACACATTCCCGCGAAGGTGCCGGTTTCTAATTACTGGTCTGTAACGGCCTATGAATTCGATACCCATACGCTTATTCGTGGAGTGCAATGGGCCAGCCGCTCGACGCACACTCAAGGCATCCAGACGAACTCCGACGGCACAGTCGATGTTTACTTTGGACCTAAGGCGCCCGAGTCGAGAGAATCAAACTGGATTCCGACGAAAGCCGGCGAACGATTCGAAGTGATGTTTCGGTTCTACGGCCCACAAAAAGCTGTGTTCGATAAAAGTTGGAGCTTGCCTGATGTTGAGAAGTTGCCGTAGCACGAGTGCGGAGAGCCAACAGCGGTAACCGGACATTCGCTTTTGGGGGCTCGCACGTCTCCCGAATTTATTACGGCGCGCACGCTTCGGGCGGTTTCGAGGACCAATGCTCCGAGTCGCGACTGGGAAGCATGTCGCAAATCGCTCCAGCTTAGTTCGGTCTACCTAGCCAAGAGTACTGCCAGCCCACTGAAAGGTTATTGTAATTCCCTCCCACGCGCACGATTGCTCCGTAACTGTAGCTGAATTTCAGGGATTGATGTTTGTGAAGCGGAACTGACGCCGTCACACCGATGCGGGAATTGGATTCGAGGGTTCCGAGCACGACGACGCTGTTCCGAAACGTCTTGCCGCCGTACCAATAGTTAGCATCGAGCGAGATCCACAATCTGGGCTTAAGGTCGTAGCTGAGATGACCCTCGATCGCGGCCAGCGGATTCTGGGTTTGTGTATTAATCCCTGGAAATTGTTGATTGTGCGAGAAGAACTCGGAGTTCTGAGTGAATAACCACGCTCCGCCATAAAAATCGCCCACCCAATGGTTCCATCGATGAGAGAAACCGATTTCGGGTTTAATCGCCCAACGGTTGGTCCCCAAATTTACCAGGACCGTCGGATCGTATTGACCGGTCGGAGCCGACACAGTCACACTTGCTCCAATGATCGTTTTTTGCTTCCACTGCAAAAATTGCCGCACGTCCATGGCCGGACCGCCCTTTAGATTCACCGATAGCCGGAACTGAGAATCGTAGAGGCCAGAGCGATAGACGGCCTCCGGCATTCCGTTTAGTGAGGCCGTGAAGTGACCGACGCCATAGGGTAAGGCCGCGGTGATGTTGGCCGAGCGTCCGAAGAAATTAAACGAATGAGCGTAGCTAAGAATCGGAATGTGCAGCGTTCCTCGCGCGTTTGAAATTGGAAGCGTCGGATTGAGTAGAATATCTCCGGTTTCGAAAGAGTAGCTCAAGACCACGGCGTTAGAATGGATCGGAGTGATCAGATAAGCGCGCGGAGTAAGATCCTGCGCCTGGCAGCGAAATATCGAAAAACACAAAGCCGCCGAAAGAATTGCCAAACGCAGCACCGTACGGTTCGTGCCTGCCGGCAATCCGAGCATCACCGGAATGCCTTCGGGGATTCGGCGTTTCCCGATTCCCCGCCCAGAAGCCAGCGGTAATAAGGATTGCTCATGTCGGGCCCGCCGGACTTCGCTATGACACTGGCCCATCGTTCGCGATCGCCTGCGTACGCAGCAAGGCCAGCGGCATAAAGAGAAAACATCTGGTCGCGGTCCTGCGCGACGTCATTCCACAGTTGTTCCTCCGCATTACGCAGCGGCGGACTCGTCCGTAGGGCAAGCAGTTCTGGGAGCGCCTTGACGATTTCTCCTCGACGAACCCAAGCCGCATATTCGATTCGTGGTCGGTCGTCGGTCACCGGATCCGCATTGGCCGCGTAGCGTTCCAGACCCTCGCGGTCGGTGATCCAGGTGGCCATCAATGCGGCGGGCGAATCGATTCCGACTTCGCCGAGAGCTTGAACGACTTGCGGCTGTTTGAAACGAGAAGCGACACGGTTCATATCGAGATCCATTGGTTGGAGCGAACCTACCAGTAGCATCTCGTGAAGTTCCGTGGTCCAGAGTGAAGCGTACGGGAAAACGTCCACAAAACTGCGCACGAGCGAACGCGAGTCTTCGTCGTTTTGCGTCGCGATTGGCAGCCACTGCGCAAAAATGCCGTCCGAGTTCAGACGCTTGGCCGCGAGAGCGTAAAAATCGCTGGAGTAAAGATTTACAACGCCTGAGGCGGAAGGAGGCGGCGGCTCGAGAGTAATTACGTCGTAACGTTGTTGACTTTGGAGAAGGTCCCGGCGGCCATCGCGATGACGAATTTCAAGACTGGGATCGCCCCCTGCACTAAAATTTCCCTGAAAGAGTTTAGTTGCGTGAATGATGCCGGGCAGAAGCTCGTCACACACACGCACATCTAGCGCTGGGTAACGAAGCGTCGCGCCCGCCGTGATGCCGGTACCCAAACCAATGACAAGAACAGAGTGTGGGTCTTCGGCGTGGATCAACAGCGGGATGAAGGCTTGCAAACGCATGTAACGAAGCGAGGGCAGACTGTCTCCCGAATTAGAGACACCCTGGATGAAGAGACGACGGAAGCTGTTCGATCCGGCAGGCTCCTGCACGACCGCGACCGTGCCGCCGGGGTCGTCTTCGTGAAAAATTACAGTACCCGCGGAGCCGTGCATATGCGGAATGAGGTCGACAAGTTTTTGAGGAGGAGTAAATATAACGACGCAGATCGTGATAAACGCGATGACAACGATGGGCCACGCCGCCATGCTACGCGGCGCGCTATTAGCCGGACTGCTTGCCGCAACTTCCCGGACTCCACGAAATACAGCAATCATACCGACGACTGCGGCCGCCACCGCCAGCGCAGCGAGCGAACGCACGACGCCTAGCCGAGGGATCAGTAGGAAACCGGTTCCGAGCGTTCCGAGAATTCCGCCGGCGGTGTTAAGTGCCAGGACCGCCCCTACATCCCGACCTACATAGCCCTCATGAACTGCGAGGCGAAGGGCCGCAGGAAAAGCGGCGCCGAGAATAAACGCCGTAGGAAAAATCACCACTGCGCTGGCTACGAAGAAACGCGCGCACATTTCGGCCATGATGCTCGATGTAAGGTCGTACGTGGATTGCCCGGCGTAGTACTGGAGAAAGAGGAACCATTTCCCAATGCCCGCGACGCCCACTAAAGCCAACAAACCCGCAGACGCGATGAGCAGACCGAAAACTCGCCAAGGATTGCGAACTTCGTCGGCAAAGCGGGAGTAGAAGGCGCTGCCTAACACAAGTCCGCTCAAGTAGGTGGCAAGGACGATAGCGAAGGCGAAGCTGCGAGTGCTCATGAACTGGATGATGGCTTGCGACCAAACGATTTCATACCCGAGAGCGATGCCTCCGGCGATGGCGTAAAGCGTGAGCACCAACTTTACGTTGGCGGATAAGGTAGATTGGTTGGTGGTAGCGATGTTCGCTTCACTGAGCGCGGTTTTGCGGTCGAGAACTAGGGCGGCGCACCCGATAACGAAATTCAAAAGCGCGGCAGCAAACGCCGAGCCTCGGACTCCAAATTCCGGAAGAAGACAAAATGGAACGAGGAGCGCCCCAAGGACCGCGCCGGCTGTGTTTGCTGAGTAGAGGACGCCGCCCGCCCGCGCGACCGCTTGCCGCCCCGGATTCTGCGCTCGGACGAGAACGGGTAGCGTTCCGCCCATTACAAACGCGGGCGCGGCAATCAGAACGAAGAGTGGGAGCCACGCGAAGATGGAGATTTTGCCTTCGAGAGCGGCGAACATAGCGGCGGATCGAGAAAGGATGAGAGTGACAACCGTGGCGGAGATGGCTACCGCAAATTCAAGACGTGCGTACAGGCGAAGTGGACGTGCCACGCGATCCGCGAGGCGGCCGAATACCGCTCCGCCGACAGCGAGACCCGCAAAGAAGGCGCTGACTGCCGTCGTGATCGCATAGACCTCAATGCCGACGATCAGCGAGAGTTGCTTGATCCAGAGCAGTTGATAGACGAGTGCGGACGCACCGGACGCAACGAGCAGGAGGCCACAGATGAGTGCGCGTGACTCGAACTGCGCGGGTTGAAGTTCAGCGACCGCTTGTGGTCTGACATTGCGCTTCGCATCAGCCGGTTTGCCGCGCTTTTCTCGAGACGTCTGACGGCCGGCGGCGCGCGACATGCTCCCCCTAAAAAACAAAACCGGGTTCATCGAGAGCAATGAACCCGGTTAATTTTCGCAACGATTCACTTTTCTCTACATTTCGACTTTTTCGGAGGCTAATCCTTTTGCATAGCGGCCTGCTGCCTCTTCAGCATCTCGAGGATTCCCTCAGGATTAATGTTAAAGCTTGCTGGCGCTTGACTGGGCGGATATTCCTTAAAAGTCTCCATGAACTGAATGGCAAACGTCTGTCCCTGAACGTTCAAATAAATGTTCTTGACCACCCAATCGTAGTATTGGTCGGAGACGCTATCCGCACGCTCATAGGGATCCATGCGAAGATTGAAAAGTTTGGGAACTCTCAAACACGTGAACGGATTTGCCCATACCTGGAAACCACCGGACACCCGTTGCTCGCAGAAAACAAATTTCCAATTTTCATGCCGCATCGCAACAAGCTGTCCGTCGTCGTCGAAGTAGAAGAAGTCTCTCCGCGGCGACTTGGGTTCCTGCCCTTCCAAGTACGGCAGAATGTTATATCCGTCGAGATGGACTTTGTGGACGTAACCGCCCGGGTTAGGCGCCCAACCCTTTAGTAGCCGATCTTTGATCGTTGTGTCTCCGGCGGCCGCAAGCAACGTTGGAAACCAATCCAAACCGGATACGATTTCATTTGACCACTGGTCGGGCTTGATGTGACCCGGCCAGCGAATCATCGCGGGAACCCGGAAAGCGCCTTCCCAGTTGGAGTCTTTTTCGCTTCGGAACGGAGTGGCCGCAGCATCGGGCCAACTGAACTGGTTCGGGCCATTGTCAGTGGTGTAGATGACGATGGTGTTGTCAGCAATCTTCAGATCGTCAAGTTGTTTCAGGAGTTTGCCGACATCCTGATCATGTTCCCACATGCCGTCAGCATAATCGTTCCCGGGCATGCCGCTCTTACCGCTGAATTCCGGACGGATGTGCGTGTAAATGTGCATCCGGGTGAAGTTCATCCAGACGAAGAAGGGCTTGCTGGCTTTGACTTGGCGGCCGATGAAGTCCATCGCAGCATTAGACGTTTCGTCGTCAATGGTCTCCATGCGCTTGATGGTTAGGGGGCCGCTATCTTCGATCTTGCCGTCAGCGTAGGAGTGGATCACGCCGCGAACGTTGTAAATCTTCAGGAATAGCGGGTCGTCCTTGGGCCAGTACGGCATTTCTGGTTCCTGCTCGGCGTTTAAGTGATACAGGTTACCGAAGAACTCGTCGAAGCCGTGATTGGTTGGAAGGTATTCGTCACGATCACCCAAGTGATTCTTGCCGAATTGTCCGGTGGCGTAGCCCAGCGGCTTCAGCGCCTGCGCAATCGTAATGTCACGTTTTTGCAAGCCGACTGGCGCACCAGGAGCGCCGACTTTTGTAAGTCCGGTGCGCATTGCCGATTGGCCAGTAATGAACGTTGCGCGTCCTGCGGTGCAACTGTTCTCAGCATAATAGTCAGTGAACGTAAATCCGCCGGCGCCAATGCTGTCGATGTTCGGCGTTTTGTAGCCGACGAGCCCATGCGTGTAACGACTGATGTTTGCTTGACCGATGTCGTCGCCAAAGATGACGAGAATGTTGGGCTTTGCCGACTGAGCAAATGAACTCGAAGGCAGGATTAGTGCAGCGATTACAAATGAGGCAAAGAGCCCGATGGTGCTGAAGACAAGCCTTTTTCGAAGCGGAACATTCGGGGGACTAACCATCGTCTTGCTCCTTCTCGGTGGAATTGATTCAGGCGACCGAGTTCGACCAAACGAGAAACCATCCGTTCGCTTAGCGGGGGGAGCGTACCACGAGCGATATGTGAGTAAAACAATTTCTTCTGGAATTTTGAGGCGGCGAACAAGATCGGACAAAATGCGGTCCGAACCCGGGAGGTGACGCTGCTTTTTCATGCCGATTTCACCAACCATTGTTGTAGTGTAAACGCTCCGCAGTCGAGGGCGAGCCGGCATGACATCCCGCGATTCACTCCTGGAGTTGCAGCAACGTATCGGCAAAACTGTGCTCGGGCAGGAAAAAATGATCGAGCGGATGCTGATCGGGCTGCTGGCGAACGGCAATCTGCTGGTGGAAGGCCTACCCGGACTCGCGAAGACTCGCGCGATAAAAAAGCTTAGCAAATTTGTCGACGCGGGCCTTTCACGCATTCAATTCACTCCTGACCTGCTTCCTTCTGACATTACCGGCTCGGAAATCTATTACACCTCTTCCGGGAAGGGCGAATTTCAGTTTCAGCCCGGGCCCATCTTTAACAATCTGGTGCTGGCCGATGAAATAAACCGAGCCCCAGCCAAAGTTCAGGCTGCGCTGCTGGAAGCCATGGAAGAACGCCAAGTGACCGTGGCAGGCAAGACTCATCTGCTGCCGAATCTTTTTCTCGTCATGGCCACACAGAACCCGATCGAACAGGAGGGCACCTATCCCCTGCCTGAAGCCCAGCTCGATCGTTTCCTGATGCACGTCCAGGTGGACTATCCGGAAGAAAAATCTGAACGAGACATCATGTTGCTCGTCCGCGGCGAGGAACAAGAAGCAGACTTGTCCAAACAACCGACGACGGGCGCGGCGAACCCACCAATCGCGCCGACTCTGACTACTAGGGTTGATTCCAAGATTCCGCAGGACGTGATTTTTGCGGCGCGAAACGAAATCCACAACATCAAGATGGCGCCCGCCGTCGAACAGTATGTGGTGGCTCTAATTGAAGCGACCCGCTACCCGGAGCGTTACGATAAAGACTTGCGAAAATGGATTCAGATTGGCGCCAGCCCGCGAGGAACGATCGGGCTCGACAAATGTTCGCGCGCCTACGCCTGGCTGAAAGGCCGGGACTTCGTGCGGCCCGACGACGTGCAGGCCATCGCTCATGATGTCCTGCGGCACCGAGTCATGTTGAGCTACGATGCGCAGGCCGAGGGAATTAAATCAGATCAAGTGATCGACAAAGTTGTAAAGCTGGTCGCAGTCGCATAAACCCAGGAGTTTCGGTGGGTGCCTACGCAGAACTCGACTCTCTAATCGCCCTGCAAGCGAAAGCCCGCGGATTCAGCCTGCTGCACAGTCAACCTGCGCACAGCCTGCTGTTCGGAAGGCGCGCCTCGCACGTACGAGGCCGTGGCCTCGATTTCGAAGAACTCCGCGAGTACGTAGCTGGGGACGACGTTCGAAGTATCGACTGGCGCGTAACCGCGCGCACCACTAAGCCCTACCTCCGCGTGTATTCCGAAGAACGAGACAGGCCGACGATGCTGGTAGTCGATCAGCGCATCAATATGTTTTTCGGCAGCCGCGTCTCAATGAAATCCGTGGTTGCGGCAGAGATTTCAGCTCTCGCCGCCTGGCGTGTATTTCAGCAAGGCGACCGTGTCGGCGCTTTTGTCTTCAACGATGACCAAACCGGCGCGGTGCGGATCCACCGAAGTCGTGGAAACGTTCTGCGCATCTTGGACCTGGTAGCGCGGCAAAATAAGGCGCTGCATGGCGATTCGCCAGTGCGTTCGCGCCCTGAAAGATTGAACGAAGTATTGCGAGCGGTATCCGGCGTTTGTCGGCACGATGCTTTGGTGGTGATCTCGAGTGATTTCGATGGGGCTGATGGGACGACGCGCGACTTGTTGGTGCGCCTCTCGCGATCGAATGATGTGGTCTGTTGCCTCACGTACGACCCCTTGGGCGTCAAACTCCCCGCTGCGGATCAACTCGTGGTCAGCGACGGTGAATTGCAAGTTGAACTTTCGCTGGGTCAGGAAAAGGTCAGGAAAAGCATACTCAGCGCTTCCGAGGGTCGAATTAAAAGCATTCTCGCCTGGCACCGCGAACTCGGAATTCCGGTTCTGCCAATCAGCTCGGCGGATTCCGTCCCGGAGCAACTCCGCCATCTACTCGGTCAAGTCTCGTTTATCAGGAAGCGAAGATGATCGCTCCGGGAATTGAGAGTCTCCACGATTTCCAGCAGCCTCCGCCGCCGTCATGGATGCCTCAGACGACCGCTTCATACTTCGTGTTCGTCGTTTTGATTTTGCTCGCAATCGTGCTTGCCTTTAGGCTGGTGCGTTCGTGGCGGAAAAACCGTTATCGCCGCGCGGCTCTCCGGGAATTGGCGTCCACTTCTCCCCAGAACTTTTCCGCACTTCTGAAACGCACGGCTTTGGTGGCGTGGCCGCGCGAAACCGTCGCTTCTTTGAGCGGCCCCGGATGGTTGAAATTTCTCGACGAGCGTGCGGCGACGCAATTGTTCGCCTCAACGCCCGGAAGCTCGATCGAAGACATCGCGATATCCGGCGCGCAGCCGTCAACCGATGACGAACGGCGGCTGCGCAAAATCGTCGACCACTGGATACGGGGGCACCGTGTACAAGCTTGAGTATCCGTGGCTTCTCCTGCTGATTCCCTTCCCGCTGGTCGTCTACTGGCTGGTGCCGGCCCACAAAGAGCAACAGGACTCACTACGGCTCACTTTTTTCTCGTACATCGCCGCGGCCACTGGCCTGAGGCCGGAACAGGGCGCGGTGATTCCCAAAACGAACTGGCTGGAAAAACTGCTCGCGCCACTGTGTTGGTGCTTGCTGGTGCTGGCGTTGGCCCGGCCCCAATTTGTGGAGCCGCCCATCGAGAAGATCCAGCCCGGACGCGACCTCATGCTCGCGCTCGACATTTCGCAATCGATGGAAACGCCTGACTTTCGCGAGCAAGACGGGAAAATGATGCGGCGTGTTGATGCCGTCAAGCAGGTGGTGGGCGATTTCATCCGCAAACGAAAAAATGACCGAATCGGACTGATCGTTTTTGGGCAGGCCGCTTACCCAATCGCTCCCTTCACGCTGGATCATGACGCCTGCCTTAAAATTCTCGCGCAGACCGACGCGGGAATGGCCGGACCCCAGACGATGATCGGTGACGCTATCGGGCTCGGCATCAAGCAATTCGATGCCAGTGACGCGGAACAACGTCTGATGATCGTGCTGACCGATGGAAATGATACCGGCAGCAAAATGCCGCCCCTGAAAGCTGCGGAAATTGCAAAAGAAAAAGGCATCACCATCCATGTGGTTGGAGTGGGAGATCCACATGCAACCGGCGAAGACAAAGTGGATTACAAAGCCCTAACCGGTATCGCGAAGGCCACGGGCGGCCAACTGTTCCACGGCGAAAATGTGCAGGAATTAGAGAAGGCTTACGGTTTGCTGGATCAACTAACCCCTCAGAATTTCAAGACGCTGAGTTTCCAGCCGAAGCGCGAACTCTTTATGTGGCCGTTGGGCGCGGCGATGATACTGCTGGTGGCCTACCATTTTTTGATGATGTTAATCGGAGCATTGCGGAAACTATTTTCACGAGCTGAATCCGGCGACACGACGGACAGCTCGGATGTTCTGAACGTGCGCATATGAAGGACTGGTTCGGAGCTTTGCACTTCTTGCGGCCGCAATGGCTATGGCTGTTGCTGGCCGCTCCGATTATTTATTTGTCGTCATCGTTTCGCGACGACGTCCGCCGGCGTTGTGAGCGTTACATTGACGCCGAACTTCTGCAGCACCTGATCGTCACCCGCAAAAACCGCTGGCAGCTCCGCCCGATTCATACGCTTGTCGCGCTAATCATTTTGGGCGCTATTGCGATGGCTGGCCCCACCTGGAAACGTGAACAACTGCCTTTCACTGAAGACAAAGCCCCGCTGGTTATTGCGCTCGATCTTTCTCAAACCATGAACGCAATCGATCTCGACCCAACACGGCTGGAGCGGGTGAAGCTGAAATTGCACGATCTGCTGAAGGCCCGAAACGGCGGGCGTACGGCGCTGTTCGTCTATGCCGGGACGGCGCACATGGTCCTTCCCTTCACTACGGACACTTCACTGCTGAATTTGTATTTGGATTCGCTGACGACTTCGATCATGCCGGTAAACGGGAAAGACACGGCAAGGGCGTTACGAACGATTCAGGATTTTCTAAAGGATGAAACCGTTCCCGGAACAATTCTCTTTGTCACCGATGGAGTTGAGCCGCACGCAATACTCGCGCTGGAGAACTTTGTAACGGCGAACAGCGAAACAAATGACGTCATGGTCATGGGTGTGGGCACTGCGCGTGGTGGGCCGATTCGAACAGAAGGCAACGGATTTCTCGCCGGCGCGAATGGCGCACGCGTCTATTCGAAACTCGATGTTGATTCCTTCCGATTGCTAAATTCCAAGGGAATTCCATCTTCGACGTTGACCCTCAATGACGACGACACCGTCTGGATCCAGCGGCACTTACAACATCATCTACAGGTCGTGCAGCAGCGGGGCAACAAAACGCAGTGGGTCAACGAGGGATATTGGCTCACCATTCCGATCGTGGCGGTTGCGATGTTCTGGTTCCGCAGAGGGTGGACCGTGCGATGGAATTCCGTAGCTCTAGCGATTGTGATGGTCGCCGTGCCGGGCCCAAACGGTGTCGGCGGAGACGGAACTGCAGGAAGGCGCTCGTGGATGGACCTCTGGCTAACACCTGATCAGCAAGGACGTTATTACTTTCAAAAAGGAGACTACGACCGAGCTGCGGAACGGTTCGACGATCCCATGTGGAAGGGACTAGCCCTTTCGCGTGCTGGAAAATATGACGACGCCTTGAACGAGTTCGCACTCAGTGATTCCGCCGAGGCCTGGTACAACCAGGGCGATGCGCTCGCGCACCTTGGAAAATATCCGGAGGCTGTCCACGCCTTCACCGAAGCCTTGGCGCGACGTAAAGGCTGGCCGGAAGCACAAGAGAATCTCGTCTTGGTGAAGTCCTTGATTCCTCCGCCTAAGAAAAAAGAAGATGAACGCGAAGAGCCGGCCGAAGACACCCCGGACAAGGTGCAGTTCGACGAAAAAGGTAAGCAGGGCAAGAAAACAAAAATGCAAGTCGCGGAAATGGATCCCAAGAAATTAGCTGAGATCTGGATGAGGAATATCCAGACTACACCTGCGGATTTTTTACGGCGAAGATTCGAAATGCAGGCGGCAGAGAATGAATCGAGGAATCCGCGGCCATGAAGCACGCCATCGCCATCATTATTCTGGTGTTCGCGTCCGAGGCCGCCAGAGCCCAGGCCCATCGGCCGATCGTGCGCGCCAACTTTCAACCGGCGGAACAGATTCTGGTCGGCCAGCCCGTCCGCTTGACCGTGGAAGTCTTGGTCCCGAACTACTTCACCGCCAGTCCCGTTTTCCCGGAATTCGACCTGAAAAATGCGATCGTCATGTTTCCGCAGGAAACCCCGCAGAATTTTTCGGAGCAAGTTGCCGGCACGTCCTATGCGGGGATCCGCATCGCCTATCACCTGTACGCCGAGCGGCGTGGCCAATTTCAACTGCCTCCCGCTCAGATCACGGTTACGTACGCCGACGCGCCTCCTCACTCGGCACAGGCCAGCCTTCAATTGCCACAATTGGTCTTCCACGCCGAAGTTCCGCCGGCCGCGGAGGGCCTGGATTACTTCCTTCCTACCACTCAGCTCAAAGTGCAGCAGAAATGGGAATCGTCGTTCAAGAACCTTTGCGTCGGTCAAACCATCGAACGCACCGTCACCATTACCGCAGATAAGCTCCAGGGAATGTTTATTCCGCCGTTGCCGTTTGACGTTCCCGGCGGACTTCGCGTCTACTCTCAACAACCGGTTGTCCAGGATCAAAAAAGCGACCGCGGCGAATTCCTGAGCGGCCGTCGGGTGGAATCTGCGAAATACCTGATTGAGAAGCCGGGGGATTACACGCTGCCGGGCCTAGAGATCAACTGGTGGAATCTGAAGACGGGTCGGCTACGCACCGAGACGTTGCCCGCCGTTCACTTCTCTGCCACAGCAGATCCCGCATATATACCTGAGCTTCCGCCGCAATTGGAGCAGCGAGCTCCGGCCCAGAAAGTCTCTGCGAGCCCCTGGAACCGGTATCGCGCATGGCTTCGTCAAGACTGGATGTGGGTCGCCGGGGCTCTTGTAATATTTTGGCTTGCTGTGCGCATGATTCCGCGAACGGCCCGCTGGCTGCGCGACGCGCGACAGAAACAGCACGAGAACGAAGCGACGTATTTTCGTGCGCTAATTCGGAGTTGCAACCAGAACGATGGCGCCGCTGCATACCGCCGCCTGCTGCTGTGGCTGGAGCGTTCGCAACCGGGCGCAACTCTCGAAGCATTTGTCTTGACGACTGGGGACGCTGAACTCGCGAGAGAAATAGAAGAACTCGGAGCGGCCCTTTATTCGCCTGCAAAGTCAGTCAAGTGGTCAGGCTCGGTGCTCGCCCACTCGTTGAAGAATCACCGCTTCAACGCGGTAGCTAGTACCCGCCGTCCTTACCACCTCCCGAACTTGAACCCTACCGGCTAGCTGAATGCGCAGCCTCAATTCAGCGAGAAAAAATGCATTTAGAATTTTTGTGAATAGTGGGACCATGCGGGAGTCGCAGCAACCCATCTGAGGCCCGGAGGAGCAATGAACCTGAGGTTAGCCCGAATATTCCTGGTCCTGATTGTGCTAGTCTGTGCTGGCAGTGCCCTGCAAGCGCAGAAAATCACCGTCGATTCCGACAAAAATCTCAATTTCCAGGAATTTAAGACCTATGCATGGACTGCCGGAACGCCGGTAAAAAATCCGTTGTTCGATCAGCGGATAATCGATGCGGTCGATAAACAGATGGCGGCCAAAGGATTTCAGAAAGTCGACCTCTCCGCAAATCCCGACCTGCTCGTGCTGTATCACGCGGCCGTTGGGCAGCAGACGGAATTGAACACCATGAACATGGGCGGTTGGGGTTGGCGTTGGGGCGGAGGCATGTCCACAACCACAGTGGAAAAAATCCCGGTAGGACAGCTAACCGTAGATATCGGTGTCGCGAAGACTAAGAAAATTGCGTGGATGGGTAGTGCGAGTGGAACATTGAGCGACAATCCCGACAAAAACACCGAGAAGGTTAATAAGTCCGTGGAGAAGATGTTCAAGAAATTCCCGCCTCCTCCGCCGAAGCCTTGAAGTCTTAATGTGGTGTAACTTTCAGGATGCGCCGCGATAAGATTTGGGAAATCGTCGGGAGTCTGGGCTCGGACCTGGTTGCGATTTTAGACTGAAGAAACATTTTCGGAGGAAACCGTGCTGAATCGATCGAAGGCAACATTTTTTTCGGCGTGCGTCCTTTCAGTTTTGTTCTTGCTGGTGCAATCCAGTTTCACCCAGCAGCGGATGAGCGATCGCGACATTGAAAACATCATGAAAAATCTAAAAAACGACAGCAAGCGCTTCGAATCCAGCTTTAATTCTGCAATCTCCAAAAGCACCATACGCAATACGAGTCAGGAAAAAACCGACAAGGAACTCGTTAAGTCTTTCCAGGATCAAACCGAGAATATGTTGAATATCTTTCAAGACAAACGGACCGCCGACACCACCCTTCCCGGGGTCTTGGGACTGGTGCCTCAGATTGATGCCCTATTTGTCGACGTGCACTTGGGTGGAAGCGCGAAATCGGACTGGAAGAAATGCAAGGCGGAGCTGGCGATTCTCGCCGAGCAGTTCAACATGCCGATGCCAAAACCGTAGGCTTCAAAAACTAATTCGGAAACACCTGCTTCCAGTCGTTCTTCATATCCACGACGGTCCATCCTTTTGCGACCGCTTCGTCCCAGGCTTTGTTTAGCGTTCCTACCGGAGATTTGCGGTCGTACGCGTATTCGCGTTCCGCGTCGGTATGGTGGACGAGGAGCATGAAGCGCGGGCCCGGGCCTCCGGCCGTCCATTCGAGCATGGGCAGATCGCCGTCTGAATTGCCAAACGAAGCGATCGGGCGGCGGCCGATATACTTGTCGATATTGGTTGGCTTGCCCGATCCGTCGTCGACACTGTCCACCTCCGCGAGTCGCACAATGACCGGCTTGCCGTCTCGTATTTCGAATTTAGTCTTCAGGCTGCTTCCGATTACCTGTTCGGGAGGGACGCCGTACACTCTCTCCGAAAATACGCGCATGAAATCGACCCCGCCGCCCGAGACGATATAAGTTTTGAAACCATTCGCACGCAGATAGGCGAGAAGCTCGAGCATCGGTTGGTACACGCACTCGGTGTACGGCCGGTTGAAGCGAGGTTGGCGAGCGGTAGCGAGCCACTTCTCGGCGATCGCCGGGAACTCTTCCGTCGTCATCCCGGCGTGCGTGGCCATAAACAATTTCACCAGGCCCGCTTCCCCGCTCGCGGCCAAAGTCTTTACGTCTCCGCTCAGAGCGGCTTCGAAGGGCTGGGTTGTTTTCCATTCCGGATGCTGAGAAGCAAGAGATTTCACTCGATCGAGCAGAAAAATAAACTGTGTGTAGATTGGCTGCTCCACCCACAATGTTCCATCGTTATCGAACGTCGCAACTCGCTGATCGACCGGCACGAAGTCCGGGCCGCCATCTTTCGTCACCTTAGCGACGAAGTCCGCGATTGCCTTCTTCGATGCTCCCTCGTTCCAGGATGGCAACGGATCCAACGTGGCATTTTGTGCGGAGGGTATGAATCCTAGACCGAAAAAGACGGCCAGGAATAGAAGAGTGGCCGCTAACGGCTTGCGAATCGGTTTCATAAGTTGATCCCCTCTTGAACTTCACTCAACTCGCCGTTCGGTCGACGCCTATCGGAGGCGTTTAGCCTGGAAGAGTGCGGGCCTGCCGGGCGGGAACCTTTACGCAACGAAAACCAAGATGATTTGTGCCGGTACTAACTTCTCCTTTGCCTCGCGTCCCCACCATGTAGCGTGAGCAATATTGATCAGTGCAAAGAAACGAGCCACCTCGCTGAACCTTCTTTTTTTCCGAGGGCTCGCCTGGATCGTAGGAAGCGCTGGGGCCTTGCGGATTGCGTGTGGTGCCACCCGTGGCCATCAACCGCGCATAGTAATCTGGACGATACCAGTCGGAAGTCCACTGCCAGACATTCCCCGCCATATCGTAGAGGCCATAACCGTTCGGAGGAAAGAGCGCGACTTCGCTGATTCCGATGTGGCCGTCCTCACCCGTGTCCTTAACGGGGAAATTACCCTGATGTGTATTCGCCATCCATTTTCCGGCGGGGCGAAAATCGTCGCCCCACGGATACAATTTCCCGGAAAGCCCGCCGCGTGCGGCGAATTCCCACTCCGCCTCAGTTGGCAGGCGCTTACCAGCCCATTTCGCGTAGGCCGCCGCGTCTTCGTAGGCGATATCCACCACCGGAAATTTCTCGCGGCCTTTCAAACTGGTTTGTGGGCCTTCAGGGTGCCGCCAATTTGCGCCCGGGACGTATGCCCACCATTGAAAATGATTGTCCAACGAAACCATGTGATCTGGAGGCGAAAAAACGACTGCTCCGGCAACCAGATTCTCCGGCGGAGCGCCCGGAAAATCTTCAGCTCGAGGTTTTCGTTCCGCGACAGTAACGTAGCCGGTCGCTTTCACGAAGCGCTCGAATTCGGAATTTGTCACATCGGTCTTGTCCATCCAGAAACCATCTACGTACACCCGATGGATGGGACGAGAATCCAGAGTCGCTTGCATCCCGACATCGTTCATCGATTCAGATTCCTGCGCACCCATCGAAAACTCACCACCAGGCACCCAGCCCATTCCAGTCGGGATCTCAGCGGGAGCCGGGCCTTTGTTTTCCATCGTGGGTTCAAACTCTGCGATGCGGTCGGCGGTCGGACGAGATTCACGGGTCGAGGCGTTGCTTGAAGCAACCCGCATGTTGAATCGCCAAGCTACGGCGACTGCAACGATCCCGACCGCCAGCGCGATCACCACTAACCCGAGCCAGCGATTTGGGCGAGCCGCAGCCGGCGATGAAGAAGCTGCAGGTTTCGACGAAGGAGTGAGCGCCATGAGTCGGTCAACCACCAACCACGCGTAGGCTAGCACGAACACTTTGAACGGCGAACGATTTTGTCCGCATCTCTCCCAACCGAGGGGCTCAGGGGTCCGCGTGGTTCTGTCCAACGAAAAACGGTAGTATTCTCCGCGAGACGGTGTGGTGAGATCTTGTGCGTGTCGCGGTCGAGGCTCAAACGGACTCATGCACGAATCACTTTTCAACCTGGAGAAAGCGCCATGATTTCACTTACTGCGAGAGCAATTATTTTTCTTCGCATTTTTTCTCTGGCCTTACTGGCTCTTATCGCCTGCGATCGTTTGTGCGCGAAGGCTCTTCGCGGTGATGTTGTCACCATGAAAAACGGTGATCGGTTCACAGGTGAAGTGAAACGATTGCAGAGCGGGGTTCTTTATATCGAAACGGACTATTCCTCGAGCAATCTGGCCGTTGACTGGGCACAGGTGCAGAACGTAAAAAGCACAGCGATGTACCTGATCACTCTTTCCAATGGTGTGCACGTTACCGGAAAGCTCGAAAGGCTTCCCGGGACAGACCAGCTGGGCGACGATGTGACGATTCTAAACGACGACCGTGCCCTGCACTTGCCTCCCACACAGGTAATTGAGATTGCTACGCAAAAGTCGTCGTTCTGGCGACAGCTGCAAGGCAGCATCGATGCCGGAACCAGCTTCACCAGTGGCAATTCGCAAGTCGCCGCGAATACGGATCTGAACGCGACGTACACCACCCCTGCATGGTCAGCGACCGGCGCGCTGGGTACTTCGTTCAGCGATCAGACCGGGGGTACCAAGACAAACCGCAATGATGCTTCGATCTCGGCCGAAAAGTTCCTTGGACGTAACGCTTATCTCGGAGGCTTGGTGGATTTCCTGCATAGCAGCCAACAGGACCTAAACCTTCGAGCCACGGTTGGCGGCGGTTACGGACGTTATTTGAAGCGAACCGGAACCTCGCAACTGCGGTGGCTAGGCGGAGTGGTTTACACGCGAGAGTCGTTCGCGACGCCAACCGAGCCATCCGACAGCAACGCTGAGGGATTGTTGGGCCTCGACTACGACTCCTTTCGGTTCAAGCTCGGCGAAATTCATATGCAAGTGCTCGTCTTTCCTGGGTTGTCCGACTATGGCCGCATTCGTACCACCACCACCGATTCACTCGTAATCAAGCTGACAAATAACTTCCACTTTACGTTCTCGTTTTGGGATAACTACGACAGTCGGCCCCCCGCAACTGCAAAGAATAACGAATTGGGCCTAAGCACCGCGATTGGGTGGTCTTTCTGAAATTAAGCGACGGACAGGAGAGCCAACATGCACGAAAGCGGCCAATTCCTAAAAGATACTTTGTTCAAAGGTCTGCTTTTCTTGATCCCCTTCATCGTTTTGCTGCTGATATTGTCGAAGGCGATTACTTTTATTTCCAAGCTCGCACAGCCGTTGATAGCGCACGCCGGCACACATTCGGTTTTGGGCATCGGCTTAAGCGACCTGGTTGCTGTGGCCGTACTTCTCGTGTTCACCCTCGGAGCGGGGCTGATTGCTGAGACGCAAATCGGAACAACGATCAATCAAACTCTCGAGCGAATAATTCTTCGAAAAATGCCGGGCTACACCCTCCTGAAAAGTATGGGAACCGGCGCGACTGGAATCGACGCTCATCCCAACGTTTCGGTCGCGCTGGCAAGTATCAGCGGAATGTGGATGCTGGCATTCGTGATGGAAGAACACGCCAATGGCCTCCGCACGATCTTTGTTCCGCGCGCGCCGACACCCGCCGCTGGGAATTTATATTTCATGAATGAAGATCAGATTCGGCGCATGAATGTTCCAGTTGCGACTGCGATGAAAAGTTTGATGCGCCTCGGTGTGGGCTCCCACGAGCTCTTCGAAACGGATACTCCGACGATCCCTTCGGGCTAATCCGCAGCTGCACAATCAAGGAGAATCGAATTGAACACGAACTCGCCGCGCGCGAGGAAATGGGGATTAATTCTTGCTCTCGGTCTGTGTGCCGTCGAGCCTCTGGTTGCGCAAAAAATTAAAGTAAGCGTCGATAAATCCGCGGATTTCGGGCATTACCAGCGATATGCCTGGGGTAAAAACTACCTGATTACCCACCAAGGATCGACTGACCAAAAGCTCATCGGCGATGAACTCAGCAATTCGATCGATCGATAATTGCGGGCAAAAGGCTTCAGCCACGATGACTCAAATCCAAATTTCCAGATCAGCTACGAGGCGGGCGGATTGAGTAAGGCGGACATCTCGACGACTCCGGATCTGTCTCGGGACATCGGCAATCCCAACGCAACGAATCAGCCAGCCGACATCGGACCACTGACCACGGCCACCGATGCATGGCTTTCGGTTCTTGGCGGGTTGCGCGTCACTATCATCGACGATAAATCGAAAAAAACGGTATGGGTAGGCCAAATCTCTAAAAAGATTCGAGATCCGCAGAAATTCCTGCTGAACCTCGATTCCGAAGTAGATAGCGCGACTGCAAAACTTCTAAAGTCTTTTCCCCCTGGCTCTAAGTCGAAGTGAGTTTTCCATTGCGCAAAACGCTTTCAAATACACCACACGGTCATCTCGGTGGGTTGACTACCACGTAGGTCGTGGTCGTCCCCGCGAACTGCGGCTGGTACCAGGTATTGCCGCATTGTTGGTAAGCCAGTCCGTTGACAATCACTGTCGTGCACGACGGCGGCACGGAATGGACGATCGAACCCACCACCGCGGCTGTTACGACGGCCGTAGCCGTCACGGCGGCCGCTACTGCCACCGGATGATAGCAGCACCCGCCATAGTAGTATCCGCCACCGTGATAACTGTTATTGACGTTCACGTTGACGTTCCGGTTGACGTTAATATTCGTGTTCCGGTTGATGTTGGCGCTGTGATTGATATTGGTGTGCGCGCTTCCGCGATAACGCTGGGCGGAAAGCGTCGGTCCCGACAACAGGATTACGATCACGACGAGGGCTGAGATCACATAGAATCGATTCATGTCTCTCCTCATTTGTTCTCCTTCTTAGACTGGGCCTCGAGATCTGCGAGGGTGATCCGACGTGCGTCCGCCGGCGGTTCAAAAGTGAAAGCGTCGTCACTGAAGGACGGCGCGAGATTCCAATAGAGCATTTCGCTATGTTGCGGCTTCGCGTCATCCGTGAGGGTTCGGATGATCAGCTTGCGAGGTAGAGGGAAATCTCCCAGCTGGATCCATATCTGCCAATCGACGTTATCTTGATGGAAAGCATATTGTTCGCAAGTGATGCCGTCGATTGTGCTGGGCCCAACGTCCATTGCGCCCTTAATTCTCTTGATGGTCGTGTCGTTGGTACCCCACTCAAAAAGGTCAAGTAACGGTAGTTCGATACCGTATTTGTTGCTGAGATCCTCAGTCAACTGGGCGATGGTGGGCGGAGCTGGTATCGTGGCGTAATAGTTGACGAGCTGGCCGAAGATTGTAAAGTTCTTCCCATCGAAGAAAAAAAAGCGATGCCCGTCGTCAGCGTTCACTTCGATTCTCAAACGATTGGGTCGGGCGGCGACGATATCAACCTTGCTGTTGCTTTGAATGGTTTGGCCATCTTCCAGAACATCATCAGTCGAGACATCCGCCCTGACTTGAAAGGACTTCAGCGTGCGGAGGTACGCACCCATCTTGTCGAGGGCCTCCATCGCGGCGGGATCAAGTGCAGGTGTTTTCGATTCCGTCTGCTGTCCATTATTTCGAAGGGCGGTCGATCCGATTGGAACATAAAGCACAGCGCCGGTGATCAAAATGGGTAGCGCAAATCGCAGAACGCCTTTTGGGGACCACCACTTTGCGGTTAACTCGTTTTGGCGGTTGGAGCGGCCCTGAAGATCGAGATCCCTAGAAACTTTCTCGGATGATTTCATGTCTGTGCCCTCGTGTACTAAGCTTCCTTCGGGGTCAGTTGCGATACCACTTGTAGCGTTCATCATTTGAAAGCGCAAGTAAAACTTTTCTCGGGAAACTGCACATTATTTAATTTATGTGCTGCGCATATCGCGACACCGTTGACGGATCACAAACCAGATTTAGACTTTAGGTCTTTCATTTCCTTATCGCGTTCGGCTTGTTGTTCGGCAACGAGCTTGTACGCGATGTAGTACTTGTAGATGTTTGCGACGTAAGTGACCGTTTCCATTCCGATTTTTGCCGCTGCGACCATTTCCACGTTACCGATCCAGACGTTTGGATCGAGCCCCCGTTTCGCCGCTTCTGCACGCAGTGAGTGAATTCTTCCCGGGCCCGCGTTATACGACGCAAAAGCGAACAATAGCTTGTTGGTGTCGTCCATCGGTTCATTGGCAAAATATTTGTCCACCATGAAGCGGATGTATTTCACCCCGGCGTGAATGTTGGCTTCCTTCTGATGAATGTCCCCGACTTTCATTTGGTCGCCAGTTCCGGGCATCAATTGCATAATCCCGATCGCACCGACGCTGCTTTTTGCTTCTTGATTGAGCGTGGATTCCTGAAAGCCCTCGGCCATCATCAATAGGTAGTCGACGTTGTATTGAGAACTGTACTTCTGGAATATCGCCACGGTTTCCTGAAAATTTTTCAATTCCGCCGGCCCTACCGCGTTCTTGAGCATCTTGGGGCTGGCCGCGTATCGGCCGATTACGGCATTTCCGAATGTCGTGCCTTGCTTGTGAGTCTTCACAAACGTATTGACCACTTCCAGCAATTTCGGACTATTTTTACGTATCTCCCAAGCGATTTGCCCAGTGTCATCCAGCATCACATCCGGATTTGCATGAATGTTGGTGTAGATCCCAGCCCAAAGTTTGGGCAAATAAGCTTTCGTGATCACAATCGGAACTAGGCCTGCATTGACCATTTCCAGGAGGTCTTCGTCCTCAAGGTTTTCCGGAGCCAGACGCAGCTTTACCGGCGCTTTTCCCTCACCCTTGAATCGCGTATTCAGCTCATCCAGCTTTTCGTAATAGCTCGAACTCCTACGGACGAAGACTTCCTGCCCGGACAAATCTTCGATGGAATGCAGGACCGGCGATTGCGGGCCGGTCACGGCAATTTCTTTGACCCCGGTTACGACCGGTTCCGAAAAATCGACCTCCTTCAACCGCTCAGGCGTGATTTCCAGAGTCCCCATCGCGAGATCTCCTCGACCTGCAATCAGCCGCGGAATCATCTGGTCGCGAGGGACCGGCACTATAAGGACGTGGAACCGAGTGTTTTTCACCTTTTGCGGATACTTCAGATTTACCCACGTTTCAAACGCCTTCAGGTATTCGTATGAACTTCCATGCTGGACGCCGTTGATTACGTAATATTCCGATTTGGAATAGGCGACGAGCGCGCGGATATAGCGCCGCTGCAGCATAGCGTCAAAGTCGCCTGTCCACGGCGCTCCGGAAACCGCTGGCGCCGCGACTGGCGTCTGCTGCGCAGAGTTGGCCGGCGCAGATTGCGCACGAACCTCGCGGGCCATTGAGGACGCCGCGAGGAGGATCAAAAGAAATATCAAAGCTGAGCCGCACGGGCGACCTATCTTCATGGCCGATCTCCTTGATGCTACCAAGCGAGAATCTGAATCGGGGAACTCGCAATGCGTCTGGGTTCGACGGAAAATATGCGCCAGTCTAAATCATTTGACACGCATCAGCAGCTAACAATACTTAGTTGCGCGCGCGGCCCCCAATCCTCTCACGCAGACCCGAACTAATTTTTCTTTGACCCTTTCGGAAACAGAAACGCGATGGCGAGCCGCATTCCCCACGGCGATGTGCCCGGAGGCCGGACCGGGTTGCCATAAAACTGTGCCGAAATGTTCACAGGCTGAAATCCGATGCGCATGATTCGGCCGAGCCCGCCGCCGGCCGGAACAGTCCACCGATTGGGCTGCGTAACCTGCCAATTCGCCGTGATGATTGGCGCGCTGGAAAGATACCAACCCTCCGGTAAGTTGTAATTGATGAAGTATTGCAAGGTCATTTGATTTACCGCAGGACGGTTCGAACTTCCAGCAACCGACCAGATGTTATTGACCAGCGCACCAATGGTCCAATGCCCCGGTTGTATCAACGCGACCGCCGATGGTCCGATACCGAACTTCCCCTGGCCGAGAATCGAACTTGTTGCGGTAGGAATCAGAAAAGCCGGCCCGAATCCCCAAATGACCCGTCCGGGCTTGGCAGGTGAAAAGAAAAACGTCGGATTCATATCGCCGAGGCCATATTGCCCACCCGCGTTTTCAGTCGGATCCGGCTGCCATACGATGGGCTGGATAATGCGGGTGATCAACATCCAGTTTTCACCAATGTTCATCGGAATGACCGGCTGAATATTTAGGATGTCCTGAGTGCGATCGAACGGTCCATATCCGAAGTTGCTGTTGTTTTGAATGGGAACGGTGATGAGACTGGCAACAGGATTCTGCGTAGCTTTTTGCAGGTCTTCCGTACTCGCATCTGGAGTGGGAGCCGCCGCGGTCGGTTGTTGCTGCGCGAACGCGGCAGCGGTCCAGAAGAAAGCCGCAAGCAGGCCCAGGAGCGATTTCGTAGTCGAGATCAATTGCTTCCTCTCCGGGCGGCGTTAGGAGTTCTTACGGTCGGATGATCGTTGCAAGGGCCGTTTACGGCCGGTACGCGAGCGCGATTTGTTTCTTACCTATTGCTTGAAGACCACTGGCGGCCCGCTGACTCGTTTTACGTTCATATCGACAGTGACCTCGACGCGGTTCGCGATTTTGATGAATGGAATTCCACTGTTCATCCCGTAGTCCTTGCGGTCGAACGCCATTGTTCCGGTGATCTTGCCGGTTCCCGTGCCTTTGCCCGTCACCGCAAAGGTGAGTTTTTCGTGTTTGGTCACGCCACGTATCGTGAAATCACCGTCAAATTCGACCGTGTCCGGGCCGGTCTGCACGACTTTGGTCGAATGAAAAGTAATCAGCGGGTTCTCTTTGACATCGAAAAAGTCTTTACTCTTCAACTTTCCGTCTTTCATGCCGCTTCCAGTATTCACACTGTCAGCTTGAATTTTAATGTCCAAGACGGCTGAAGTTAGGTCGGGTGAGGTGAATGTAGCGTTTGATTCCCATTTGTCGAAGGTACCGGCTATCGAAACGGAAGCGTCCACTTTGAATTTGATTGAACTGGTCTGGTGATCCACCGCAAAAACCGGAAGCTGCGCGAGGGCACCCACTGGAAACACGAGGAATGCTAATAGGCCGAGCGTTGAGGGTCGCATGCCGGGAGTGTGGTCCGTTGCCCTCTGCCTTGTCAATCGCGAGTTTCAACCGTCCGACATCTGAGCGAAAACCTACGTGATGGGGCGCCGTCTACGGGGTCGTGGCAACTGGCGGCGCTGGCATATGCACTAGGGACTTCGCGATGTACGCTACGGAAATTACGAAACCTTGCCCTTGCGTTCGATCGCGTGCTTCGAATTCCGCAAAGTACCGCGCTGTCAGGATAATCCTTTGCTTCGGCCACACGACGTTGAACTCCGGACCCAGTGCAAAAACGCGGTCTTTAACTCCCAGCAACGTCGGTGGCAAAGCCGAGCCGCTATCGTTGGTGGTCTTAAATTGGGTATAACCGATCAGCCCTACGTTGATGACTGTGGGAATCGGAAAACCCGTTTTCTTCAAAATGGTACGCCCCAGGCCGCCTTGAATCGTCATGATCTGCCCGGGAGTCAAATCGACTCCGCGCTTTTTGCTCGCGAAAGCGTAGGAAGCTAGCGCTGACGCGTTCCAGCTTTTGTATTGGTTTAGATACACGGTAGATCCAAAGGACAATTCGTTTGTATAGATTCCCAACCCTTTGTTGTCGCTGGCTCCAGATGAGAACGAACCGGTGGGAAAGTAGACACCATACCCCGCGAGAAAATCAGCACGGTGCAGGTGCCACCCAAGGCTAATCGGCTGAAAATACATATCGCTGAATCCAAATCCGGTGCTGCTACTCCCCAGCAAATCACCTTCGAGGCGGTTTTGTGCGAACGGAACCAGCACTTGGCCGCCGACGTTGGCGCCTAGGATCTTGAAATTTGTCGTCCAGCTCAACGCGATACCATCTATGAATGCATTTACTCGCGGACTCTTCGGAAGAGGCGTGCCGTTGTCCGTCTTGATCGTGTCGGTCGTATAAAAATATGCAAGATCTCCAATGTAAATTCCCGGAGGCGCTTGTGTCCCCGCTTCCAGCCCCACAAAACCAGGAACGTCTGAACCCTTGAGCTGCGCCGAAGTGGGTATTGAAAGTAATGTAAGAGTTAGAATCAGGAAAAACCATTTCACCCAGGATCGAATCTGATTAGCTTTGGATATCATTTCGCCCTCCGCCACTCGAGCAAATTTGAGTGTGATTGTACACGCAGCTCGTCAGGGTCCCAAGTACATCGAACTGTCACCGAATCCGCTACTTCTTATCGGAGATTCACGATGTTCCCATCCAGTCAATGATCCGAACGAAGCAGTTCGCTCAAGCGGAGGCGATTCTTTCCGAAGCGCGCCAAGAAGCGACGGACTCAGCCGATCCAAACGCTCTTGATTGGGTGTTGTCACAATTCGTGTTTTTATGCTGGACGAAGGAACCGCCGACGTTTTGAGAGCCGAGCAATTTTGTCTGGAAAGAGAGGCCGATAGAGACACGGCATACAACCGAACGGCTATGACATTTTACTGGGCAGCAAATGACCATCCCCGAAACGTTATGTCGAGAAGACTACGGACGAGGGGGACACAAACACGCGATATTCCGCGTTGAGTCTGCTGGGATTGGCTCTGCTCGGCCTTGATCGCACTGAGGAAGCAGGCGCGACTCTAATAGAAATTTACGACATGGTCCGACAGCGTCAGCGAATCGTAGTGGGTGACGAAACGCTGTTTCTGGAACGTGCCTATACGCGTGGTTTGGATCGGTCGATCCTAAAAAGCATTGCGACCACCCTCGCGCCCGTCTGCCGCGACAAGGCGTTCGCAGAGCGACTGCAAATTCTCGCGAGAGAGAATTGAGCAACCGCGAGGCAATATCAGGGTTCGCAATTTACCCATGTGGTGTGCGCAGTGAATGTTATATGGGCTGCGTTCCTAGCTCTAGCGTTCGCTCGAAGCTGGAACGAATCATCCTCGTTTAGATACAACTTGTTCGTTCATTGGATGTTGTGCGCATGGCTTGCATGGTATGCGTTTCCATATCTGGGCGAGTTGCCCTAAGCAATCCGTCTGGGCTAACTCCCGATTGGTCGCGTAACCGGATAAAGGATTCGGATGTTTGGTTATCACGTTAATCACGCGGAACCCTCGTCGGACATCACATTCAACTGCACAGGCACGCACGGTAGAATGGGCCAGGTCACCTATCGCGCTAGGATCCGGTCGCAAGAACGAAGGATTTGACTATGACATTCCAGGTTCCCTGGAAGTTGGTCCTCATATCGGCCGTTGTGGGAATTCTTGCAGCAATCGCACTCGGCGGGGTTGCATTTGCAGCGGCGCCTCACTTCGACGCCGTGAGTGTGTATTTCGCGCCAGCGAGATTAACCATTTTTGTCGTCGAGCCCCTGATTCCATCGAGGTTGATGTACTGGTTGGTCCCCGACGGCGGTGCGGTTTCGGGAAAAATGAAAGGCGATAAGTTAACGGTCAAGATCACACCGCACGGCGCCATGAGTATGAACTATGCAGCCGCCGTTACAGGTGACACGATGAAGGGTGAATCGTACATGGAAAATAATTTCCCTCATCACGGCGTGAAATTCACAGGCATTCGCCAAGTCCAGGCAGACCCCACCTCCGTCCCAGCGAAGAACTAAGATTTCTCGCGGCAAATATGGCGAGTGTTCGGTCAACTCCGGAATCGTCCAAGTGGAGTTTCAAGTTTCCGGTAACACGACTTATCGGGAGCTATGGTCTATTGTTCGTTTGGAAGAACGATTTCGAATTCTGACTGGTGCTCTGATACATGCGCCGAAGTTTTCGGCAATTTGGAACTCAGATTCCGCGAGTGCCAAATCAAGAATTCGCGTTGCCGGCAGACATCATTGGTCCTTTTTGTGTGTCGGGGTCGAACGCTATCACGCATGGTGAAAACAGAATCACTCGGCGCCATATTTCTGCATGAATTGACTCCTTACTCAATTCCCCAGCACCCTTTGAGGCGAGCCGGATTGTTTTCGAGCACGGGTCCCCTTTTTGCAAACTTAGCGAGCGTTGGAATCACCAGGAAATTTTCAAAAAAGCATTCGGAACTCTGTGCGATCAAGCTAGCGTAATCCAAGACTCGCGATGCCCTCCCCCACAAAAATCAATGATCCGTGTGAGATCCCACGTTTAGTTGGCTCGGTTCCGCGTGAGGATGCCTTTGTCTCGCACGGGCTCCGGTCGAGAGAGATGTAACGCGCGCCGATGGGACAAGGCGCACGTCTGTATGGCTAACAACAAAGCATCGCCGTCAGTTTCTCCATTGGGTTGCAACCGTCGGTCGAACGGAAGCGATAGGGTGTTCGTCCCAAACCCTACGAACGTCCGATTCAAGCTGCTCCTGACGAGCGCGAATCCACGGTGCGTAGTGGCGCTCGGTAATCTTTGAGTTCGTATGGCCAAGCAACGTAGCCACTCTGTCTAACGGGACTCCGGCGAGCAAGAGTTCAACCGCAAAAGTGTGTCGGAACCGGTGAGCATGGCCCGTCGGAACGCCTGCCAGATGAAACAACTTCTTCAGACTCCTTTGCCAATCCCCGACACAAGACTTTGGCTTCCCTTCCCCACTCCAGAAAAAATGGTCTGGGCTTGGGCCTTGTATCGTTTCCAATTCAGCGACAACTGCTTCAGGCAGCGGACAATAAACGGGAGTTCCCGTCTTGGCCGTAAAGAGGAGCAGCTTCCCATTCACCATGTGATCCCGTCGCAGCGTGACTGCGTCGCGTATCCGCAAACCCGTGAAACGCAGAAGCAGAACCAGAGCACGAAGTCGTTGCGCGTTCGCACGGCCAGCTTGGCCTCGCCCGCCGTGGTATAGCTCGCAAGCTTGGAGAATTCGATTCAGCTCGTCGCGACTGAAAGGGAGCGTAGGAGGATCCATGGTCTTTGGAGCCTTAATCGGA
>Ga0210391_10000870_pt1 | contig 29367 bp, 24 predicted proteins | sample IncBWC12OmetaG_FD_160573 | JGI IMG/M metagenome (GOLD analysis project Ga0210391, IMG submission 160573) | Forest soil microbial communities from Barre Woods Harvard Forest LTER site, Petersham, Massachusetts, United States - Inc-BW-C-12-O ... | reverse complement strand
CGATAAAGCAATTGCCGCAGTCGCTTCTCGACGGGACCAACGAGTACTTTGAATCGGTACTTCGGACACCAGACGAAGTGATACTGGAGCGAGTAAAGGACACCGATGCTGACTCTGTAGCGATTGTCAATCACAGATCGAGCGTAGCACGGAAGTTAGAGATATGCAAGAAATCAAACAGGAGGAGAACCGCATTCCTCCGCCCGCCAAAGCGAGCAGTTCCCTGCGGTTTTTAATCTATGGGACCAGCCCTTCTCAGCCGAACGGCGCCATTCGTTCACCTGCGCGCCCGTGCTGCGTGCGATTTCCAGGGCGCTCTCGAAACAGGGCGTCTCGACGATTACATGGTCCTTCGGCCCGACCAGCGCGTGGTAAAAGACAAAGATGCCCTCTTCGGCCGCCGCCAGCACCAGAACGTCATCCGGTTTGATCTGCTTGTAGATGCCGGCAATCGCTTCGCGCAGCCAGGGCGCTCCTGCTGATTCCGTATACCCGCACCAGTGTTCGTGAAATCGCTCGGCGGCTCCGGGTTCGAGATCGAGTAGTTCCTGAATCGTCCTGGACTCCGCATCGGAGCTGGATAGCAGATACTTCGCGCTGAATTCGTACTTTGCAAAGTAATGTTCGATCCGAAAGGGCTTGATTTGCATGAGGAAGAGTCTGGTTAGCGCGCAGTCCCTGCGTCCAGACCGCAATCTCCTTTTTGACCTCAAACGCGAGGTGATTTTACACTCATCGCATCTGTTGGCGACATTGTGAAAGAACCTCCTGCCGAGCACCCCCAACCGTGCGAGGTCCGCACCAGCAACTCTGGATTCACCTCCTCGCGAACGGCAAAGGGCCACTGGGTGGCAAGCGATCCAGCTCACGACCCGGCCCGCTCTATTGGATTTCCGCTAAACTGCTGGTAGGCTGAAAGTTCCGATGGCCACTCCGATTCCCAACCAGCAACGCATTCTGATCGTTGAAGATGAAGACAATGCCCGCAAAGGCTACGAGGCCCTGCTGCGCAAATGGAACTGGGAAATTCTCGGCGTCGGCAGCGGCGAAGAAGCCCTTGCCAAATTTCAGGAATTCCAGCCCAGCCTGATCCTCGCGGACGTCGAACTGCCCGGCATGAACGGCCTCGACCTGCTCAAGCAGCTGGGCGACGAGATCCTCCGCATCCCCGTCATCATTATCACGGGCCGCGGCAGCGATGAACGCGTCGTCCAGGCGATCGAAGCCGGCGCCTACTGGTACATCGAAAAGCCTCTGAAGCCTCCCGTGCTGCGCGCTCTGCTCGAACGCGCGCTGGGCCACGTCCGCAACCAGCAAGCCGTGGTGGCTCTCACGCGCGACCTGCGCGCCGCTGGAAAACTTGGTACTCTGGTCGGCACCTCCCCACCGATGCAGGATGTAATGCGCCAGGTGGAGATCGCAGCGCCCTCCACCGCCTCCGTGCTCATCACCGGCGAGACCGGCTCGGGCAAGGAAATGGTCGCGCGCTCGATTCACATGCTCTCGCCGCGCGCCGATCGTCCCTTCATCGCCATCAATTGCTCAGCCATCCCTGAATCGCTGATGGAAAGCGAAATTTTCGGCCACGAGAAAGGCGCGTTCACCGGCGCCGCCGAACGCCGCATCGGCTGCTTCGAACTCGCCGACGGCGGCACGCTGCTGCTGGACGAAATCGGCGAAATGCCCGCGCAGACTCAGGCCAAGTTGCTGCGTGTGCTGGAAGATCACAAAGTCCGCCGCCTGGGCAGCAAAGTAGAAACTCCCGTGGACGTGCGCGTCGTGGCTGCCACAAACAAAAATCCGGAACAGGCCGTCGCCGACGGACATCTGCGCCAGGATCTCTATTTTCGCCTCAACGTTTTCAACATCCACCTCCCTCCGCTGCGCGAGCACAAGGAAGATTTATCTCTGCTGGTGGATCACCTGCTCGCCGATATTTCCGCCAAGCACGAAAAGAAAGTCTCGGGCGTCGGCACCGACGTGATGGATCTCTTCAAGTCCTATCCCTGGCCTGGAAACGTGCGCGAGCTGCGCAACGTGCTGGAGCGTTCCGCCATCGCTTCGGACCGCGGCACGATCGCGCGCCAACATCTGCCGGCTGAATTCGGGCGCGTCAGCGCCATGACCACTTCCGGCCTCGGCGGAATGCGCTTCCCCATCGGCACCACCGTGGACGCCGTCGAGCGCGAACTGATCCTGCAGACGCTCGCGGCCACCAGCCAGAACAAGACGCGCGCCGCCGATCTTCTCGGCATCAGCCTGAAAACTCTGCACAACAAATTAAAAGAATACGAGGCGGGGCGGAGAGATGCGTCTCAGCCTGAAAACTAAATTCACGCTGGCGACTTCCCTGCTGGTTCTGGCGGTCGTCACCACGGTCTCGGCCCTGTACATCGCGCGCCTCACACGCCAAACGCTGCGCCAAGCCGATGACCGCGCGCATTTCGTCGCGCGGCAAATTTATCTCGCCTGCCAGAATTCCCTGACCGACGCCGCAGCCCGTGGCGAATCCCCGGCTTCTTCCAGCCCTGCGGATTTGCGCGCCTATGTGCAACGCGCTCTGGACAACAGCAACACGCTGAATTCCGTGATGGAATCCGCCATCGGCTACTCGCCGACCATCTACGAGATCAGCATCAGCGATCTCGACGGAATTGTGCTGGTCTCGACGGACGCCAGCCTGCGCGGCCAGAAAATCGCCCAGCGTCCCCCCGTTGATTCGCTCGTTCGCGGTGGCTTCTTCCAGCAGTTGCGCACCCTCTACGGGCCGCCGCTGGTGTACGAAGATTCGCTACCTTTCAATATCAACGGGCCCTTTGGCGACATTCGCATCGGCCTTTCTTCGGCGTTAATCCGCAACGAGATTTCGCCCGGCCTGATATCCGCCGGCTATTACGCGCTGGCTTCTGTGTTGCTTTCCACTCTGCTGGCACTGATCGTCAGCCGCGCCTCTCTCGCTCCAATTGACCGCATCTCCGCTCAACTGGATCGCATATCCGCCGGCGAATTCGATCTCGAGCCGGTCGAACGCGGCGATGAACTCGGTGCGGTTAGCACCAAAATCATCGGAATCGGAAAGCAATTACGCGACGTGCGCGAAATTTTCAGCACCCTGCGCGAGAATCTCGACCAGGTGATGGGCGGACTGGAAGATGGCCTGCTGCTCTTCAACGCGCGCGGCAACGCCGTGCTGGTAAGCCCCTCGGTGGAAAAGTTTCTCGGCCAGCGGTCCGAAGTTTTGCGCGGGATGCGCGTCAGCAAAATTTTCCCTCCCGGCCATCCCGCGCGCGAAGCCCTTGGCATCCAAGGCGACGAAGTCGGCCACATCGAAAATGCCGAAATCACCCTCGCCGGCCTGCATGGCTCGCAACGCATCGGCCTCAGTGCCCAGGTGATTCGCGAGCACGGCATCGCCATGGGCGCGCTCATCACCTTGCGCGACGTCGAATCGCTCGAACGTATCGGGAACCAGCTGCAAGTTTCCGAACGCCTCGCCGCGCTCGGCCGCGTTACGGCTGGCGTCGCGCACGAAGTAAAAAACCCGCTGAATTCGATGCGCCTCTGGCTGGAAGTGCTGAAAGCCAACATGCCCGTCGAGCCCGAGCCGCAACAGGCCGTGAAAATGCTCGATAGCGAAATTGACCGCCTCGATCGCGCCGTGAAAACGTTCCTGAATTTCACCAAGCCGCTGGAAATCAAGCTGGAAGAAACGGATCTGCGCATCTTGCTCGACGACGTGCTGGAAGCCGCGCGCCCCACCATCGCCAAAGCCGGCGTCGAACTCCGCGTGGATCTGCCTTCGGAATTTCCGCATGTCTTAGTGGATGGCCAGCTGATTCATCAAGCCGTGCTCAATCTTCTGCTGAATGCGAGCGACTTCACCAGTCCCGGCGGCACGATCGCGCTCAGCCTGCGCCGCCTTGGCGATTTCGCCGTCATCGCCGTCGCTGATTCCGGCGCGGGAATTTCGCCCGAAAATCAAAAGAAAATTTTCCAACTGTTTTTTACAACCCGTCCCGGAGGTACCGGCATCGGACTGGCAAACACTTTTCGGTTTGTGCAGTTGCACAACGGTCGGATAGAATTTGAATCGGAGCCTGGACGCGGCACCACGTTTCGCCTGGAATTGCCGCTGGCGCGTTCCTTGGAAGCGCCAACAGGCAAGCATCGCGATTTCGGCCAGCCCTTTGCTGAAGAAAAAAGATAGAAGTTGGAATTTAGAACTTACTTGATCGTTAGAAATTAGAAGCTCAATGCCCAGCCGAAAAACAGGATCCGCATTGCTGGCAGCCTTTTTTCTTAGCGGGCTGTCTTTTGGCGTGGCGGGGTGCGCCCACAACACCGTGAAAGCCGCCGCGCCCGTGGCCGCCGCGCCCGCTCCCGCCTCGGCGGATTCCAAACCCATCACCAACATCGCGCCGGACACTGACGCTCTGCCTCCGGTCGAAACCGTGGCGCCTCCGCCGACTCCAGTTGCCACAGCCGCTGCTCCGCTGCCGGTCGAGTCAACGCACACCAAACCTCCGCCGCCTCCGCACCGCCCACCTGCCGAAGCTTCCTCGGACACGCAGGCCGAGCAGCCCGCGCGCACTCCGCCGCCCCAAATCTCGCCCCAGCTCTCGCCCGGCGATCAAGCCAGCCTGCGCCGCAGCACAGGCGAAGACGCAAACGTCGCGCAGAAAAATCTGCAGCAAGCCAACGGCAAAGTCCTGAACGCCGCGCAACGCGACTTACAGGAAAAAATTCGCAGCTTCCTGGCTCAATCCGATGAAGCCGGCAAAAGCGGCGACTGGTCCCGCGCCCAGACCCTGGCCCAAAAAGCCCGCCTCCTCTCCGTCGAACTCGTCGATTCGCTTTGATTGCGATTAGGCTTCGCGTTCAATTGAACCATCACGTAAGAGAACATGACCCCGCCGGGGGTGGTCTCGCCGGCATTAAGTCTAAGAGAATGAAATGCTCCGTCCAAGGCACAGCACATCGAGCTTCGATGTCCAAAGAATCCTGAGCCGGCTTCGATCATTGCGATGGGTCGTTCCCGTTGGGTTTGTGGCTTCCTTTCTGCTGCTCTTGTTGACACTAACCGCTGGCAAGGTCGAGTAAGTCCTCCTACGCCGCCGCTCCGCGCGTCTTTTGACCGAGATCCAATCATTCGAAATGCGCCAAACGTCTTGGGCCGAAGCACAATCTCGGCTTCAGCCCTGCAGTTCAAATACCAAGCTTGATAACCACTGTGACGCACACAAGTGCTCACTCGAGGTCACACTCAATGATCTTGTTCATCCTCATAACCCCAAGTCCAGTGCTTTCCAACAGCTGGATGATTTCATACGGTGGCGATTTAAGCTGGGCTCGAACGCGGGACCCTTCGTGCGAATTGAGATGGCGTAGTTACGCCTTTCGCTCCTCGCGGGAGGACATCCTGCCCAGATTCAAGCCACTCTCGGTCTGCGCGATGGCATTGTGTGGAGTAAAGGTTTTGCAGTCCTGATCGATGCGTATCAGCTCAACACCTCCAAGATTTTTGGCAACACGTGGGATGGGTTCTCTACGTTGGTTGCAGAAACTCGCAGCGTTTCGAGATTTGACATCGGCGGTGCTCAATTGGCGCTGCACCCCGACTACGCGATCGGCCAACCAGGCGGATGCGAAGGGTGCGTTATGGGATGGACGAAGTTCACCGCTTACGCCGACCCCGCCGATGTTCGCCGTCTCACGCAGCTCGACCTTTCGCGCCTGACTCGCTGGCACTCCTGCCTGAATCAAAGCGACATGATCGCTGCTGCGTCGTCGCAGTACAGTGTCGAACATAATCGCGGGCGTGAAGATCGGACTCAGGCGACGTCGTCATCCCCGATCACCGAGATGCTCGGCCGCGACAGTTCCAGGATCGCGACCGGAAACATCCTCGATTACCGCGAAATAGTCGATAGCGACGGATCCCGATATGGTCGCGCAACGGTACGCGTCGGGAAGAGCATCCAAGGCGCGACGGACTGGGGGATGGGCGAAATTCGCGAAGTGCAGGTCAAACTGGGATCCAAACAAGAGTATGCGAACCTTCGGCGTTGAGCCGAAATAGTCTTCTTCGGTCGCTGGGATCGCTCAGACGATATGCGGCCCGACCCAGGCTACGGCTGCCCATTTATATTAGCGAACGAATCCAACCTGAATCTTATCCGCGCCGGAGCCGCCCGGGACTATGCTGCGACGGACGACGCAGAGTAGGTCCAAGTCCGTTTACAGGAAACTCGCTTCCAATCGAACGATGACTTCAAATCTGTCCACCCTGCGCATGGGCGTCGCGCTCCACGGTCCTCGGCAATTTCCGCGGCGCAATTCCTGCTAATATGAATCGGTGAGTTCTTTCGACGTAATCATCGTTGGCGGCGGACTGGTCGGCGGCTCGATCGCGTTCCAGCTTGCGGCTGAAAAATTGCGCGTCGCTGTGCTCGATCGCAACGTGCCCGGCCGCGAAGCATCCTGGGCCGCTGCCGGGATGCTTTCGCCGGGGCCGGATTCATCGGAAGCTTCGGCGCTGGTTCCCCTCGCAAAAGAAAGCCTGCGTCTCTACCCTGAATTTATCGCAGCAATCGAACAAGCCTCCAACAAGTCCACGGATTTCACGCGCAACGGCACGTTCGAAATGTTCCGTGGCCCCGAAGCCGAGAACGCGCGCGATAAAATGGTCGCCCAATTTCACCACCTGGGATTAGCCGCCGCAGCGATGTCACCAAACGAAGCTCGCAAGCACGAGCCATCGCTTGGCCCGCAAGCCGGCGCAATCGCCTGGCTGCCCGAAGAAGCAACGGTGGATCCACGCCGGCTCGTCGAAGCCGTGCTCGCAGCTGCAAAGCAACGAGGCACCGAGATTCGCGCCAACTGCCCGGTCGATGCACTACTCTACGAAGGCAACGCGTGCGTGGGAGTGCTTGCCGGCGGCGAGAAAATCGCAGCCCAGCAAGTCGTCGTCGCTGCCGGAAGTTTTTGCGGCACGATCTCAGACCGCGCGCACGAAGTAGGCTCGCATCCGCAGCTGCGCCAGTATGCACCGGTGCATCCGGTCCGCGGACAAATGCTGGCGCTGCGCTCGCTAACCGTGCAGCTGAAAAAAGTTCTGCGCTCGCAGTACGGCTACCTCGTTCCACGACGCGATGGCCGCATCATCGCCGGCAGCACGCTCGAAGATGCCGGCTTCGTAAAACAAGTCACGCCGCAAGGAGTCCGACAGATCCTCGACGCCGCGCTCGAACTAGCACCAGCCCTGGTCGACGCGAAAATCGTGGAAGAATGGTCCGGCTTGCGCCCCGGCACGCCCGATCTTCTGCCCATCATCGGTCCCAGCGACATCGCAGGTCTATGGCTCGCCACGGGGCACTACCGCAACGGCATTCTGCTGGCCCCCGCCACCGCAATGATCATGCGCGATTGGATCGTCACGGGAAAATCGAATTTCAACGCGGAGAGTTTTTCGCCACTACGCTTCACCGCCGCAAAATCCCACGCGCAGGCGAATCGCGGCGCTTCCGGAGCTTAACGCAGCAAGAAATCTAAAAGGGATCGCGATTCCGCACGGGCTCGCGATTCGCCGGCCCCGCCAGCGCCGAAGCCTGCCCCGGTCCGCTAAACTGCACCTTATCCGCATCCAAATAGAGCGAACGGTCAATCACCGCTTCCACCGTCGACCCTCGCGGCATCTCCGCATCCGGCCCGCGCGTCAAGAGCACCGCCGCCAGACCCACCGCCGCTCCGGCTGCCGCGCCAATTCCTACTCCCTTCGCGCTCTGTGTAGCCAGTCCGCCGATACCCGCGCCAGCAGCAGTGGTTTTCGCTATCGTTCCGATGTCGTGCCCCTTCTCCGAATCTCCGATGATCTTTCCTTCGCTGTCCGTAGTCTCATTGCCGCCGGTCCCCGCATTGCTGGGAACGGCGTTCAGATTCACCATGTAAGCATTCGGCAAAATCATCGTCGTCAATTTGATCATCAATTCGCCGCGCCCTTTCACTCGCCCCGGTCGCTTCGATTCCGTGACTTCGCCGCTAACGTACGATCCCGCCGGGATCACCACTTTCCCGTCTATCATCACCGGAAACAAAGTCTCGAAATACACCGGGTCGCCCGGCCGCGCGCTGCGCGTGGATACCGCGTTGTGCAGCACCAGCGGAATATGCGTCCCCGCTGGCACCATAATCTTCGGAGCCGGTGCCACGGCCGGAACAGCCGACGCAAGCGCAGAACCCGGAGTACCCGAAGCAGACGTGGCGCCATTCGCTGCCTGCGCAGCCGAATCCGTAGCCGCCGTCCCCGAACCAGACGATGGCGCCGGAGCAGCAACTGTTCCCGCACCAGATGCGCCGGCAGCTGCATCCTGTGTTTTCTGCTTTGCGGGCTGACTCGCAGGAGTAGGTGCGGACGTCGCAGGCGGCGGAGGCATCGGCCCAGCATCCTGAGCCACCGTAGGAAGCGCGAATCCGCCGGCGACCAGCAACAGCAGGGCCTGCAGCGCGTGAACTGGATTCTTCGTCATCGGACCCCTCTGCAACGCGGATCGGTACGGGTTACGTAATAAGGATGCCCGCCCACGGCCAGCGAGATGTATCGAGGATAAACCTTCCCGGCTCCCCGCCGCCACGCTTTACTTGCCAACCTGCTCGGCCGCAAACCGGCCGTGTACGACTAAGACACCGCAAAAACCGTCCGCCCGTGACACCCGATATAATAGCGCTTGAGGCCTCTCTTGGCGCCCCTCCACATAGCCCAGCTTCGTGTGCCGTCCTCTCTACGGCGCAAGACCCTGCTGATCATCGGTATGACCATGCTCGGCCTGGTCGGCGGCTTGTTCATGCTCTCGCGCATCGTGCTCATGCGCGGCTTCGCCAAGCTCGAGGAAGATTTCGCCGGCAGAGACATCGAGCGCGCTTCCAGCGCTCTAGCGAACGAACTGAACACGCTCGATCAGACCACCAGCGAATACGCTAGCTGGGATTTGACCTACGAATTCGCAAGAGGACAGCGCCCGAGTTACATCAAGACGGAGTTTCCCGTCTCCACCTTTCAGGAACTGAAAATCAGCTTCGTGGTCATCGTTGACGAGCATGGCCGCAAACTCTTCTCCAAGGGCTTCGACCTGACTCGTGGTGGCGAAATGCCCGTTCCCGCCGGCCTGGATGATCATCTGAAACCCGGCTCGTTGCTCCTCAACTTAGACGATAAACACAGCAAAGTGGCAGGAATTCTCGATCTTCCCGGCGGACCGGCCCTGATCGATTCCCGGCCAATTCTCACAAGCGACGCCTCCGGGCCCATTGCCGGTACTATGATCATGGGCCACCTGCTCGACGCTGCTGAAATTAAACATTTGGGCGACCTAACGCTCATGCCCGTCGAGGCGCAGACACTCTCTTCAGCTACCCTGAGCCCGGATTTCAGCACCGCAGCCGCCGCCATCTCCAAAGGCGCCCCGAATTTCATACACCCGCTCGACAATCAATCGCTCGCGGCCTACCAGGTCGTGGAGGACATTTACGGCCGGCCCACCGTAATCATCCGCGTCCTCTTGCCCAGAACAATCTACGAGCAAGGCAACACCAGTCTGGTCCAGTTTCTGCTGCTGCTAGTCGCTGCAGGCTTCGTTTTCGGCGCGGTCACCCTCTACTTGCTCGAGCGCGTCGTCATCTCGCGCATCGCCAACCTCACCGAGAACATCACCGGAATCGGCGCCAGCGGCGATCTTTCCGCGCGTCTGGATGTCCCGGGCCAGGATGAACTGGCCTTCCTGGGCGTGGCGATCAACGGCATGCTCGAAGATCTCGAAAAATCTCAGATCGAGCGTCACGAAGGGCGCGCGCGTCTGGCGTTGATGATCGAGCGCATGCCCGCCGTCCTGTGGACCACCGACAAAGAGCTGCGCTACACCTCCAGCATGGGCGCCGGCCTGGATTCGCTGGGCGTGAAATCCGGCGGACTCACTGGCAAGACTCTTACCGAATACTTTGACACCAACGATCCCCAGCACCCTTCCATCAGCGCGCACTGGCGCGCTCTCGCTGGCGAATCACTCACGTACGAACTGCACTGGCAGAAACGGATCTTCGAATCACACGTGCGGCCGTTGCGCGGCACCGATGGCGAAATTATCGGCGTGATCGGCGTGGCGCTCGATATCACCGATCGTAAACAACTCGCGGACCAGCTGCGCCAATCGCAAAAGTTGCAGGCCGTAGGAGAACTAGCCGGCGGCGTCGCGCACGATTTCAACAATCTATTAATGGTGGTGAAGGGCCACGCCGAAATGCTGCTCGACCGCCTGCCTGCCGCCTCCGCCGATCGCCAAAGCCCGGCGCGCCAAAACGTCGAACAGATCCAGCAAGCCGCCGAGCGTGCCGCTGCACTGACTCGCCAATTGCTCGCCTTCAGCCGCATGCAGGTGCTTCAGCCGCGCGTTTTGGATTTGAACGAAGTTGTCGCCGGAATGATTCAGATGGTTTCGCGCGTCATCGGAGCGAATATCGAGCTGGCTTTTCTGCCCGGCGCCAACCTCGGCCGCGTAAAAGCCGACCCCAGCCAGATCGAGCAAGTCGCCCTGAACCTCGTAGTCAACGCGCGCGACGCCATGCCCGACGGCGGGCGCTTGACCATCGAAACTTCCAACGTGCACCTCGATCGCGATTACGCTACAGAGCACGCCGTCGTTGACCCTGGCCACTATGTGATGCTGACCGTGAGCGACACCGGCATCGGCATGGACGCCGCCACTCAAGCGCGCATCTTCGAGCCATTTTTCACCACGAAATCGCAAGGCCGCGGCACCGGCCTGGGCCTCGCCACTGTCTACGGAGTTGTGAAGCAAAGCGGCGGATACGTTTGGGTATACAGCGAAGTCGGCCATGGCACAACTTTCAAGGTGTACCTGCCGATGGTGCAAGCTCCAGCGGAAAAGAAAGCTCCGGAAAAGCCGGCGAGCGGCCACGAACCCGGCAGCGAAACCATACTGTTCGTCGAAGACGAACAAAGCGTGCGCGAACTCGTCACCGAATACCTCGCGGCTCGCGGCTATCAAGTCCTCGACGCAGCCGACGGCATGCAGGCCCTCGAAATCGCCGCCGCGCACAAAGGAAAAATTCAGCTCCTCATCACAGACGTCGTGATGCCCCGCTTGAGCGGTCGCGAGCTAGCCTCGCGCCTCGCCGCCACGCGTCCCGACCTGAAAGTCCTGTACATCTCCGGCTACACCGACGACAGCATCTTCCGCCACGGCGTGCTCCAGGGCGGCATGGCCTTCCTGCAGAAACCCTTCAACCTGAAAGCACTGGCCACTAAAATCCGCGAAATTCTCGAAGGCGTCCCAGTCACCCCGTAACGCCAACAAATTTCGCGGAAAAAGACAGGCAAGCTGAGCTGTTGACTTTGTGAATCGCTCTGCAGGGCGATTCATCCTGAGATAGCGGCTGTCGCTACGTGGGTGCTGTTGCGAAGGTTTTCTCTGCGAACTCTGCGTCTCGGCCGTACCTCTGTCTTTCGCAGCTCGAGATGCCTTCCGGTTTTTCTCTATATCCTCATCCTCGGTGTGGATCCCCTGACTTAGGTGAGGATGACTGTCTGCCCGGTAAGATCAAACCGCTTGCGGCAGCGAATATTCCGGCAAGCCACCATGTCATCCATGCGCACCATGTAAGACCGCGCCTTCGCGAATTTCGCGCGATCGTCTTCATTCCCGCCCGGAGGTAGCGCGCCCTTTTTTGTCCGCGCCATCCAGCGCACCGGATACACACCCTCTTCCCGGCAATGCGGACACACCAGCGTCATCTGCTTCGTTTCGGGCTTCTCGTCGTAATATCTTTTTTCGTCCATGCGCTCTAGCCCGCCTGAGTTTTGAGTTGCGATTCGTCGAGATTCACAAATTGTATGCCCGCATCGCGCCAGCGCGGCAACCAATATTCCAAGGCCGCCAACACGTGCCCACGCTTCCCTTCCAACACGCGATGATCGCCATCGTGTAAAAGGACGATATCCCCGCCACGCGCCCTGCGCAAGCGTTGAATGACTGGATCAGGTGATTGCGTCCGCCAATCTCGCGCCGCCACATTCCACATCGCCACACCGGCTCCGCCGCGTCGGCGCACAATCCCGTCAAGCAGCGGGCTGCGATAACCGAAGGGCGGCCGCATCCATCGCGGCGATTTTCCCGTCGCGATAACGATCGCTTCATCACATCGGTCAAGTTCATCCGCAATTCGGCTCGACGATAAAAACGTAAGCGAAGGATGCGTCTCGGTGTGATTACCGATCGCGTGCCCGCGCTCTACAATCTCCCGCGCCAAGCCAGGAAATGCCCGTACGCGCTGCCCAATCAGAAAAAATGTAGCCGTCACATTGTGCCGGTCGAGAAGCTCGAGCACTCTCGGCGTAACAGTCGGATTCGGCCCGTCATCAAAAGTAATGGCCATGCACGACGCATCATCGATTCGCCGCAAAGTGCGTCCAAAAAGCTGCGAGCCAGCCGCCACCGCTCCCCACGCAAACAGCCCGCCCGCCGCACACACCCCACCCGCCGCAAACCAAGCTGGATTCATCGTCATCGCGACTCAAATCTTCGCACGCGCCCACCAAGTGCGCCAATAAATGTGAAAATGTAACCCGCAATCAAGCACGCGTTCCGTCGAGGTCCATATCGCTTGCGGCGGCTTGTGAATCGCGCTGCAGCGCGATTCATCCTGAGATCCCGCCCTGCTCGATCGAAGGGCTCGCCCGCGCAATCCGCACCACGCGAAAATCGCACCGCCGCCACCACTCGGTGGGATTTCGCCAATCCATTTGCTACGATGACCGCATTCGCAACCACAAAATGCCCACTCCACCAGCAGCACGCCAAAAAATCCCCCATTGGTTCGGCTGGCTAGCGCTCGTGTGGCTCGCAGTCTGGTTCGTCGCCTACTGGCATGCCTGGGGCCCCTCAAACTTTCTCCACCTCTGCGACATCGCCGTAATCCTCACCTGCATCGGCCTGTCGACCAGCAACGCGCTGCTGCTTTCCAGCCAAGCCGTCTCCTCCGTACTGATTGACCTGGTGTGGACCCTCGACGCAGCCGCCCGTTTGATTTTCGGCCACCACCTCATCGGCGGGACCGAATATCTGTTCGACGCCACCATGCCGCTCTGGGCGCGTCTGCTCTCGCTCTTCCACATCGTCCTACCCTTCATCCTGCTGTGGTCGCTAAGCCGGCTTGGCTACGATCGCCGCGGCTGGAAACTGCAATCCGCCATCCTCCTGCCCGTCCTGATAGCCTCGCGCTTCGTCACTCCCGACCAAAATCTCAATTTCGCCGTAAAAGATCCCTTCCTCCATCGTTCCTACGGCCCCGCTCCCACGCACCTCTTCCTCACTTTCCTCTTCCTCGTCCTCGTGGTCTATTTCCCCACGCACTTGCTCTTCAGCCGCGTATTCCCGCCGCCACCTGGAGCCTCGCCCGGCGAGCGGTAACAAAAACAAGCGATCAGGCGTATAACAAACAGCTGGAATATCCGGACATATTGAGAGACCCATGAAAGCCACCGATTTCGAATTTCGCAATCGCTTCTGGATCTTCGGCTTAATCTTCGGCACGGGCTTCTGGCTCTACGCGCTGGACCACGTCAACAGCGTGCAATATCTGAGCAACGTCACCGTCGGCGAAAATTCCCCTCAGGCGGATCTGCTCGCGCGCTGCGCTCTCGCTTTCGCCGCGCTCCTGACGCTGCTCACCGCGCTCCTGCGCACCTGGGCTACGTCGTACCTGCGCTCCGACGTAATGCAAGACCACGACCTGCGCGCGGAAAAACTAGTAGCCTCCGGCCCGTACCGCCATGTGCGCAATCCGCTCTACCTCGGAAATATCCTGCTGGCGTTCGGCATGGGATTCCTGGCGAGCCGCGTGGGATTCGTGCTGATCGTAGCGGGGAATTTTATTTTCTGTCTGCGCTTGATCGGCCTGGAAGAATCCAATCTGCAAAAAGAACAGGGCGAATCCTACGTCGAATTTTGCCGCCGCGTTCCGCGCCTATGGCCTTCCCTGCAACCGCGCCTGCCCGACAGTGGCCTAAAACCTCACTGGAAACAAGCCTTCGTAGGCGAACTCTATATGTGGGGATTCTTCGCCGGGGTAACGGCTTTCGCCGTAACTCTAAACCTGAAAGCCTTCTGGATCACCGTAGCCGTGTCCATGGTCCTCTATATAGCCTCAAGCTACCTAATCTCTGCGCGTAAGAAATCAGACTCGCCTTCGTAAGAGCCGGCGAAAAAACTACCGACGATCCTTATCGCGAGGCCTTACACCTCGCCCCGCGTGAGAATCGCGTGTCATCCCGAACGGAGTCCCGCGTTTTTTCTTTCCCGCCGCACTTTGGCGGGCGCGGCACGCAGACAGGGATCTGCGGAATAGCTCGGTCCCCCGGTGCCCTACTCCGTCTGCCGTATCGCCCGCAAATCAATCCCCAACTGCTGGCACTTCTTATAAAGATGGCTGCGCTCCAATCCAAGCGCCTTCGCCGTATTCGTCATGTGATGATGCTGCCGCTTCAATTCCGCCAGCAGAGTCTCCCGCTCGAAAGCCTCCACCCGCTGCGACAACATCCCGACCTCCAGCGCCACCGCCGACAGTCCCTGTCCGCCTACCGCAGACGCGCCAGCCCCAGCCGCCCCCGGCAACGCTCGCCGCACAGTCTCGGCCTCCACCACGTCCCCCGGCGCCAGCAACAAAACCCGCTCCACCACGTTCCTCAATTCCCGCACATTCCCCGGCCACGAATAACGCTCCAGCTCCGCAATCGCCTCCGGCGATAATTTCCGCAGCTTCCAATTATTCTGCTCCTCCAATTGCCGCACGAAATGCTCAGCCAACACACGAATATCCTCGCGCCGTTCGCGCAAGGGAGGCAGCCCAATCGGAAACACAAACACGCGATGATATAAATCCTCGCGAAAAGTTCCCTGCCGCACCTGCTCTTCCAGATTGCGATGCGTCGCCACCACCACGCGCACATCCACCGCAAACGGCTTATCTCCGCCCACCCGCTCGATCTCGCCCTCTTCCAGCACGCGCAACAATTTCGCCTGCATGGTCATCGGCATGTCGCCGATTTCATCGAGAAAAAGTGTCCCGCGATGCGCCTGCTCGAATTTCCCGGTATGCCGCGAAGCCGCCCCGGTAAACGATCCTTTCTCGTGCCCGAACAACTCCGTCTCCATCAATTCCGAAGGCACCGCCGCGCAATTCAGCGAAATAAACGCTCCACTGCGCCGCGAACTTTTTTCATGCAGCGTCCGCGCGATCAATTCCTTCCCGGTCCCCGTCTCGCCGCGAATGCACACCCGTGTCTCGCTCGCCGCCACGTGCTCCACCTGCGCCATCACTTCCTTCATCGTCGCGCTCGCCCACACAATGTGATGCCGCCCCAACCGCCGCTTCAAATCGCGATTTTCTTCTTCCAGATGCCGCACGCGCAGTGCGTTTTCCGCAGTCAGCAGCAATTTCTCGCTGGAGATCGGCTTCTCCAGAAAATCACTAGCCCCCAGTCGCGTCGCCTTCACCGCCATTTCAATTGAAGCCTGCCCGGACATCATCACCACCGGCGAAGCCAAGCCAATCGCCTTGAAATCCTCAAGCAGCGCGATCCCGTCGCGCCCCGGCATCACCACATCGGAAAGAATCAGATCGAAGCGCTCGGCCTTAGCCAACTCCAGCGCGCGCGTCGCGTTATCGCACACGGTTGCCTCGTGCCCCGCCAACCGAAACGCTCTCGCCAGCGACGCCAGCGTGTTCGCGTCATCATCAATAATCAAAATGTGGGCTTTTGCAGACACGGAGGCTACGTCCCGTCTTCTTTTTTCTCGAAGACCATCGGAAAAGTCTGCGCCTTGTGCGGCGGCTTGATCGGCAGGTCAATATGAAAGGAAGTCCCCACGCCCGTCTCGCTCTCAACGGAAATTCGCCCGCCATGATCCGCCACCACGGCCTGGACGATCGCGAGCCCCAGACCCGTTCCGTGCTGCTTGGTCGTGTAATAAGGCGTAAAAAGGCGCTCGGATTCTTCCGGCGTCAATCCCGTGCCGGTATCCGAAATTTCCAGCGTCACTTCGCCATCTTTATGCGCCGTGCGCAACATCAGCACGCCGCCCGCCGGCATTGCATCCATCGCGTTCAGCACCAGATTCTCGACGGCCCGGTGCAGCAGCGTCGCATCCGCCTGAATCAGCGGCAAATCGTCTTCCAGATGCAATTCGGGAGTAATCGCCGGACGTCCCACCGCGCTGAACTGCCCTTCGAACAGTTTCACCACGGTGCGTACGATCTCGTTCAGGTTCACTGTGCTCAATTCCGGCTGTGGCATCTTCGCGAAATCGCTGAAACGCCCCACGATCGCCTTCAGGTTTTCAATCTCGGCCAGCAAAATGCCGGTGGATTCCTGAAACACTTCCTCGAATTGGCCGGAATGTTGCTCGTGAGCTTTGCGCAGATTCTCGACGGTGGTCTGCAGCGGAAACAGCGGATTCTTCAGCTCATGCGCGAGGCGCCGCGCCAATTCGCGCCAAGCCGCCACGCGCTCCACCTGCACCAATCGGTCGCGCTGCTCCACCAACTGCTCGGTCATCTTATTGAACGACTTCGCCAACTGCCCCACCTCATCCCGCCCGCCCACGTTCACCCGCGCGCTCCAATTTCCATCCGCCACTTCCCGCGCGCCTTCCGCCAGTTTCTGCACCGGACGAGTCACTCGCGCCGCACCCCACCAGCTCAACATCAACCCGAACAGCAAACCCACCGCGACCACGCCCAAAGCCAGCCAGCGAATCCGCCGCTCCAAGGACACAACGTTCCGTTGCGAGCTCCCCACAAATAAAACGCCCAGCAATTCCTTGGCCCGTCCCTGCAGCGGCAAAGCATGAAACATTTCCGCGCTGGCCGGGTCAATGCTCCAGCGAATTTCCGTGGACTGCTCCACCGGATCCGCTTTCTCTTGCGCCACGAGCGGCGCGAAACGATCCGCATCCGGCGCCGGGCCATTCGCATCCAGTAAATTCGCATCCTGAAAATCCGGATCCAGATTCAAATACAGCAGCGCGCGCATGTTCGCCGGCAGCACCAGCGACGCCAGAAATTCCTTCCCCAGCCGCTCGCCGCCCACCACGTATAAATCCCGGTCCCCCACGCGCACCGTCGCCACTGCCAGCAGCGCCAGCACCGGCCCGGCTTCCGTGTCGAGTTTCGTCAGGAACGCGCCGCGCGCCGGCCAATCCTCCGGCTTCGTAACCCACTCCATTTTGTAATTGAAACGCGCCGGAGATTCCTGCGAGGAAATAATCGTTCCGTCATTATTCACGAAATCCAGCAAATCCAGCTGGTGCGATTTCGAAACGCCATGCGCGTCGTTCACGTACACCGACACATCCGCGTTCGGCCGGCTCAAGTCAATCGCCATCCGCACGGTAGGCTCCGCGTCGGCGATGCCCTTCACGCTCTCCACGACTTCGCTGCCTCGCCGCGCGTATTCCCGCTGAAATTGCGCTAGTAGCGCATCGCTATGCTCGCGATTCATTTCATCAAACGCCCGCCGCGTCACCACCGTAACTCCCGCCGCGATCAATACCACGGCGAGCAGCAGCGCCACCATAAAATTGACGAACAGTCTGGTCCGAAACGTCACGTTGAGCCCTTCGTGGCACAGGCAATCTTGCCTGGGCGTCTTACAATCTTTGTGAGTCGTGGCTTCAGCCACGACATTAATCTCGCACTCTGCCCGCTGCCTTCAGCCGCTGAAGTTCCCACTGCGCGCTCGTCGCACAAGCTCATTGGACTCCCGTTGGCGTTTCCGTATCCAACCAAACATCCGCCAGCGGCCAATTCTCCCCCGGCACCGGCGCCTTCCAATCCCGCACCCGCGCGCTCAACCCATAAACCTGTGGCAACCAGACCAGCGGCACCACGCGATAGGTGCTCAAAACCGCCCGCTGCTGCTTATAATTGTCCTCAGGCGAAGCGGTCTCCGGAAGCGCGCCAGCCTCGATGCCCGCCAAGGGCCCGGCATAAATCCGCGAAAGAAAATCCATAAGCGCCTCACCGGGCAAAGGCGATGTCATCCGCCAGCGCACCAACTCCATATCCACGTGCCCAGCTTGCAAGGCAGCACTGCGCGATTTTTCCGCACCGCCGCCAGCACCAGGAATCGCCTGCGCTCGCACTGACATCCCGGCTTCCTTCGCGTTCACGACAATCCGCTCCGCCACGCTCTGCTCCAGCGGATCAGCGGAATCATATCCCAACACCAAAGGCCCCGCCGCCGCGATTTCCTTCGAAAGTTCCTTCGCGTGCTCCAGATCCGCCGCCGACGGCGCCGCCGCCGGAAACAAGAACGCTGTGCCGCTCGACCACTGCGGCAACAATCCGCCCGCCGGCTCCCCAGTTTTCTGCAAAATAAAATTCACAATCGCTACGCGATCGATCGCCAGCGAAAGCGCCTGCCCCATGACCTCTTCCTTCGCTGGTGCAAGCGGGCGCCCACTGGCGCGCCCACCTGCCCGCCCGGCAGCGTTGCCCGACGCGATGCTGCCTGAAGTTCGCGGTGCATCGTGTTCGACAAAAACGAGCGCCAACAATTCATCCGGCTGCGAAGCGCTAACGCGCACGCCCTGCTCCGCAGCCCGCCGCGCATCCTGCGGCGCAATTTCCGTCAGATCCGTCTTGCTCAATTCCAGATCAACAAGCCGCTCGTGCGCCGCCCGCCCCATTACAATCTCAATCGAGTCCACAAACGGCCGCCCCTCGCGAAATTCCTCATTCGCCGCAAACACCGCCCGCTTCCCCGCCTCCCACGAAGTTACGCGAAACGCCCCACTGCCGGCCGCGCCAACCGGAGTATCAACCGCGCCCCAATGCTCAAAGACAAGCGGCCCGATCTGCGCCAGTGCCGCCACCTCTTCGGGCGACGAGCCCGCGCCAGCCGGATCAAGCGACGCGAGCGAAGCGCCCATCTCCACGCGCAAAGTCCCGCCGTACCGCGGCCGCCGGGCGCTACGCGCAGGCAAGGCCGCGAATGCAACGCCCAGCAACGCGCTAATTACCGCAAGTCGCCGTAACAATGTACGCCTCGTATTCCCCGGTTTTCAGATTGTGAACGACCGCCCGCGCGGAACCGTCCGCTGGATCGGGGTGCAAAGCCATTACAGGACCGTCGAATTCCAAACTGTTCCCGGAGGGAACCAGCGGCAAGGGAATTCCTTTCGTTAAGCGACCGCGAATCGAATCGCTCTGCGTCCTGTCGCCCTCCGCCGTAAACAAAAAAACGAAATCGCCCCGGCACGATCCCTTGACATCGGTGCCGAGGCTGTTCGGAAACCCTGGTATATCAATGCGGGGGCCGCCAAGACTGCGGATCGGCTTTGACGCGCTACATCGCACGCCCTCTCCAAGATCGGGATCGCCCACGCAAGCAAAGCCTTTGACCGTTATTTTTCCTTCCGCCAGATTTATCGTGCCCTGTGGGTCCCGCGACGGAGGCGCCGCTTGCGGAATGGGGCTGGTGCGGGAAAGTTGCCACTGAGAGCCTGCCGGTTTATAGGTTGTCAGGCGGTTCGTTCCCAGAACCAACAGTGTGACCTCACCAGAAGTCGCATCTTTCCAGAGCGCAAAGTCCAAAAACCGTTCTGCTTGTTTGCACACGAATCGCTTTTCCAACGACAAGGTCCGCGCTCCTGCTGCCGCATCGGCAAAATCCGCCTTGGGAGCGGCGACAATCATCACCGGAGCCACAGCACCATCGCTCTGGTCGTTGATTATTTGCACCACCCAAACATATTCGGCGGCGGATTCAGAAAGTGAGAGCTGCAATCGCGCAACGGACTGCGCGGCAGCAGAATCTTCAGCCGCAAATGAAAAACTGTGGCGCTGTAATTGCACTCGCACAGCGGCTTCAATCGCGCCGGCAGAGGAAACGTCCAGTGAGGAAATATTTTCGACATCGAGCTTCACAACAGTGGGGCTCATGGCTGCGGCAACTTCGTCGGCAAGTCTTGCGACTGAATCATTCCAAGATTTTGGCAGTTCGGACGGCGCCTGCGCGTAGCTTACGCGCGGCGCACCGCTCAAAAAGAGCCCAAGCACAATCGTGTACAGCGCGACGCGAATGCCAAGAGGAAGTCCGCGGGAAGGCCGCATCAGTGTGCGCGAATCGTAACTCACATTCGCGAATCGTCATCTTAGCACACCGTCGAATCGTCAAACTCGCGCGCGTCCCGCACCGAGTGTCCGCGCAGTTATCGTGGCACAGCCACTCTTGGATGTGCTCTTCCTCGAATTCGTCATCCTGAGCGCAGCGAAGGATCTCTCTTCGATTCTCCCCCGTCGCCTGCCCGCAAATCACGCCAGCAGGGTGGCTGCGGCTCAGCTCCAGGACGAAAGCTTCGCTGCGGCGGTCGCGTCGCATTGTCTCCTGGTCCTCACCGTGCCACCCGCAAGGGTTTTTTGCCGGCGTTACTCCCGAACCAGGCTGCCCTCCTCGCGGAACAGGCCGCGAGAACCCCGGTCGGGAATCTCTTCAATTTCGCATCGTCAGCGCGTCACGGTTTCCCGCCCGCGCGCGAAGGCGGATCGTTCAACCCCGGAAAAGCCTGCGCCGACTTCAACACATCATTCGTAAAAAAGAACTTCCCGTCCGTCGGTACCATCATGATCTGCACCCGGTCGCTCAACCGCTGCGCCACCGTCAATTGCACCAGCATCGGATTCACCTTCAGCGCCGAGGCCTCCAGCTGCATTTTTTCCGCGCCCGCCTGCGCCGTCACACGAATCTGGTTCGCTTCCGCGTCGGCCAACAAGTCCTGCCGCTCCTTCTCCGCTTTCCCGTCAATCACTTTCGCCTGCGCCGCAGCCTCCGCGCCCTTCACTGTTTCCTCGTTCTGCGTCGCCGCGAACAATTCTCGCCGCTGCTGCTCCGCCTTGCTGTCAATCACCTTGGCCTGCGCTTCCGCCTCCGCGTTCTTCACGCGCGCCTGCGCCGAGGCGTCCGCGTCTTGCAGAGTGGTCTGCTTGCGTGCCTCCGCTTCCAGCCGCGATTGCTCGATCTGTTTTTGCTTCAGCGGCAACGTGTACTGCATCGCGTCCGATTCTGCCTGCGCCATCAACACCCGCGTCCGCGCATCCGCCTCCGCGTGCTTGATCTGCCGCACCTTCTGCGCCTCCGCCTGCGATTCCGCGATCTTCACTTTTTTCTGCTCGATGCTCTGGTCCACCGTCACCTGGTCGTCTTCCTGCTCCTTCATCAATAATCCTTGCAACCCTTGCTGGTACTGCTCGGGCAGCAGCACTTTGCGCAGCAAAACTTCCTTCACAATAATTTGGTCCTCGCCCAGCCGTGCTGTGATGGCTTGCGTCGCCCGCTGCCGGAATTCGTCGCGCTTGGTGGAAAAAACATCGCGCACAATGTAATTCGGCGCGAGGTCCCGGAAAGTGCTCGTCACCACCGGCGCCACAATCTCGTCCTCAATCGGCTGCGGCAAATTCGCGTCCACATAATCCAAATGCCGCGGATCGACCCGGTAGCGCACCGTCACCGCGAGCCCGACCGACAATCCCTCGCGCGCCTCCACCGTAAGAATCTCCAGCCCCTTGTCGCGCGGGTTCTCCGACGCCGCCGTCGAATAAACTTTGTCGCGTATATCGAAAAGCTGCCCACGCTGCAGCAGCGGCACAATCAAATGCGTCCCCGCATACAAAGTTCCCGGCCGCACCCCGGAAATCTGGCTAACCCGCACCGCCGCGTAACCGTCCGGCACCACCAGGATGCTCTTGCCAAGAAGGCTGGACAGCGCGGCAAACACGACGAATTTCGCGGCAATGGACCAGCGTATAGCCCGCCGCGATCCCGCAGATCGTGGCCGCAAATGAAACCCGGGACGCGAAGCGGCCGCTGCGACGGTCGCGCCCGTGCCGACCGCACCGAGCGGCGGACCACCCGCACTCGGCGTCCCGGCAGCTCCGGTGGACGGCGGAACGTCGATGGTTTGCGTCCCAGCAACTTGGCTGGCAGCCACCTCCGCAGGCCGGCGTTCGCCCAAACGCAAAAGCCGGTTCAGCTCAAACGCCAAGTAAATGTCATAAAGCACGATCGCCACAGCCACACCCAAAAATCCAAAACTAACCACCAACAACAACAGGCGCAGAAAAAGCATGAAACACCTCCTTCGTGGCACAGCCACTCTTGGCTCCCGCCTTCACCTTTGCTTTTGGTGCTGGCTCTGTAGCGGCCAGCTTTAGCTGGGCGCCTTGGACGTGGCGGTCGAGTTAGCATTTGCCGTGGCCGTCGCATTGGCCTTTGTGGCGGCCGCCTGCCTTCTCGGCGGGCGTAGTTGACTTTGACTTTCCAAGGCCGCGTCGATAATCAAAGAATGGCTTACGCCGCCCGCTGCCCCGACTCACCAGCGCCATGCGACATCGAAACCGCCGCCATCCTCTTCGCCACCGTCTGCACCACAGGCCGCGCCGGCATCAACCGCATCAACAAGACCAAACTCAACCACTCCATCCCCAGCGCCACCGCGAACGAGACAAAAATCGCCACCGCCACTGCCACAAATCCAATCCCGCTTTCCATGGCCATGTCCTCCGTGTGAGCTGGGTCGCGAACGAACGAAAAGCAGGAAGGAGGCCAATCGAGGAATGAAGAAGTCGCAGAACGCCACTCGTAACGCCGGCTCAACATTCTCAACAGCTTGCAAACGCAAACCAACAATCTCAGGCGCAATCAAACGCCGCGCAACACGCCGACAAACGTGGCCCGACAAACACGCCGTGGAAATCCACACCCAGCGCAAGCCCGAGCGCACGACCCAAATCCCGCCGTCGCCACACCCCCGCAACCGCCCCACCTCTGCTAGAATCCACCTCAGCAACACGCTCACAACATGGCCACCACGCCCACACCCGACCAAGACCACCCCGGCGCCGCGCCCTCCAACGCCACCACTCGCCCCCGCTCCGGCGAACTTACCGGCGGCTTTCGCCTAGGCCGCATCTTCGGCATTCCCGTATATCTGCACTCCAGCTGGATCATCATCTTCCTGCTCATCACCGTCTCCCTCGGACAGCAGTTCACCTCGCTGCATCCAGCATGGTCGCCGCAACAGCACTGGGCGCTCGGCATCATCACCAGCATTTTCTTCTTCGGCTCGCTGCTATTTCACGAACTGAGCCACAGCGTCATCGCCCGGCACTACAAAATTCCCGTGCAGTCCATCACGCTGTATGTCTTCGGCGGGCTCTCCAGCATCTCGCGTGATCCTTCGAGCGCCCTGCAGGAATTCAATATCGCCATCGCCGGCCCGCTTTCCAGCCTGTTCCTCGGCGGCTGCTTCTGGCTCGTCTCTCATTATTTCCACGGCAACGAACTCGTGGTCGCATCCTGCACCTGGCTCTGGGAAATCAACGTGATGCTCGCGGTCTTCAATCTAATTCCCGGATTTCCCCTCGACGGCGGCCGCGTCCTGCGCAGCATCGCCTGGGGCATCACTGGCGATTTCACGCGCGCCACGAAAATCGCCTCCTACGCCGGACGCTTCTTCGCCTACGTAATGATTTTTATCGGAGTCTGGTGGGCATTCCACGGCAGCTTGGTCAACGGCATCTGGACCGCTTTCATCGGCTGGTTCCTGCTCAGCGCCGCGCGCGAAAGCTACACGCAGCTCGCCGTACGCAACACCCTCACAGGCGTCCGCGCCGGCGATATCATGACCCAGGACGTCCCCACGGTAGAACGCAACATCTCCGTGGATGATTATGTCCACGAAGTCCTGCGAACCGGGCGCCGCTGCCACGTCGTCACCGGCGCAGGCCGCCCGGTAGGGCTGGTCACGCTAGCCTCCGCGCGCGCCCTCCCCCGCGAAGAGTGGGCCAACACTTCCATCCAAGCCGTGATGATGCCCTTCGACCGCGCCCACTGCGCCACACCCGACGAGCCCGCCCTAGGCGTCCTGCAGCGCATGCAAACCGAAGACATCAATCAAATGCCAGTAGTAGCAGACGGCGCAATCGTAGGCATGATCGCCCGCGACACCATCCTCCACGTCCTACAAACGCGCCTGCAGCTTGGCCATCTAGCGTCATGATGCGTAGCATAGGCAATCTTGCCTGTGCTCTTTCTTGAGTTCGTCATCCTAAGCGGAGCGAAGGATCTCTCTATTCCTCCTCCGCAGCGCCACAAAATTAAAGGAGCGACCCATCAACGAAACAGATTACGATCGCCTAAAACGAGAAGAAGCTCCGCAGGTGACCCGCCGCGGCTTCAACCTATGGTTCGGCGCTGCCAGCGTCGTCGCGCTTGCAGGCGCCCTCGTCGCCTACTGGCAAAAACACAAACCCGGCTACCCAACAAAAATAATCGCCCAAGCCGGGGAAATCCCGGTCGGCGGCAGCAAAATTTTCACCTACCCCGCCGACGACCGCCCCTGCTTCCTCCTCCGCCCCGCCGAAGACACCTACATCGCCTTCAGTCGCCTCTGCACCCACCACACCTGCCCCGTGTTCTATCAGCCCGCCGACCACATCTTCACCTGCCCCTGCCACGGCGGAATATTCTCCGCCAGCAACGGCGCCGTGCTCGATGGCCCTCCGCCCAAGCCGCTCCCGCAACTAATCCTCGAACGTCGCGGCAACAACATCGTCGCTACCGGCTTTCTGCAAACGTAAACATGACACACCAATCCCACGAACCTTATTGCTTGATTGCAACACTTGGAGACAACTATCTCTGCGGCGGGGTTCTGTACTTCACAGCCTTTGCGTCCACCCCTTCGGTCACCGTGACAATCACATCCGCCGGGATATCCCGTAACTCCTGCACGTATCCGCTCGGCCAATGAATCAAGATCGAATCCACCTTCTCATGCTTCCCCAATCCAAAATAAATCCGCGGATCCTGCGCCGAACAATAACTCATCCCACCCTTCGCCTGGTCGTAGCTCTTGAAATCTCCCGCGCTCAATTTCAACGAAGCACCAATCCCATCGCGATTCGATTTCACGCCGATCAGCCGTACCGCAATCCAGTGATTGCCCTGCGCTGCCGGAGCACTCCCTCCCTCATTCCGGAAAAGCTGCGCATCCTCCCCATTATTGCTCACCAAAAAATCCTGCCACCCGTCGTTGTCGTAATCTCCCACGGCTAATCCGCGCCCCACGCGCGGCTTGCGAAAATCTGCGCCCTCGGTCCTGGTGGCATCCACGAAATTCCCGTCGCCACGATTGCGGTAAAGCATTTTCTCTTCCTCGTACGCGACCTCCGGGTGATACATCGGAATGTTGTCCAGAATATGTCCATTGATCACCAGCAGGTCCCGCCAGCCATCATTATCAAAATCAAAAAATCGCGCCCCAAACGCGCTCCGTAAAATATTCGTCTGCCCGATCCCCGAAGCAATCGTGTAATCCGTGAACGTCCCATCCCCATTATTCCGGTACATCCGGTTCAACTCGAAATCCAAATGGCTCACGAACAAATACATCAGCCCGTTGTTCATCACGTCCGCAGCGTCGGCGCTCATCCCCGCTTCCGGGCGCCCGTCCTCGCTGAATCCTGCGCCCGATTTATAAGTCGCGTCGCGAAACGTGCCATCACCGTTATTCAGGTACAAAAAATTCCGCTGGGTGTCGTTCGCGATAAAAATATCCGTCCAGCCGTCTCCGTTCAGATCGGCCAGCACCACGCCCAGGCTCTTCCCATCCGTATTCAACAAACCGGCTTTCTCGGTGACGTCGGTGAAGGTCCCATCGCCATTGTTGTGATACAGCTTCGCCGAGCTCCCATGAAAACTGTCCGGATGGCAATAAGCGCTCGTCTGCGGAATGCCCGTGAACCCCGGACGTACATCACCGCACAGCACCGGATGGTCCACGTCGTACTGCACGTAATTCGTCACCAGCAGATCCAGCTTGCCGTCGTGATCATAATCAAACCATCCCGCCGCCGTGCCCCAGTTTCCGTCGTCGCCCACTCCGGCCTTCGTCGTCACGTCCGTAAAAGTCCCGTCGCCGTTGTTATGCCACAACACCGAATGCCGGTAACCGGTCATATAAATGTCCGGAAACCCATCGTTATCGTAATCGCCCACCGCCACGCCGAAAAAAAATGTCCCGTCGCTCTTAATTCCGCTTTGCTCTGTCACGTCTGTAAAAGTCCCGTCGTGATTGTTGCGATAAAGCGCCGGCTGCGGCGGCAGCAGCGGGTGATAATGCGGCGTGTAACCGCTGTTCACGAAAATCGCGTCCAGATATCCATCCTGGTTGTAATCAATCCACCCGACGCCCGCTCCCATCGTCTCCGGGTACAACCGCTGCGGCGACGACGCGCGTTCGTGATGAAAATGAATTCCCGCCGCGGCGGTCACATCGCGAAATTCCACATGATAAGGATTGGTGATCTCGCTGCGGTGCCGCAGTCTCACAGCATCGTCTTGTTCCGCCGCCGCGGATTCCCGGTGCCCCGGCGGGTGCACAGCCTGCTGCTCAGGCGTCGCAATCAACCTTCGATACGTCGCCTGCGCCGGTGGCCCCAGCAAAGCGCCAGCCACGTCCGCAGTCGCCATAATAAGGATAGAAAGAGAAATCAGCAGGGGCGTGCGGAGAAGTATTCGTTGCCGTGTCATTGCCGGACAGATTCTAACAGCACACCCAATCCCCGCACCATGTCATGGCCTGTTTCGACACCATCTACAAACTTTGACGCTCAATCTCTCTGCGCGGGTAGCAACGCCGCACCAGCTCATTCCCGTTTCTGTAATCCTCGTTCCAAATTTCATCCGGCTCAGTTCTATTATGGGACTCATTCGCAGTCTGTGGAAAACTCTAGCTCGCACTCAGTTTCGTGTTGACTCCGCGCCTACCCGAGGATAGCCTGCTTCCATTCTGTGGGCTGGGGGGCCCTTGTCCGGAAGTGATTCCCATAATTATTCCGCAGTCCGTGAAGGATTGGAGCGCAGAATCTTCGCTTCGCTCTCGTGGCGCGCGTAACAACGTGCGAAGAACCTTCCCGCCCTCGAATTTAATTGCGCGAAACGCAACTTTGCGCCACGCAGCATGCTCCGCATCCATCGCTCTCGCGCTCGCCGTCGTCGCTTTCGCCGGCGCTCCCATAACTCGCGCGAACGAAAATAGGGGCACAGGCCCCGCCGCGAATCCACTCGCAGCTGCCAAGAAAGTAATCATCGATACCGACCCCGGCACCGACGACGCGCTAGCCATTCTTCTCGCCCTGAATTCGCCGGAACTGGACGTGCGGGCTCTCACCGTGGTCCCCGGCAATGTCACCGCACAGCAAGGCCTCGAAAATGCCTTGAAGCTCGCCTCCCTCACCAATCGCTGCGACATTCCCGTCGCCGGCGGCGCCCAGCATCCTCTGTTTCAAAAGCTGATCACCGCCGAACTCTGGCACGGCGCGAACGGCCTCGCCAACGTCGAGTTACCCGCGAGCAAATGCAAAGCCGACCCCCGCTTCGGTCCCGACCTGATCATCCAAATGATTCACGACTCGCCGCACGAGATCACGCTCGTCCCGGTCGGCCCGCTCACCAACATCGCCCTCGCCCTGCTGAAAGACCCTTCGATCGTTCCGCTGGTAAAAGAAGTCGTAATCATGGGCGGCTCGATTTCCGGCGGCAACGTGAACGCCGCCGCCGAAGCCAATATCTACAACGATCCCGAAGCCGCCGAGATCGTCTTCCACGCCGGCTGGCGCTTGACCATGGTCGGCCTCGACGTCGGCGACAAAACTCTCTACGATCAGGCGCATCTGGATCAGCTTTCGAAAACTCACGGCCCCGAAAACGACTTCGCCGTGAAGGTTCTTACTTTCCTGATCGGCCAGGAAGCGAAATACGGCGCCGGCGGAGGCTCGCCGATGTACGATCCGCTCGCCGTCGGCACAGCAATTGATCCCACGATCGTCTCGAAGCAAGCCATGCACGTGGACGTGGAATCGCGCGGCGAATTCACCCGCGGAGAAACCGTCGCCAATCGCCGCAACGCCGTCGAACGCAACGTTCTGCACGGCGACCGCTACGTCATCGAGGGCTTAGATCACGTCGAACCTAACGTCCAGGTCTGCACCGGGGTCAACGCCGACAAATTTCTCCAGTTGCTCAATTCGCGGCTGGCAGGTAAATAACATGAACAACGAACACTTCGCGCAACCGGGCCAATCAAAATTCGCGGTTGATCGCTCCATACCCAGAGGGAGAGTAACGATGAAAATGGTGAAGCGTGTGTTTCTGGCTGCACTGGCCGTCGTCTGTTCGCTCGCGACTCTGCTTTTCGCCGCCCCCGGCGCGCGTGCGCAGTCCGTCGAGCGCGGCGAAATCCGCGGTTTCGTTTACGACACCTCGCACTCGATCGTGGCAGGCGCCAAGGTGACCATCTCTAATCCTTCCACCGGCTACAAGCGCGAACTCACCACCGACGCCAGCGGCTCTTACGATTTTGCTCAGTTGTTGCCCGGCACGTACAAGGTCCAGGCAGAGGCGGAGGGCTTTGCCTCTACCATCGTTACCGACCTTGTCGTAGACATTGGCGCCAGCCTGGCCCTCGACATCACTCTCCCCGTTAAAGGCCAGACGCAAACTGTCACCGTGTCCGCCTTGGAGGCTGGACCCGTCGACACCTCGACCGCCGGCATCAACCAGGTCATTAACCAAAAAGACTTGGAAACTCTCCCGCTCTCCGGTCGCGATTATCGCGACTTGGCGCAACTGAGTTCCTCGGCGCAGGTCGTTCCCGGCCTGCGTGGCGGCATCCGCCTGGGCGGCCAGCAAAGCGATTACCTTGGCATCGTTGTTGACGGCCAGGACACCTTCAACAACTACTTCGGTGAGATTTTCGGATCGCTCGAAACCAAGAACTTCACGGTTCCCCTCGAGGCCGTGCAAGAGTTTCAGGTCGTGACCAACGGCTTTGCCCCGGAATTCGGCCGCGCTACCGGTGGCTTGGTCAACGTAGTTACTAAATCTGGCACCAACCAGTGGCACGGCGAAGCGCACGATTACTATCGCGGCAGCGATTTCACCACGAACGATGCTGTGGGTGAGCCCCCGAACATCGCCACTCAAAATCAGTTTGGCGGCTCCGTCGGCTTCCCCATTCACAAAGACCGCCAGTTCCTGTTTCTGGCCACCGATGCACAGTTGCAAAATGGCCCGCTCGTGACCCAGTTTTGTTCGCCGGGTGCGGGGCAAGCAGCGCAAGCAGCCTGCCTCGCGGAGCTACCTCTGATTACGGGGCCCGCTTTTGCGAACTGCGCCCCAGGAGCCTGCGCCCCAGGCACCGTCCCGCTTCCCAGCAATGTTTCGGCCGGGACGAT
>Ga0210391_10000869_pt1 | contig 29374 bp, 31 predicted proteins | sample IncBWC12OmetaG_FD_160573 | JGI IMG/M metagenome (GOLD analysis project Ga0210391, IMG submission 160573) | Forest soil microbial communities from Barre Woods Harvard Forest LTER site, Petersham, Massachusetts, United States - Inc-BW-C-12-O ... | reverse complement strand
GTCCTGCGCAGCCGATCTCTCGAAGACATGATCGCGCGCCCATGTCACAGCCCGTTGCGCCTGAACCTCTGGCTCCGGTATTTGGTATTGCCCATGTTGGCGCGCCTGTGCGATGACGCGGTCCGCCTGATGCCCGTACTGTGCCGCCAACTCGCGGTGCCGCTGTAAGACTTCTCCAGGCGACAGCAGTTCCTTGCGGTCGCGAGTATGGTGGGCCGCGATCTGTGCCGCCGCGGCGCCGTCGATTCCTTGCTCCCGCAGATGATCTTTGATCTGTTCACGTCGCGGGCTGGACGCCTCCAGATATTCCTTCGTGTAGCCTTTTATCTCCGGCTGTCCATGCTTGCCGCGCTCCAGTTCGTAGCCCAGCTTTTCCAGACGCAGAGCCAACTCGGATCGGTAGACCGCCGTGGCGTAGCGCTGTGACACGAACATCTCGTGTGGCTGCAAAGCTCGCATCTGTTTCCCATTTTCGAGACCGTCCTCGCGCTCGGTCATGTTGAAGATCAAAGCATGGGTATGAAGCTGGGGCGCAGAATAGCCATCGACGGGCCGCGCGGTGTCGTGCTCGAAAATGGCGGCGATGAATTTTCCGGTCGTTTCCGGGGCATGGACATTGCCGATCCGCGCCTGCGTGTATCGTTCAAGTTTCTGAAGCGCCGCGCGTACACTCTCCCGATGGGCTTCCCGCACCCGATCATCGCCGCCCACGAGCGCGGTAAGCGATACCGACTTTGGCGCAGAGAATGTGGCGTCCCACCCGGCACGATGCTCGGCGCTGGTCACCTCTCTGCCAAATTTGCCTTCATAGGTTCTCGAAACCTGATGCCGGACAAGCTGCTCTTCGGTGTGCGGATGTTGGCCTTCACTCAGTCGTGCAAAGTGTTCGGAACCAACGCCATCGTGCAACCCCCACTGCTCGGCGAGTCTGCCCTGCCATTCCGAATGGCCCTGTTGATCTCGGCTCCAGTAGTTCTGTTCCTGCGAGGCAAACTCCCGCACATGGTAGGTCTGCGCCTGGCCGGCTGACAGCGGTTTCGAGATCGTGAGCATACCGAGCGTCCCTCAAGCGTGAAGTGGTGTTCTTGCGAAGTTGTCTCTCATTCGATTGCCTTCGTTTTCTCCCAGGCAAACGCCTCTTTGGGTTTGGTCTCGGGGGCACCGATGGTCGAACAAGTGACCGTCGAACCAAAGAGTGCGAGCATCGGTTGGGGAGGCTTCTTCAGCGGCTCAGCGGGAGCATTCGCGGGCACTGATGGCGTTGGTTTCGGCGCGATCTGTGGCATCTGGCGCTGCGAAAGTCTCCCCAGTCTGAGTCGGATTCTGCCCATCTTTATCCTCCATCTCTGGATCAAACTTGGCCGAGGTCGGCCCCATTCGATCGTCTCCCTATCCAACCGTTTAGGTGAGGACCGGTTCTGCAACACACTCCTCACAGCCAGCAGCAAAAGGAAAATCGCGGCTACCCAAAGCAACGGCGTCAAGAGCGAAAAGCTTCCGGGAGAAGGCAGGGCACTCATGGTATACGAGCTCTTTCCTTTCGCCCGCGGACGGAGAAGTCATGAAGCAGTTTGCGCGCCTGCTGAAGCTTTCGTGCGTCTGCCTGGTCGCGAATTGTGAGGACGGAATCAGGCGACAATTGTCTGCCTTCCGATGCCGCTTGAGCGGCTGCATGGAAGAGATTCAAGAGCGCGTAACGCACCGCCCAGACTTCGGCCAATACTAGTTCGGCGGGATCAGCGGGCCGTTGTCGCGCAGCGCACAGAGCGGTCCCGCGCAGCCACTCGGAGAGAGCCTGTCCCGCGCTTTCGGCGGCAGCTTCTATTTCTCCCAGTTCGCCCGGAGTCAGGCGCGTGGCCGCGGTCTTGGTGCGGAAACCGGGCTTCGATTCGTCGCCGAACGGCAAACTGGACTGGGGATTAGCTTGAACGCGAGGACTACTCATTGGACGAACCGCCTTGTTGAACTACTGCGCCTGATTCCGCTGCGATTAAACTGCGTAGTTGCTAGTTCACGGGAAGCTCCTGCGCTTCAACGCGTTTACGCGATTCGACGCTCTGGGGCCACCTGTCTCAAACAAACTTCATCGCTCGATATCGCAGTCACCCAGCGGAGACGAATTTTGTTGACGCAGCGAAAGTTAACCTGCGTAAACGCCGGAGTTTCATCTGGCGTTCCGCAGTTCCCAACTTGGGGGTGACGTGTCCACCTTTCTTCCGGTGCGAAGCACCGCGCTTTTACAGCTCGCCATATTCCAGCATCTGAGCCTCCCACGTATGGATCACTTCGGGAGCTTGCCAGGCGCGGCGAAACAGATTCCGAATCGACTGCCAGTGATCCATCGGGAATCCGAACGTGATTCCGTTCTCACGCGCAAAGAAAAATACTCCTCTTTCGTCGTTCTCCAAGATCTCCGTGTGAGCATAAAAGTAGTACCCTTGCCATTGGCAAAGGTCCCGCTCCAAATCGAGCTCTGCGAGCAGCCTTCGGAACTCCGCAATCCTCGGATATCCAACCACCGGATACCGCGGCGTAAGGGCTCCGGGAAACTGCAAACGAGGGGAGAATTCATTCCCCTCTTCCCGCACCAGATCGAGGCGGTATCCGCCTTCTTCTAAAGAGGGCAATGCTGGCTGAATCGCAAGCTCAAAATCCTCGTCGTCTGTCTCCGAAGGCACCTTCTCACGCAGAGGTTTTCGATGGAGAGAATAGTGGCCGCGCGCGCACACACGCCAAAGGGCCGGCCAGTGCGGCCAAAGTGCCTCGTTCAGCTTCTCGACATTCGAGAACTTCTCCTCGTCTAGAAGTGTGTAGAGATTCCGGACGGAGAGAATCGGTTTTCGCCGCTTTTGAGCCGGGTTCCGCAGCATCTGAATAGTGCGCATTACTACCCGGCGAACATCGTCGCTTCCAATGTCCTCAATGTCTTTGGCATCGACCTGTTTGTCGCCAGGAAGAGTCCGCAAGTATAGGGAGTCCAGTGGGGACTTCTTCGGTCTGCGTGCGACGGCGTAAGCGGCAAGGAATGCCTCAAGGATTTCGGCCAGGGATTCGTAGGAAATCTGGCCTTGTGCGGTGTTCACAAATGACTCTGCGCCCACCGCACAGTAGTGGGCCACCATGGTCCATTCTGCCTGCGAAAGCGGGAGTCCTGACTCTGCCTTCGCACGAATTCTCAGCAGGGAATCTGTCGGCTCACTCAGCAGATTTACCAACTCAAGACGGTCGTCTCGGGCAGACTCAAGAAGTTGCTTTGCCGCTTCTGATGTCGAGACGGTCTGGCCGCTCTTGAGAGAGATGATTTTCCTTAGAGTTTCAAGCCTTAAGCGCAGCGCCTCCGAGATGCGGATAGAGATGACTGGCTGCTGCGGTGTTGCGGTGTTCTCTGCCATCCGGCTCCTTTCCTATGACTACAATCTTAAAAAAATGTAACGTTACATATTGACTGTACGTGCACAAGTGCGCTATTGTCAAGTACCAGGCCATAGTCGAGGTGCACAAGTGCACGAACCGAAGCCCCCAGCGTTTGCATCCGATCCCATCGAGCCTTTGCTCGATGTGAACAGAGCTGCGCATTTGCTGGGCATTTCGATCAAGACCTTGCGTGACTGGATTCAGGGTCGTAGGATCGAATACGTCAAGGTCGGCACTAGAGTGATGATTCGGCCCGAAACGATCCGTCAGTTTGTGACGAGCAATACCCGACGTGCGGCAGGCTGATGAAAGTATTCAAACGTTCCGGTAGTTCGTATTACGCGTACAAATTCCAGTATCGCGGCAAGGAATACTATCGCTCGACTGGAACCGAAAACCGGCGTGAAGCGGAGGCTTTGGCCGCTGTCGCTCGCGCTCGGGTCATTCGGCAAGCGGCCGGACTTGAAGAATCTGACTCACTATCAAAACCCCTGGCGATTGATGCAAGTCGCAACGGCATTCCTACGCTGAGGCAGTTTCAAACGGTTTTCGACGAGTGGGTTGCCACTGCGAAAGCAGAGCAGAACGGCACAGTGAAGTTTTACCAGGAGAGCTATCGGAAACTCCTTTCTTACGGCCCTTGGGCCGATCTCCGTCTTAACGAGATTGATGAGGCACAGATCGAACGATTCAAAGCTTGGGCTCTAAAGCAGGCTGGCCGGCGACGCGATGGGAAACCGACTCCAGTGGGCAAAACGACCGTGAATCGCTACCTTGCGACGCTCCGCAAGGCTCTGCGTTACGCGCATCTCAAACTGAAGCTCATCGACAAAGTGCCGGTTGTCGATCAATACGGCAAAGACGAAGGAGCGGAGCGCGAGACGGACTACGTATTCAGCTCGTCGGAATACATCGCTTGGATCATGGCAGCCGAGGAACCGTTGCGCTCAGCGTCTATACTCGCTCGTCACTCGGGGATTTGCCGTAACGAAATGCTGAAGCTTATGAGGGACTGTATCCACTTTTTTCCAGAACCGCTTGAGGATGCGAGCGTGTGCGGAGAGCTTACGATTAAACGCGGGTTGAAGCGGCGCGCTCGCAAGAGGAAGCTCGTGATTGATCGCGAGATGAGGGCAGTGTTGGAGACGATCATTCCACGTTCGAAGTGCGACTACGTGTTCACCAGTCCCCAAAACTCAGCGGAACCGTTGCCGCCGTGGGTGCTCGAAACGCAAATCACGCGCGTGCGCAAGAAGATCACTACGCACCCCGACGCTGGTCTGCATGCCCTGCGTCACACGTTTCTGACCGAGGCCGGCGAACACACCGACCCGTTTACATTGCAGTATGTGGCTGGACACGATAACATCAAGACGACGATGCGCTACGTGCATCCACGCGAGGACGCGGTCGAAAAGCTATTTGTGCGGTTGGGCAACCTGTCGCGTCCCGAGACTCGTGTAGAATGCAAAAGGTCGGTGCAAAATCCGGTGCAGTCGGAAACGCCCTCAGATGTCGATCTTGTTAAGATATTAAGCATATTGGGGTTACAGCGTGCGGAAGTGGTGGAACTGGCAGACACACCATCTTGAGGGGGTGGCGCCGAAAGGCGTGGGGGTTCAAATCCCCCCTTCCGCACCATTGCATGTTCTGACAATCCGGAATTTTTAACTCTAATGATCATTCTAGTCACCATCGTCCACATTATCGTTTGTCTGTTTCTGATCGTCGTCGTGCTGCTGCAAAGCGGCAAAGCCGGAGACATTTCTGCGGCTTTCGGCGGCCAGGGCAGCCAGGCCGCTTTTGGTCCGCGCGGCGCCGCGACAACCCTCTCCAGAGCCACGACTCTTTGCGCAGTCCTGTTCATGTTGACGTCGGTAACGCTCTCGATTAACGCGATCAAACATGAGGGGCCGAAATCGGTGCTGCAGGGAGTGAAATCGGCACCGGCAAAAACTCAGTCTCCTGCATCCGCACCCAATGCACCAACGCCGCAAAAGTAGTTCCCAGCGTCAGCTTTTCTTCAAGCGACTCAGAGAGCTACAAGCGATCCAGCGAAGTCAAGGCCTTCGGCCGTCGAGGCGGAATCAGATATCTGTCCGCTGTTCCGGATTACGCTCCAGATACCAGCACGGCGCAAGACCGTCGTGAGGAAATAAGGAGTGAACGCACTTCTGTGCTTCCGGAGGATTGAAAATGAATTGCGTCTTGCCGCTTTTCTGCGCGACCGCGTCATAGCTCTGGACGGTCACCTGCCCGAAGGGATTGCGATTCGTCGCCACGCGATAGCGGAACGTGACGTAATCGACCGCGTAGATGGTGGCGAAGGATGCGATTGTGGACGAGAGTGCGATGATCAACGCACGCCTTAGCAAGCCGAAGAAACGGACGTTCAGAAGCAAACTCCTGGCCGGAAATTACATTTTCCGATCATATACGAGTCTGGAATAAGCTCGCGAATTCGCCGCGTCTCGCCGGATTCAATCTCTTCTTGCGTTGACAACTCCCGCCTCTCACAGGCAAACTACCGCATCCGCCGATTACAGGCGCGAAGCTACGCCTGAGGGGCAACCTAGAGGAACAAGTGCGGCTCTAACAGCATTCATCGGCCATGGAGCAATCAGTCTCCTATACGCTCGATTCCACCCTTGACACCGTGGACCATGCGGAGCAGAAAGCCACCCGCATTGCCACGGAATTAGGTTTTGGCGACGACGAGATCATGCAGATTTCGATGGCGGTACGCGAGGGTGCGGTGAATGCGGTTCTGCACGGGAACGCCTATGCGCCGGATAAAAAGGTAACGCTGGCGTTTGAGCGCACGCCGGATGGACTGGTGATCACGATTCGCGATCAGGGGCATGGCATTGACTTGAACCACATTCCGAATCCTCTGGCGCCGGAGAATTTACTCAAGACTTCGGGACGCGGCATTTTTCTGATGCGTTCCTTCATGGACGAGGTGGAAATCCGCCCGTCTCAAACGGGAACTGAAGTGAAATTGATCAAGCACGTCCGCGGTTCATCCGCGGCCGGCAAGGAGGGGTCTCAGTGAGCATGAAACTTAGCACTCGGCAGGTGGACGGAGTCACCATCGTGGATGCCAGCGGCCGCATCACTCTGGGCGAAGGCAGCGTCATGATGCGTGACACCGTGCGCGATCTGCTTTCGAAGGGGAATAAGAAAATCATCCTCAATCTGGGCGAGGTCAACTACATCGATAGCTCGGGCATCGGTGAACTGGTCAGCGCCTTCACCACCACCAAGAATCAGGGCGGCGAACTCAAACTGCTTCATCTCACCAAGAAAGTGCACGACCTGCTGCAGATCACCAAGCTCTACACCGTCTTCGACGTGAAAGACGACGAAGCCGCCGCCGTCAAATCGTTCAAATAGTGTCTTGCGGAAGCCGGACTCTGGGACTGGCGTAGCCAGTCCCCGCACCTTCTTGATGTAGTTGGACGGCACCGGAACTTTTTTCGACTCGCGGGTTGCAGGCTCTGGAGGCAAGAGCATGACCAAGTTCCATGCCCTCGCGCTCGCCCCTTTCCTTGGTTTGATCCCGGCCTGTGGTAGCTCAAGCGGTCGGCAGGTTCAATCTATCGCCATCACCTCCAGGTCGAGCCTTCAAAAGGTCCAATTGATCGCGAACGGCACTTTTCCACTCCGCCCGCTACGGTTAGCCCCTCGCCTGTTTTCTGATCGTTGCCGCCACCACCGGCAGAGTACTCCCTGACGACACAGCCTTTCGTCCTTCCGTGCAAGTTCAGCGGCCCTTACCCCGGTCCGATTGTCGCGTGGGCACCTGCTGATCCTAATGCCCCGAACAGCGGATCGATATCAACGACAAAGATGATTGGTACATTCGCCTCGGTCAGTTGACCGGTGAAAATCCATGTGACATCCGACCTTGCGATCGCCAACCGATCTATTCCATCATTGCTCAAACAAATGCCGAAGAAGATCACCTAAAGGAGCGGGCGAAAAAACGTGCGGATTCGCGGCCATGGACGGTCTAGATCCATGATTCTAAATAACCAGCGAAGAATATTTTGCGCCATCCTGGTGCTGCTCGTTCCCGCCGTCCTCGTCGCCTCCGATTGCATTCCCATCGGCGAAGCCAGCAAACACGTCGGCGAAAACAAATGCATCGTGGGGAAAGTTCTTCGCGTGAAGGCCGGTCCCAGAGGTGTGCACTTCGTCGACTTCTGCGAAGATCAGATGAGCTGCCCGTTCAACGTGGTCGTCTTCAACTCCGACCTAAAAGATATTGGGGACGTGCGCCGCCTCGCCGGGCGCGTCATCGAAATTCACGGCCCGGTCAAGATGTATAACGGCCGCGCAGAGATCGTCCTGAAACGCGTGAGCCAACTCACCGGAGGCGCAACCCTGATTCCGCCATTGCCCAAGAACTATGACGTCGAGAAGCAAGGGCACTACAGCGCTGGCACCATTCATCCGCCGGCAAAGCTGAAGGCGGCCAAGCCGACACCTTCCACGACAACCCTCTACGGCAACGAAGCGGATGTAGGTTCCGAGCCGCAGTGAGTCGGCAATTACACCAGGCCCTTTTTCAGTTCGTCGAGGCCGTACTTAGTGCCCCGCCAAATGATTCCGTCGTTCCATAATGCGTGAAACATGGAGAGCAGCAAGGTGTAAATAAATAACGTCGAACTCACCGGGTGCAGCACGAAGTAATAAGCCGGAATCCCCGATCGCCCGGACATGCCGACATAAATCGCAAACATTGAGGCCAATGCAATCGCATAAGGCAGCCGCTCCCAGCCATGGGCCAGCCACGCTCCCAGGAAAGGCCCGAGATTCAGAAAGGCGAGACCGAAAGCTGACAGCAAAGTTCGCCACCACTGAAACGACAACACCGCAAAGAAATTCTTCGTCAGGTTATTAACGACGCCCATGGCGCCGCGGGCCCAGCGCAGAGAGATCAAATCTCCGCCAAAGACATTGCGCTGCGCAAAGCCGGCATTTTTTACGACCTTGCCGAGCTTCATATCGTCAACCACCTCCATGCGCAGTGCTTCGTAGGAACCGACAAGGTCGTAAACGCTGCGCCGAACCAGATTGAAAGCGCCGACACCGATGTGGTCGCGAGTTTTCGGATCCGCGACCTTCCACGGACGATGCCCGAAAACGAACATCGTCTGAAAAAACGCAATCATCATGAATTCGCCCACAGTCTTCATAATCATCTGCGGAAACAACACCAGATGATCGGCATGCTCAGCCTCGGCGTAAGCCACAGCACGGCGCAGCGACTCAGGCTTGAAGAGAACGTCGGCATCGGTAAAGAGCAGCCAATCGCCGCTCGCCTGGTTCGCGGCGGTCCACATGGCATGAGTTTTGCCGAGCCAACCCGCAGGCAGCTCGCGATGGTGAATCACCCGCAGAACGGATTTGCCAGCAACTGCGCGCTCGCGCACCAATTCTTCCATGATGTCTCCGGTGCGATCCGTGGAGCGATCGTTCACCGCGAACACTTCATAATTGCCGTAGTCGAGTTCGAGCAGACTCGTGAGGCACTGCGCAATCTCTGCCTCTTCGTTTCGCGCCGGCACGATGATCGATACTTTAGGATTTCCCGGAGACAAGACCGGAGTGCGGTCCCATTCAGGAGTTGAAATATCTTTAACGCTGGGCATTCCGATGGCAGCATCGACGATGCGGGAAAGCCACGCCAGCGCGAGAATCGTGCCTGCGATCCAATGGAAGGAGTGCATTCCGAGTCAGCTCTTCCCTGCTTCGGCAATTTCCGGCGCAAGATTAGCGCTAACAAAACGGACAGGAGGAGCAAATTTCATCCCGTAGAAAAGGATCGCGGAAGAAAGCGCTGTGGCGACAATCGTACTGATAAAACCGGATTGCAGCGACGATTGATCGGAAACTTTGCCGATCAGCCAGGGAGAAAAAGCATCGCCGAGGAAGTGAATCACAAACAGATTCACGGCAATCGCCGTGGCACGAATGTGAAATCCAACCGAATTGATCACCGCGGCATTCAGCGGAGCAGTATTCAACAACAAGAGAAAGCCAGCCAAAGCGATTCCCGGAACCATCGCGGACCCGCGATTGAAGAGCGCAACCGCCATCACCGGGATTCCCAAGCCCATGCTCACGGCAGACACCAGGTAGTAAGCGCTTTTCGTGCGCCGCATGAGGCGATCGCCCAGCCATCCGCCGGCGAGCGCCGCGATGGTTCCATCGATGGCAATGATCACGCCAAACAGATTATTGGCCTGCAACAGACTGTCGCCGCGCATGCGGGAGAGAAACGTCGGCATCCAGACCAGCAATCCACCCTGAGCGAAAGTCATCATCGCCATGCCGAGAGTCGCCGTAAGGAACGCGGGATTGCGAACCAGGCCTCGAACGGTTCCCCGCTCGGGAGTTTCCTGCAAGGAATCAAATTGGCCGCGCTTCGGCTCGGCCAACAGCAGCACCAGTGCGCCCAGAATAAATCCGGGAGGGCCCGCAATAAGAAATGGCATTCGCCATCCGTAGTGAGTTCCGAAATAGCCGCCGATCGGATATCCGAGTGCAAATCCCACAGGAATCGCCAGATAAAAAAATCCCAGCACGCGGCCGCGCATGGACTCCGGAAACAAGTCGGCAACGATTGTTGGCGAAATCGTCACAAAGCTCGCTTCACCCACCCCTACCAGCGTGTGACGGATCAGCAACGCGTTGTAGCTATGAGTAACTGCCGTCAGCAGGGTTGCGCCGCTCCACGCAAACGCGCCCAGCGCGATGATGAACCTACGCGAATAGCGGTCGGCAAGCGGCCCCATCAGCGGGGCCGCCAATGTGTAGAAAATCAGGAAGACGGTCGTGAGACGGCCGATCTGCGCGTCGTTGACGTGAAATTCATACTGAATGAGTGGCTGCACCGCATTCAGAACGGAACGGTCGATATAGTTCAACAGGTTCAGCGCCGTCAGCAGAACCAGGGTCGCCCGCGGATAAAGTTTCGCAGAAGTCACAGGTCGAGCGAATATAGCATGGCTTCGCTCAGACTAATCGCCAGCTCTGCGAGAACTCTTATTGCGCGGCCATCTTGCGACGACAGTGGTTGAAATGCCGCCGCGCGGACGGAAATCTCCCTTCACTTCCGCCCACACGGGCTTGGCGGAGCGCACAACATCTTCCAGCACGCGGTTCACCACGTTTTCCTGAAAGATTCCCAGATTGCGGTAGTGGTGCAGATATTCTTTATAGGATTTCAGCTCGAGGCAGAGTTTGTCAGGCTGGTAGCGAAGCATAATTACGCCGAAATCGGGCAGGCCGGTCTTCGGGCAAACAGAGGTAAATTCAGGATCGTCGATCACTATTTCGTAGCCGGGAAACTGATTGGGCCAGGTTTCGATCTCGGGAAAGGCAGCGTCCAGGCCCGCCGAGGCGTGCTCGAGAGTGTAACGTGATTGTCGAGGCATGAAGGTATTGTAATTCCTGGCATCCAGCGGAGCCTGGGACCGCTTGCAATACCAGCATCCGACCTGCAAGGGCCGCATCTAAAGATGCATCACGCCTCGCTCTGTGTGCCGTCGCGAGTGATAAATTAGTACTTACGTTTGTTCGTGTTACAGCCGGAAAGATAATCTTTTGGCGACCAATCATAACTCGAATGGGCGGCCTGCGACGCGCAACGGCCGCACATGGATCGTGCTGGGAGCTTTAGTCGTTCTCGCGATCATCCCGATTTTTACCCGGCAAGGTCCCATGCGCGTGCGCACCACCATTTTGGAGCGCGGCCCCATTCGCAGCCTGATTTCCACGAACGGAAAAGTCGAGCCCATACAGAATTTCGAAGCGCATTCTCCTGTTGCCAGCACGGTGAAACGGATGCTGGTGAAGGAAGGCGATCACGTCCGCAAGGGTCAACTCCTACTCCAGTTGGATGACGCCGATTTGCGCAGCCACGCGGCGCGTGCTCAGGCGCAAATTAAAGCAGCTCAGGCGGATCAGGCCGACATTGCCACCGGCGGGACTCGCGAAGAAGTTCTGACTCTCGATTCGCAACTGCTCAAGGCGCGCAATGTGCGCGATTACGATCTACGTAATCTTGACGCACTCCGCCGGCTGCAACAGCAGGGAGCGGCATCTGCCGGAGAAGTAAAACAAGCGGAAGATCAGTTGCAGCGCGCGGAAGTCGACCTCAGATTGCTCGAACAGAAGCAGAAGGACCGGTATTCGCAGCCTGAGATGGCGAAGGTTCAGGCGCAAACGGCTGAGGCGCAAGCAGCCTATGATGCGGCCGAAGAGGCGTTGCAGAAATCCAGCGTGCGCGCCCCTTTTGATGGCATTGTGTATTCGCTACCCGTGAAGCAGGGCGCTTACGTGCAAACCGGCGAGCTGCTTTTGCAGCTGGGTGATCTATCGAAAATGCTAGTGAGGACGTTCGTCGACGAACCCGATATCGGCCGGCTCGCTTCCGGACAGCCCATTGAGGTGAGCTGGGATGCGGTCCCGGACCGGATATGGAAGGGCAAGGTCAGCACGATTCCCTCTACCGTAAAGCTGCGAGGCGCACGCAATGTGGGAGAAGTTACCTGCACGGTCGACAACCATGACCGGCGATTGCTGCCCAACATCAACGTGGGCGTAACGATCATTACTGCGGAGCACACCGGGGTTTTGACCCTGCAACGTGAGGCCGTCCACATGGACGACACCAGGCCCTATGTTTATCAAGTTCTAAATGGCGAACTGAAGCGCCGCGATGTGGAAGTTTCTTTGCAAAATCTCACGCGAGTGGAAATCACCGGCGGGCTGCGAGATAACGCGATTGTAGCTTTGTCGTCTGTGGATGCATCAAAAGCGCTAATCGACGGGGCTCGCGTCAAAGTGGTGCAATGATCCAATGAAATTCATTCGTACTCCGATAAAGGCGGTTCTTGGTTCTCGGCTTAATTTGCCGATTTCGGGCCTCGTGCGCGTCTTGTTTGGGGCGCTGGCTCTGACTGCGATAACTCTCGCGTTTGCCGATCAATCGCCTCGCGATCTTCTGGCTGCCGGCCGCGTGGATGAAGCGGTGGAGGTACTGCAGCGGCAGATTCAGGTTGCTCCTACCGCCGAGTCTTATAACCTGCTTTGCCGGGCGCAGTTCGAACTTGGAGCCTGGGACGCCGGTATTTCTGCGTGCGAGAGAGCCACCGAACTGGCCCCCGACAATGGTCTCTACCACCTTTGGCTCGGTCGTATCTACGGCGAAAAAGCAGATCATGTCAGTTTCATAACCGCGATCGGCCTAGCGAAAAAGGTTCACGCTGAATTCGAGCGCGCCGTACAGTACGCTCCCAACAGTTGGGAGAGCCGGACTGACCTCGCAGAATTTTACCTTGAGGCTCCCGGTATGGTCGGCGGCGGCGAAAGCAAGGCGAGGGCGGAGGCCGAGAAGATCGCTGCGTTGAATCCGGCAATGGCGGATTGGGTGAATGGGCGCCTGGCCGAGAAGAACAAAGATCTGGCTGAGGCCGAGCGGGATTACCGCGCCGCGGTTGATGCCAGCCACGACGGAGCACGGGCATGGTTGAATCTTGCCGGCTTCTATAGCCACCACCAACGGTTCGACGATATGGAGGAGGCTTTGCATCATCTGGAGACCAGCCAGCTCGATCACCCGGACGCGCTGGTCGATGGCGCCGGAATCTTGCTCAGGACGAAGCGCGATTATCCGCTCGCCGTGCAGCTCCTCCAGCGGTACATCGCAGCCGGTACAGTCGAAGAGGCGCCGGCATTCAAGGCGCATGCCATGGTCGGTCAGCTTCTCGAAAGGCAAGGCAACTCCGCAGCCGCGGCCGCCGAATACCACACCGCTTTAGCCATGGCGCACAATTATGGTGTGGCTCAGGATGGCCTGCGGCGGGTTACTCACGCCGCCGAGATGGCGCAACTCGCGCGCTAAGCCTCGATTCAGCTTACAAACCTCAGATCTATGAACTCCGTGCGGATCGATAAGTGGCTTTGGGCCGCCAGATTCTTCAAGACGCGGTCATTGGCGGCGCGAGCCTGCGGCCTTGGGAGGATCGTCTGCAATGGCCTGCCTAGCAAGGCTGCTCGCGAGATTCGCGCCGGCGACATCCTCCGCGTAAGCAACGACGGCGGCGATTTCGAAATCGAAGTTTTGACCCTGAGCGAAACGCGCGGTCCGGCCTCAGTAGCGCAAACACTTTATCGCGAGACCGACGCCAGCCGTGAACTGCGCCAGAAACTATCGGCCGAACGCAGGGCTGCGCGGCAGTTTGAGGAGCTGCCGGCAGGCAGACCCTCGAAGCGTGACCGTCGCAGGATTATCCAGTTCCGCGGGAGAGTATAGTCGCACGCCATTAAGACGCTCCCCTTTGGCAACGAGACAATTCCCCCACTAAAGGTAGAATCGAGGCAATGATCAAGCTTGCCGCAGCATTCCTAGTCATTTTCACCGCAAACATTCTCCCTTGTCTCGCGTTGGAAGATGTCCACACGGTCGCCCAGGCAGTAGACTTCCACTACAACCACCTCCGGACCTTAGAAACCCAATTCACCGAGATCTACCATGGCTCCGGCATGGATCGGACTGAATCGGGCACTTTGTGGCTGGAAAAAGGCGGGCTGAAAAAACCCGGCAAGATGCGGTGGGAGTACCGTTCTCCAAAGGACAAGCTCTTCGTGAGTGACGGGAGAGATGCGTGGTTTTACATCCCGGAGGATCGGCAGGCGCGGCGCACCGACGCCAGGAAGCTGGACGATCTTCGCTCTCCGCTTGAATTTTTACTGGGTAAGACGCAGTTGGAAAAGGAGTTGAGCGGACTTTCGTTTGCTCCGGATGTAAAGCCTTTCGCTCCTGACGACGTTGTGCTGCGGGGGGTGCCGCAGGGCCTTTCGGATCGCGTTAGCGAGATGCTGATCGAGGTCACTCCGGAGCGGGAGATCGCCCGCATTGTGATTGATGATGTCGATGGATCCCAGACCGAATACAGGTTCAGCGGGCAGAAAGAGAATGCGACAATCCCGGAGGGAAGGTTCCAGTTCAAGCCCCCTGCCGGGACAGAAACGGTGGAGGGGATCGAGCCCTAGGCGAGGACTTCGCCTCGGCTATTATCTGATTGATTTACAGCTATTTAATATGGGTTTTGTAGACTGCGGCGAGGCTGAGTCCTGAAACCGGCGGCGCGGTTGTTTTGGTTACTTGCGGCACTATAAATGGCTTACGTCCGGCGATCTCCGGTTCGGCATAAGAAGATGCGATGTTAAACTGGTGCGATCAGCACCCCGTAGCAAAAGACAAGTAAATGGCGGAATTCGTTGTAAAAGTCGCCGACGAGCGCGGGCATACCCACCAGCAGGTAGAGCAGGGTTACTCGGTCGCGGAGGTGCGTGAGCGCTTCGCGGCACAGGGTTATCTCGTCCATTGGGTGAAGCCGCAGGGAATGCTTTCAGGCTTGTCGATGCGCCGGGGGCGCAAGGTCAAGCAGAGTTCGTTTCTGGTTTTTAACCAGCAATTTCTAACGCTTCTCAAGGCCGGCCTGCCCATTCTGAATTCGCTCGACCTGCTAATCAAGCGGCAGAAAGATCCCAGCCTGAGGCAAATCCTGGAAAATGTGCGCGAACGGGTCAAAGGGGGCGAGTTGCTCTCGGGCGCCTTTGCCACGCATCCTGCGATCCCAAAGATATACACGACCACCCTGATGGCTGGCGAGAAAAGCGGCAACATCGACGAGGTTTTGACCCGCTACATCAACTTCCAGAAGATGGCGATGACCTTCCGGAAGAAATTGATGGTGTCGTTGATTTATCCCACGCTGCTGGTGACCGTGGTCACGATCATGGTCATGTTTCTGTTCACTTATGTCGTGCCGAAGTTTGCCGAGCTTTTTAACAGCCTGGACGCGAAGCTTCCGGCGATCACGCTCTTCATGCTGGCGCTGGGCGTGAGTGCGCAGAAGTATTTTCCGTTCATCGGAGTGGGAGCGGTGCTCGCTGGGTTCATTTTCTGGCAATGGCGAAAGACGGATCGCGGAGGCGATCAGATTGACCGGATAATTCTCAGCCTTCCATTATTAGGCGATATTCGCCTGAAGCATCAGGTGGCCACCTTCTCGCGCATGTTGGCTACGCTGCTGCAAGGCGGCCTGCCTTTAGTGCCTTCGATGGAAACGGCGGGCGAATCGATGGCGAGTCGCAGCATTTTCAAAGGAATCATGCGTGCCAGCATCAGGGTGCGGGAGGGGCACGGTTTGGCGGCCGGCCTCGAGGAGCAGAAGATTTTCCCCGATCTCGCCGTGGAAATGCTCGAAGTGGGTGAGTCGACCGGAGCTTTGCCGTCAATGCTCAACTCTGTGGCTGAGTTCTACGAAGAGGATGTGCAGACGGCTCTGGGTGCGGCGATGGCTTTGATCGAACCGCTGATTCTGATGGTCATGGCGGTTTTTGTGGGCGGGGTATTGATTTCGTTGTATTTGCCGATCTTCAGCTTAGGAATGCAGACGGCACATTAGGAATTGAGCAATTTGGTGATTGGGTAATTAAATCTCGGTGCTTGAGCGCTTTAAATTTCAAATTATCGATGCAAAGTTAGAAATGCTTTTGGGTCTTTGAGAATGGCAATGGCAGAAAAGAAATCACTTTTCGTGAATGGACAAGCTGGCCCCCAGGTGGGATCGACGGGAAATCCCATCACTGATCTCGAACGCGCGCAGGATGTCGCCCGCCGCTATCGCTGCGAATTCGTCGATCTTACCGACTTCCAACTGCATCACGAACTGTTCAAAAAATTCTCGCCGGAACTGATGTTCCGCTACAAGTTTGTTCCACTCGAAGAAACCACAGACGGGCGGCTCGCCATTGCCATTGCCGATCCCAGCCAGCTGATGATGATCGATGAGATCAGCCTGTTGCTGCAGAAGCGGATCGTCACCAAAGTTGCCACCCTGAAGCAGATCGACAACATCCTTACCAAGACCGAGCAGTCGCAGCGCGTTCTCGAGGAAGCCAGCGAAGGCTTCCAGATTATCCGCGAAGATGAGAACACGGGTGCGGAAGAAACGCTGACGATCGACAAGCTGACCGGAGCGGCCGACACCAGCCCGATCATCCGACTGGTCGACACCACGATTTTTACCGCCTTGCAACGCCGCGCCTCCGATATTCACATTGAAACCCGCGACGATTCAGTCGTGATCAAGTTCCGTATCGACGGCGTGCTCACTCAGGCGATGCCGCCGATCGGCAAAGAACATCATTCGACTGTGATTTCGCGTATCAAGGTCATGAGCGAGCTGGATATTTCCGAGCGCCGCGTGCCGCAGGACGGCCGTTTCCGCGTGAAATACAACGGCCGCGCCATCGACTTCCGCGTCTCGATCATGCCTTCGATTCACGGCGAAGACGCCGTGCTTCGCGTGCTCGATAAAGAGTCGATGAGCGAGAAGTTTCGCACGCTCACTTTGAACGTGGTCGGCTTTGACGAGGACGACCTGCGCAAGTTCCGCCGGTACATCAAAGAACCTTACGGCATGGTGCTGGTGACGGGGCCGACGGGCAGCGGCAAAACGACAACGCTTTACGCTGCCGTCAACGAGATCAAGACCGACGAAGACAAGATCATCACCATTGAAGACCCGGTCGAATACCAGCTGCGCGGCATTACGCAAATTCCAGTCAACGAGAAAAAAGGGCTAACTTTTGCGCGCGGTTTGCGCTCGATTTTGCGTCACGACCCAGACAAGATCATGGTCGGCGAAATCCGCGACACCGAGACGGCGCAAATCGCCATTCAGTCGGCGCTCACCGGCCACCTCGTATTCACCACCGTGCACGCCAACAACGTGGTCGATGTGATTGGGCGCTTTCTGAACATGGGCGTTGAGCCTTACAACTTTGTGTCGGCGTTGAATTGCATTCTGGCCCAGCGGCTGGTGCGTTTGATATGCGAATCCTGCCGCACGCAGGTGCATTACGCGCCGGAAGTTCTTGAAGCCAGCGGACTGGATCCCGCGCAGTGGTCGAAAGTCGCGTTGTATGAAGGACCGGGATGCATCGAGTGCGCCGGCACAGGATTTCGCGGACGAACCGCGATTCACGAATTGCTCGATTTGAGCGATCGCATCCGCGAGATGATTTTGGGTCGAAGGCCAACTTCGGAAATTCGCCGCGCGGCACGCGAAGAGGGCATGCGTTTTCTGCGTGAGTCGGCGCTGGATAAAGTCCGGCTCGGCCTGACTACATTGAAAGAAATCAACAAAGTCACGTTCATTGAAGCGATGCGGTAAAGCAGTGGCCAACGATCGGCATTAAAGATCAAAATCCGATAAGCGGCTTCTAACTGAACACTGACCACGAACCAATGGCCACTGCCCGCGGTTCCCTTCCCGCTATTGCATTTGGCGCGGCGGGGCGTTTCAATTGTAGAGGGGATTCCATCTGAAATGAGTTCCAGTTCCAGGATCGCGAAACCCAGGCTCGCGTGCGAAATCGCGGCTGACCGCGTGCTCGTGGGCCGCCTTGCCGAAGATGGCCACACCCTGGAAGCTTGTGCCGCGCGAGAGCTGTCGCCCGGCAGCGTGATTCCCGACCTGGTGGAGAATAATCTGCGCCAGCGGGAGGCAGTAAAGGAAGCCATACAGGCAGCGTTGCAGACTATCTCGGGGCGCTCCCACGATGTGGTGGCCATCGTTCCGGATGCTGCAGTCCGCGTGGTGCTGCTCGAATTCGATACCTTGCCTTCGGACTCCGATGAGGCGGCGAGCGTCGTGCGCTTTCGCATGAAGAAATCTCTGCCCTTCGACGTCGACAAAGCTCGTGTTTCCTACCACGCACAGAAATCGGCGGACGGGGTCAGGGTAGTGGCCGCCGTCGCGCTCACCAGCGTGGTGGAAGACTACGAGGCCGCGTTTCGCGAGGCGGGATTTAACCCCGGCGTAGTATTGCCTTCGATGCTGGCCGCGTTGGGAGCGGCTGAGGGACTGCGTCCGACGCTAATCGTGAAGGTCGATGCGCGGACAACCAGCATTGCGATTCTAAACACCGATCAGCTTCAACTCTTCCGCACATTGGAGAACACGCGGGGAATTACGGTTACGGGAGATCAGCTGGCCGAAGACGTCTATCCTTCGGTCGTCTTTTTTCAAGACACCTATCATTTAAACATTGAGAAGATATTTGTATCTGGAATTTCCGACATCGCCACCGCCGCTCCCGCATTGCATGCACAATCCGGGGCGGAGGTGCAGGAGTTGGTCACTTCGTCGCAGCTCGGCGTGAGTCCGGGAGGTTCGGTGCCGCGATGGCGAATGGCAGGAGTCGTGGGAGCCTTAGTTTCTTAGGTCTTGGTTTTATAAATAGATATTGGTTTCATAAATCGAGTTCTTGGATCGGCTTTCTTAGATCATGCGTCTCGACATCAATCTCGCAAGCCAGCCTTATGAGGATGCACGGCAGTTCTGGCTGCGCTGGGGAACGGCACTGGCAGCCGTATCCATTCTTACTTTGGCGTTGTTGGCGATAACCGTTTCGGGATGGTTCACCGCGCGGCACGACCACGCGACCATTGCCAACTACCGGGAGCAAATCGCTCAACGCGACCAGACTCGCGAGCGGGCGGAGGAGTTTTTAAACCGTCCGGAGAACCGCTCGACCAGGGATCAATCGCAGTTTCTGAATGCCTTGATCGAGCGCAAGTCGCTTTCCTGGACGCATGTGCTGGAAGATCTCGAAAAAGTGATGCCGGCGAGAGTTCATCTGGTTTCGATTCAACCCGAACTCGACGAAGACAACCAGCTCAAGCTCAAGATGATCGTGGGCGGCGACTCGCGCGATAAAGTCATCGAACTGGCGCAGCGCATGGAGGAGTCGCGGCACTTCAACCAAACCTACATTCAGACAGAACATATGGCGTTTGAAGGAATGGGGGACCGCATTCAATTCGATATTACAGCGGTTTACGTTCCTGAAATGGAAGCGGCGCTGACCCAGCCGCCTGCACCGGCGCCGAAGGATGCCAAGTCCAAGGGGAGCCAGCCCTGATGCCCGACTTGCGTCAAACCCGAAAGAACATGAAGACTGCCCTTGCCATCCTGGTGGGAGTGGATGTGGTGACGGCGATCGTCTTGTTCTCTCCGCTAGTGGGCTCCACCGCTTCGCGAAAGCAGGAGCTGAACCAATTGTGGAGCGAATTGCAGACCAAGACGCGGCAAGTGGAACCGTTGCGGAATTTAGATAAGAAAGTTGTGACCGCGAACCATCAGATTACCGACTTTTACAAGCAGCGGTTTCCAGCTCAGGATTCTCAAATCCTGACGCAATTGGGCAAGCTGGCAGCGGATAATGGAGTTACGCTCGAGGGTGCGCACTACAAAGTAAATGATCTCGACGTGGGGGGACTAGCTCCGATTCAGATGGAAGCGGAACTATCAGGAAATTATGTGTCCCTCGCCAAATTCATCAATGCGCTGGAGCGCGACGAAATGTTCTTCATCATCGACAGCATCGCCTTGGCGGGCGAGCAAAAGGGACCGATCAAGCTGCAGATGAAGTTCGAAACCTATTTGAAAGCAGGAGCGTAGTGAAGCTGGGAACGGAAAATCGAAAGCAGGCGATCGCGGCAATGGTGCTGGGCGTCGTGTTGCTGGTGATTGTCGGTTACCAGTTCATTCCTTCTTCCTCGACAAGTGCCTCAACCACTCCGAGCCCAACCGCACTGACTGAACCTCCGGCAAAGCCTCTGCGTCCGGGCCGCCGCGGGCAGGCTCCCGCCAAGAAACAGAAACCCGCTCAGGATCTCGATCCAACTTTGCACCTGCAGCAACTCGACGCGTCTGAGCAGATCAAGTACGAGGGCTCGGGAAGGAATATTTTTGTGGCGCAGGCGGATGTTCCCATTCCAACGCCGATCGGGACCGGAGCGACAGACCACGGCCAGGCTAAGGATTCGATTTACCAGGCTCCGCCGGTCGCACCAGCTCCGCCGATCCCTCTGAAATTCTTTGGATTTGCCAGCCATCCCGGCGAGCCCAAGAAAATTTTCCTCGCTAAAGGCGATGACGTTTTTATCGCCGGGGAAGGCGAGGTTGTCGATCGCCGGTATAAAGTTTTGCGAATTTCGGCGAACTCCGTTGAGATTCAGGACGTGGTCGCCAGCGGGCCGCCGCAGACCATCCCCTTGACGCAAGGTTAAGGCCTCGAGATGAGATCACCGTTCATCGAGCATCGATCCGCCAGACGTCGTCGCGAGCAGGGCTATGTGCTGCTCACGCTTCTTCTGACGGTCAGTCTGATGACGATTGCCGCGCTCGCCGTGCTGCCGGATATGATCTTCGAACTCAAACGCGACAACGAGAACGAAATGATCCATCGCGGAGTTCAATATACCCGCGCGGTACGCGCTTACTATCGCAAGTTCGGACGCTATCCTACGCGGCTGGAAGATCTCGACAATACCAACAATCTTAAATATCTCCGCAAACACTACAAAGATCCGCTGACGGGTAAGGACTTTAAGCTGCTGCACTTTGGCGACCCAGGGTTGTCGCTCGGTGGCAGCATTGGCGGAGGAGTGATTCCAGGCGCCACGGCTGCAGGCGCGATGAATGGCAATAGCGCCAACGGTTCGGCGTTTGGAGGTTCGAGTGGGTCGGGCTTCGGGGGCTCGAGCTTAGGCGGGTCGAGTGGGTCGAGTTTTGGAGGCTCAAGTTTTGGGAGCTCAGGGGCGGGCAGTAACGGAGTCAACAGCAACGGCGTTTTTTCGCAATCGTCCTCCTTCGGAGGGGGATCTAACAGCAGCTTTGGGGGAAGTTCCTTCGGATCGAATTCTAGCTCTCAGCCAAATTCAGGACAGCCGGGTTCTTCAGGAACGCCGACGGGAACCGACGCCTCGCAGCCTGGAACGCAGGTTGCCGAAGGCAGCTCGCAAAACGCCGACGCCAGTGCGAGCGGGCAGCCGCCAATTGGCGGTGGGCCCATTGTGGGTGTAGCGAGCATCAGCAAGAAAACTACGATTCGCGAGTTCAACAAGAAGAAAAAATATAACGAATGGCAGTTTATCTACGACCCCATGGCCGACCGTGGCGGCTTGATCAAAACACCGTATCAGCCGCCGTTACAGGGGATGGCAGGTTCGCTGCAACCGGGACAGAATGGGCAAACCGGAACTCCCGGGGCAAACGGCAGCCCGTTTGGAAATCCCGGCAGCAATGCGGCCGGGCAATCGCCCTTTGGCCAATCTTCCTCGTTCGGCTCGGGGTTTGGCTCCGGACAATCCGGCTCCGGGCAGTCTTCGTTCGGACAGCCTTCCTCCGGCTTCGGCAACGGCTCCGGCGGATCGAATCCAGCGCCTTCGAATCCGCAGCAACAATAGCGGCCCGCGCCGAGATCGGACTTTGCGGAGACCACCACGAACAAAAGAAAATGGCCTCTTTTCGGGGTCCTGGAAAGAGGCCATTTTCAAACTTGTGGCAGTTCTTACGCGCTAAACGCTAAACGAAGATCCGCAGCCGCAGGTGCTCTTCACGTTGGGATTCTCGAACTTGAAGCCGGCACCCTCGAGCGTTTCTACGTAATCGACGATGCAGCCGTTCAAGTACATCACCGATGTAGCGTCGACAAAAACCTTCAGCCCTTCCATATCGAAAGTTTTGTCCATCATGCCGGCAGCGTTTTCGAACTGCATGGAATACGAAAATCCGGAGCAGCCGCCGCCCACCACGCCGATGCGCAGACCAGCCGGAGCAGGATTCTGCTGTCCCATAATCTCTTTCACTTTCGAGACCGCGTTCGGGGTGAGCGAAACCGGCGGCGTCTTCTTCACTTCGGTTGTGTTCGGCGTAATTTCCGGGACAGTTGTCGTGGCCATTTATTTCTCCTCGGCTCTGAAGTAATTAAATTATAGCAAAGTGTCGCGGCTGTCATGAGGGCTAATCTTGGTACCCGCGCAAGAAGAGCTCGTTACCAGCCGATTTGCCTCTCTTTTTGATGCCAGCGGACCATAGACGATTCCTGCCGCACCGCTTGCCATCGGTACTATAATGTGGGCGTTAGGACGCTTTCGGACTTGGGGATGGTTCTCAGAGTTTCTACGTTCCAGTAGCGGATGCGGACCTAAAAACAGGCGAGGTGCATATGACGTGGACTTGGACTCCTCTGATGGTCGGTCTGGCGGTGGTGTGGGGTATCTTCACCGTCGGCCTGGTCATTCTCCTCATCTACCGCAGCACGCTCACCATGCATGAAGAAGAGCAACTCTACCTGGATGAAGCGAATTCACACATGCAACAGGAGCAAACGGAACTGCTGACGAAAGTAAACCGGCTGACGCTTCCGGTATGGGTTTTTGGAGCAGGTTCTGGCGTGCTGTTGCTGGTGCTGGCAGGCATGTTCATTTATCAGGGATTGAACGCCGTACAGTAAGAGGCTCTGAGGCGAAGCGTCGCGGCGGTCAAGGGCCGTCGTGTTGCCGGACTTCTGTTTTTAACCGCTTATCTTAGCCGCATATCTCGGCGATTCTTATCTGCGAGAGGGCTAGGCGATATCCTTACTCACCAGAATTTCCACCCAATTTATATAATTAGGCAAGTTGCGAAAGTGGCGGAATTGGCAGACGCACCAGACTTAGGATCTGGCGGGTAAAACCGTGGGGGTTCGAGTCCCCCCTTTCGCACCAGGAGTTCCGCAGGGCTCAGTTGGCCTGCATTACCGGGGAAACGGCCAGTACTCCGGCGGCGACTTCGAGATCGTGCAAATCTTCGCGGCTGAAATCCTGCGTGAAGCGGGGATCAAGCCCCTTACGCGAAATCTGAATCACGCCCAGAACCGTCGATTCGGGATCGAGGATCGGCACCGACATTAGTTTCTGAATCGGAGCTACAGGGTTGGTGGGCGCTTCGTCTGTTTCCACTCCCAGCGGCTTGATTGTTTCAAAAATGCTGGCATGCTTGACCCGGGCAAAGTTGTTGAAGATCTCTCCCTTTTTGCTCAGGGCAGTATGGGCCGCGATTGCTTTGCTGGAAATCGGAATGGCTCCGGTGGTCCGCAGATGTTCGGGAAAGATAAACTTCAGAAGGCCACCTTCGAGCTTCAGCAACGCTACTTCGGCATGCTGCACGCGGAAAACTTTTGCCAGCACCATGCTGACTTCAAGCGGTGTGATGCCTTCGCTCAACACAGATCCTAGCGGGAGCAAATTCTCCGGAAGAATAATCTCTTCGATAGCCTCATGTGCAGGCTTTTGGGTCATAGAATGAACTCTCAAAAATTCGAATTCTGAACCGCTATCGGTCTCCGCACTTTGAACACCAGTTGGGACCGATATACACATCCTACAAGCCCTTTGAATTCAGCAAAGTAGCTAACGATCATGTCCTTTTGCGCGGGCCTTGCAACCGCATTGTTGGGCGCAAATGAGTCATCGACTGACAATTTTTGTCGGTCTAGGTCTGCACTGGGCAAGAGGCGACGCGCCTTGATCCAATTCTGTTCGACCCCACTTCCCTTCCAGACGCAAAAGTCATTACACTTTCCTACTATGACGATTCCTGCTCAACCGAATGTGAAGCTAACGAATGCGCCCGACTACCGCGAGTCTTACGCCAACAGCGTGCAGATGCGGGTGAATGTCTGGGATTTCTTTATGGTTTTTGGAACGCTGCAACAGCAAACCGAAAGCCAGGTGGAGATACGCAATTTTCAGGGTATCTATCTCAGTCCGCAACAAGCCAAAGCCCTGCTTGGATTACTGCAGCAGAATATATCGGGCTATGAGAGCGCCTTCGGCGAGATCAAGCTGGATCCCCGAATGTCTCCAGCGGGCCCAGTGCACTAGAAGAAGGCTTTCGCATAGCTTCGCATTCAAGAAACGAAACTTTGAACGGCAGCCAAACTCCGCTGCGCCAAAAATCAAGCTCCACGTATCTGTCTCTGGTTTTTGCGGCGCTCTTCGTAGTTATTTTTCTGCTTCATCTGCGTTTGTTGCAGCTTCCTTATTTTTGGGATGAGGCAGGCTACTACATTCCCGCTGCCCGGGATATCCTCCTGACCGGCAGCCTGATCCCGCACTCCACAAGCTCCAATGGTCACCCTCCGCTGGTGCTGGCTTGGATTGCCCTGTGGTGGAAGGTGGCGGGTTATGCTCCGCTGGTTACGAGATCGGCGATGCTGCTGCTTGCCGCATTCGCGCTTACGGGAGTGTTCCGTCTCGCCGAAATCATGGCGGATAGAAATGTCGCAATCGCGTCGACCGCTTGCACCGCTTTGTATCCAGTCTGCTTTGCACAGAGTTCCCTGGCGCAAGTGGATCTGGCAGCGGCGGGTTTTGTTTTTTGGGGCATGGCTGCATATATACAACGCCGGCCCGTCGCGACCGTTTGCTGGTTTGCGCTGGCTGGCTTGTCGAAAGAAACGGCGATTCTGGCGCCAGTTTCTCTTGCTGGCTGGGAGATTCTCGGTTTGTGGACGCGCCACACTTCACTCCACAGATTATGGAGCGAGGGAGATCGCCGTGCGAAGGCCGCAGCATTAATCGGAGCCGCGCCCTTGTTGATTTCGGTTTTACCGCTCGCGATTTGGTACGGATACCACTACTCGCGGACCGGTTATGTTTTTGGCAATCCGCAATTCTTCCAGTACAACGTGGCGGAGACGCTTAAACTTCCCCGGTTCTTTCTGGCGCTGATTCTGCGGATCTGGCAGGTCGCCGGGTATCTGCATTTATGGGTACTCACTCTGGCGGCTTTGCTCGCGCTGTGGATTCTGCCGCTGAGTCAATCAGATTCCGACGTCGACGGGCCACGGATGAGTCGGTCTGACCGCATGACTCTCTATATCGTGATAGGCACTTATGTGATCGCAATGGCACTGATCGGAGGAGCCATACTGGCGCGCTACATGCTACCGGCAATTCCGCTGGTTATCATTCTCTCTGTCTTTGCGCTGCGAGACAGAGTGGGGCCCTGGCGTGCGATGGTCCTGTGCGTTGCACTGGCATTCGTTGCCGCATGGTTCTGGAACCCTCCCTATGGATTTTCTCCGGAAGACAATCTTGCTTACCGCGATTACGTGATTCTGCACGAAGACGCGGAGCGCTTTCTGGAGGCCCGGTATCCGATGGCGCGAGTACTCACGGCATGGCCAGCTTCCGATGAGATATCGCGTCCGTGGCTCGGCTATATTACGCGGCCCATGCGCGTGGTGCGCATCGAGGACTTTTCTCTGAATAGCATGGTTACGGCAGCCGACCAAGTCTCGAGTTACGACGCGGCACTGGTTTTCTCGACAAAATATGAACTGGGAACGAGATTGTGGGATCGTCTGCAAAGATTCACAGGGTTGCGGACGCAGTGGAAGACCCGTTACTTTGCCTTTCACCGGGATTTGCCACCAGCCGCGGCAGCGCAGATTCTAGGTGGAAGAATCGTATTTTCGGAGGGGCGCCAGGGCCAGTGGATCGCCGTCATCAAAATCGAACGCGTGGAAGAAGCGCAGCATAAGGCCTTACATCTGTCTCCGGCTGGCTCAGAATAGGACCGGTAAGCAATGATCTACTTCGAAACTGTCTCTAACCTTGCGTGGTAGCCCTTGCGCGATCGCACCTGTAGTCTTTTTCCGTTTTTCTCAGCCAAGATGGTGATCGCGTGATAGCTTCCATCCGGAGTGAAATCAGCGGGCTTGTAAGCGATGAAATAACGGCTGCGGATGAGGTCGCGTAGTTTGTCGAAAGAGCGCCCCAAGGTCAGGATGTCTCCCGGAAACATCGCCTCTCCGCCACTCTGATCGGCTAAGGCCTCCAGTATTCGGTCGGCGTCCGTCTTATCGCTTCGCTCTTCGCGAGTGCTGATCGCATAGATCGAAACGCCCGCTCTCTCCGCTGCCGCCAGGGTTTGCTTCAAAGTGGCGTGGCTTGAATTGTCCTCGCCATCGGTGAGAACCACTAGAACCCGGGCCACATGCTGGTTCTCAGGGTAAGCTGCCAGCTTCCTGCACGCAAAGGAGACGGCATCGAATAGCGAGGTTCCGCCGCCATTCGTCAACTTTTGGATGCCATTTCCCAGTTCACCGGGATCGGGACTGAAATCCTGGGTCACCTCAATCTCATTGGAGAATCCGGCTATAAATGCGAGATCCGAGGTGTTGTTGAGAACCTTCTCGACGAATTTTGCGGCCGCATTTTTCTCAAAAGAGAAGCGATCCCGAACCGATCCGCTGGTATCGATCAATAAAGCCAAGCGCAACGGAAGTTTCGATTGCGGCGAAAACTGCACAACCTTGCTTGGAGTCTTATTATTGTCGCGAATGTGGATGTCGGACTGATCCAGGTCGTTGATCATGTGCCCATGGTTGGTGACCGAGAAGAATACGGCCACATCGTCGACGCTTTTATGGATCAGCCACACGCCACGCGGAATCCCCGAGTCTACCGATGCTTTAGCCGCGGCGCTTACATTCAGTCCATCCGTGCTGGCATCGGCCTCGGCCGCAACGGAGCACTCGCCGCATTCCCCGTCGCTGTTCAACCCACTTAATTGTGCTTTCAGCCGGTCGCTATTGGGAAACGTTACAGTCGTTTGCGATACCAGATTCGGAGCCTGCGTAGCCGCGGTGTTGGCTGCCAGTAGAGTCTTGTTTCGAGCCAGTGCCGCTAGATTCTGGCGGGCGAGAGCAGCATATTCACTGGTGGGGTCCTCGCTGATAAAAATATTCAGTTCGCGCTCCATCGCATCGTAGTTCTTCAGCGACATGGCAGCAGAAGCTGCCAAATAGTGGGCGTTTGCCATTCCCTTGTGATCGAGCGAGTGCAGGCGCTGCACCGTCGCCAGGGCCCGAACATATTCATGGTTTCCATTTTCGGCAAAAGCCAGAGTCGATAAAATCTTGGGATCCTTTGGGCGTAGATTCTCAGCTTTTTCAAGTTCGGATTCTGCCGTTGCGAAATCGTTGGCCGAGAGTGCCAGGCGGCCAAGGTTAAGAAACGCGCCTGCGAACTTACTGTCGATCTTCTCAGCAGCTTCAAACTCGCTCTTGGCCCGATCGTTTTCGTCGAGGTCGACGAAAGCCCGTCCGAGGGCCATGTGCGCAGCGACAAACTTGGGATAATCGGAGATCGCCTTTTGCAGGTACTTGATTGCCTCTTGCGACTTCTGCGCCTTCAGCAACGTGCTGGCACGATTAAACTGCTCAACTGCATTATTAGGAGCGCCGAGATCGAGTGCCGAGACTGCGCCGGAATCGATCAGTTCCTGATCCTGAGCTTTCTGTTTCAGGCTTTCCTTGGCGTGACGGTTGATCTGATCAAGGTACATTTGCTCAAAGTCGATCTGCGCGAAGCCGTCGGGGCCGGCATTCATGATGGGCACTTGCGCAGAAACCGGCGACCCAAGGCTCAGGAAGATAAGGCCAATGGCAGTAAACAGGCGCCAGCCTGCCTCGAATATCCGGAAAGGAGAAACGGACCGCACCGCAGCACCCCAGCAAACGACGTGCAAGATTATATGTCAGCCACGCATTAAATGACATGAGTGAGTTTTGATGACCAGCCAGACCTGCTGGCTTGCGTTGAGCCTTAGCGAATCCCGCGCCGCCAGGGTCAATTGGACCCACATTTCGACCCCGCAGTCGACTTTGGCGAAGATAATCATGTCTCTTCGTTCCAAGGAAACGAGCCGGCCCGGAATCACATTCTGCGCGCTCAGGCCTTCCGGCTTGATCACGGCAAGGAGAATATCTCCGGCGCGAATGCCCACTCGGAGGCGGTCGCCGATTTGACTGCGAATGATCGGTGTCTCGAGCACCACCGAAGATTTGCCGGCTTCGTTTATCAGGCGGCACGTGAGAGTGCCGCGATCTGCGTGAACGGAGTCAACTTCGGCGTCGAAGATATTCTCGAAGCCTGCGAGCTGTGCCACGGTTTCCTGAACCGGAGCACTTAATACTTCATGCGGCCGTCCCTGAGCAATTCGCTTTCCTTTGTCTAGAACTAACACGCGTTCGCCAACGGCGAACACCTCATCGCGGTTGTGGGTCACATATAAAATCGGGATTCCATGGGCCTCATTCCACAACCGGAGGTCTTCGATGATTTTCAACTTTGTGGGCGCATCCAGCGCCGAAAGCGGCTCATCGAGCAGGAGAACGCAGGGGTCGGTTACGAGCGAGCGCGCCAGCGCCACACGCTGGCGCTCGCCCCCTGAGATTTCTGCGGGACGCCTGCTGCGCAAATGATCGATGCGGAATTCATGCAGGATTGCCGTCGAACGGTCTCTCCTCGCTTGACGTGGCATGTGCGATAGGCCGTACTCGGTGTTCTGTTCGACGGTCAGATGGGGAAACAGGGCGAGTTCCTGCAGCACATATCCCGTGTTCCGCTGGTCGGTTGGAATATCGATTCTCAGAGCCGCATCGAACAGGACCCGATCGCCGGCGGCGATTCTACCCTGGTCTGGTGCGGCGAGTCCCGCAATGCAATCGAGCAGAGTTGTTTTTCCCGATCCGGAGGGCCCGAACACAACGTTGAATCCGGGCTCGGCGGTGCATTCCACGTCGAGGGTGAATTCCATCTCGGGCGTGGCGAACGACTTGCAAACTCTGGCAGCAAGATTTCGATTTGCGGATTTGGCGTCGTTGGATGGAGGCATCGAATTTTATTGCGATGCACGCGGCGTCAAGACTGTATGAATCCCTCGCCGGTTCAGACCGTAAACCAGCGTCAGGATCACAAAGCAAACAACCAGCAACAGCAGCGCCATCGCGTTCGCGCCAGCGTAATTGGCAGCCTCGACCTGATCGTAAATATCGATCGAGACGGTGCGAGTCACTCCGGGAATGTTGCCGCCGACCATCAGCACGACACCAAATTCCCCCATGGTGTGGGCAAATGTGAGAACTGTACCGGTGACCAGTCCTGAAACCGACAGCGGCAGAACCACGCGAAAAAAAGTCCATACCGGCGAAACGCCAAGGGTTGCCGATGCCTGCAGCAACTTGC
>Ga0210391_10000868_pt1 | contig 29388 bp, 22 predicted proteins | sample IncBWC12OmetaG_FD_160573 | JGI IMG/M metagenome (GOLD analysis project Ga0210391, IMG submission 160573) | Forest soil microbial communities from Barre Woods Harvard Forest LTER site, Petersham, Massachusetts, United States - Inc-BW-C-12-O ... | reverse complement strand
AAGTTGGCGCCGCCATGGAAGATATGCGTCCGCATCGGAGAGCCGATCAGGTTCGCGCCAGAAAGCGACCCGGAACAGGTCGCGCGCGAACTGCAGACCGCCGTGGAAGATCTATAGGCGGCGGGGTCAGATTCCGGTGATCGAGCTATTCTTCGTCCGTCCCTGCTTCTTCTTTATGCGGATCCGATTCGATTCGGATCTCCGGCAAGTTTGCGGTGTGGAGTGCCCGATTGAGCACCGCAAGATCTGCAGTCTTGAGCGCATCCCAGCGCTTCATCACATCTGATGTGTCATGTTCGATTGCCTTGACGGCTTCAGACTGCGCCACTGATGGTTCGGCATCGGCCTGCCAGACCTGGCCGTATAATGCCGCGACCTGACCGTTCACTTGCGCCAGGGTGACCTCCGCGGAAGGCGGCGCGAAGAAGCCGGACGGCGCTCCAAGCACCGCTGCGAGTTTTGTCTGGAAAGCCTGTACGGAATCTTTGGTTGGGCCGGTGGCTTGCTCGCTCACTTTTTGCAGCGGCTCGCGAATCGATCCGGCTTGCATTACGGCCTTTGAAGTCTGGCTCACCAGCGATGCCAGGCGCGTTTCAAGCTGGAATTTCTGGTCGAGGCCGGCGGCCGAAGTTTTTACGCGCGGGTCCATCTTGACAGTGAAATTCGCGGTATAACTCTTTCCGTTCGCCGTGAGGCGGGCCGTGTAAGAGCCGGGCAAAACAGTGGGGCCGAGCGGGTAACGCGGTGTGTCGCCAGGAATTGCGGAGATGGGATAGTCGTGGCGTGTGGAATCGGGTGCAGGATAGTGTAGATCCCAAACCCAGCGGTGCATTCCGGCATCCGCCGACAACGAGCGGAAAGGACGCACCCAGTAGAGGGGGATGAGTTGTTTCCTCAGTTCGGCCTCGGTAACGTCTGGTTTGTCGGCGCTAGAAAACTTGCGGACGAGTTGGCCACGCGCGTCGAGGATTTCGAGAGTCACGGGAGCAGAAGCGGTGCGCCCCAGGTAGTAGTCGATCATTGCGCCATCGGGCGGATTGGCTCCAGTTGGTTCGTCGGGGGAAAGCGGGGTGTCGGTGTAGGTGTCGCGGTGAACGCGATAGGCGGGCCCTGGAGTAAAGAGATGGGCGTCGGTGGCGGCGAGCGAAGACGTAGCTTCGCGCAGAGGGGTGATGTCATCGAGAATCCAGAACGCGCGGCCGTGGGTAGCTACGATCAGGTCGTCGTCATGAATCCAGAGATCGCGCATGGAGGTGTGCGGCAGATTCAATTGCAGAGATTGCCAATGATCGCCGTCGTCGAATGAGACCCAGACTGCATTCTCCGTTCCGGCAAACAAAAGTCCTTTGCGCACAGGATCCTCGCGGACTGTGTCGACCGGACCGATTTCGGGCAGGCCGGAAGTGATCAGGTTCCAGGTTTTTCCACTGTCGTGCGTGCGGTAGATGTAGGGCCGCTCGTCGTTGATGCGAAAACGGCTCACGGAGGCGTAGGCGGAGTCATCATCAAAGTGCGAGGCGCTGATCTGGGTGACTTTGCTCCATGGCGTCAATTCTTTTGGAGTAATGTCATTCCACTTCTTGCCTCCGTCGCGAGTCTGCCAGACCAGGCCGTCGTCGGTGCCCGCCCAGAGTGTGTTGATCGTCTTAAATGAAGGTGCGAGAGAGTAGATGACGCCACGCTGCTTGTCCGCGCCTTTGGGGATCAGGTTTCCGACACTGGCCGGGACTCCCGGATTTTCGCGCGTGAGGTCAGTACTTATGGTCTCCCACGTGTTTCCGCCGTCGGTGGTTTTGAAAAGAACGTTGCTGGCGAAATAAAGGGTGTGCGGATCGAGAGGCGAGAACATAGTGGGCTCAGTGCGGTCGGTGCGGTACTTGGAGCTTCGAAGCGGGATCGGAGTGACATTTTGAACCTGGCCGGTAGACCAGTGAAATTTCGAGACCTCGCTTCTGCCACCACCGTAAATAATGTCAGGGTCTAGCGGATCGGGCGCGACGTAGCCGTATTCGATTACTCCTACGGGATGCCACTCGCGGTAGGTGACAGCGCCGTCGTTGCCGCGGCTGGAGATGCAAACCGAACCGCTCTCCTGCTGGCCTCCGCAAACGCGATAGGGGAAAGTGTCGCTGACGGCGACATGATAAATCTGTGCGGTGGGCTGGTTGTACCAGGAACTCCAACTGGCGCCGCCGTTGACGGTGATGATGGCACCCTGGTCGCTGACGATGAGAATGATGTTGGGATTGTTGGGATTGATCCAGAGATTCTGGTAGTCGTCGCCGCCGGGCGCGCCGCGAAATCCGGACCAGGTTTTGCCGCCATCTGTCGATCGCATGGTTACCGTGCTGACGCAGTAGACGATGTCCGCATTCTTCGAATCCACTTTAGGGACGGCAAGATCGCCTCCGCCGATGCGGCCTGAAGGGCGGGGATCATCCGTTGCTTGCGCCCAGCTATCTCCGGCATCATCGGAACGGTAGAAGGCGAGCTTGCCCGAGGACATGGCGATTGTTGCGTAGAGGCGCCGCGAGTCCACGGGAGCTATGGCGACATTGATCTGCGACAGATCCTTGGGCAGACCGTTGGTAAGAGGATGCCAGGTAGTACCACCGTCGGACGACTTGAACAATCCGCCACCGTTTCCGTTGAAGAGGTTTCCATCCTCCCAGGGGCCCTCGCGAGCTTCCCACATGGAGGCATAAATTGTGTCAGGATTCGAGGGATCAATCTCGACGTCGGAGGCTCCGGTGTTCTCATCTTTGTTGATGACCTTCTGCCAGGTCTGGCCGCCATCGGTCGAACGGAAAAGGCCGCGCTCTTCACTCGGTCCGTAGGGATGGCCGAGCACGGCCGCGAAGACTCGATTGGGATCGCGCGGATCGATGGCGAGAGCGGGAATCTGGAAACCATCGCGCAGGCCGAGATGAGTCCAGGTTTTTCCCGCGTCCGTAGATTTATAGATTCCGTTTCCGATCGAGAGGTCGGGGCGATGCAGGCCTTCACCGCTGGCAACATAAATTGTATCGGGATTGGACGGAGCTACTGCGATGGCGCCAATCGACTGGGTCGACTCGTGATCGAAGATGGGCGTCCAGGTGCGGCCGTAGTCGTCCGACTTCCAGACTCCGCCGTTGACCTGTCCTATATAGAAAACATTCGGCTGGCTGGGGACGCCAGATGCAGCCCGGGTACGACCTCCACGGAACGGGCCGATCATGCGCCAATGCAGATCCTGATAAGTGTTTTCTGGAACTTGCTGTGCGGTGGTCGATCCGATAGACAGGAAAACTGCGAGGCAGACGAATAGACAAACGAATACGTTAGATCTGATCACTGGGCCCCCTGAGTGGCAAACGCCAAACTTGACAGAATAAACCAAAACTCGCAACGATGCGTACGCGTGCGCGAATAACGAATTCTAAGTAATCTCAGCCAAGCTTTGGGCTAAGCTGCCCGCTTTTGGCACGGGAGTCGCTCCTGATTGACTGGCAACCCACGCGCCGATGCGGTTTGCGGTTTCGTTGATTTGCGCAAGCGGCGTACCCCGGAGATATCCATGCACGAGGGCCGCGGTGAAAGCATCGCCCGAGCCGACGGTGTCGGCAACCTTGACCTTGAAGCCCGGATGTTCGCTGCGTTCGTCGGCGGACACCACGAGGCTGCCGCCGCTGCCGCGGGTTACGCAAACCAGCTTCACTTCGCGCGAAAGCAATTGTCGAGCCGAGGCTTCTTCTCCGCTAGTCTTCAATTCAAACAAGCGCATGATCTTCGGAAGTTCCTCGTGGTTTAGTTTGACGATGGTTGCCAGCTTCATCGACTCTGCCAGGACTTCCTTGGAATAGAAGTTTTGCCTCAGGTTGACGTCGAACACCAGCACTGCGCTTTTGGGCACGGCCAGCAGAAATCTGCGGATGGTGGCACGGCTGCGTTCCGATCTTTGCGCGAGCGATCCAAAGCACACAGCATCGGCCTGTTGCGCCAGCTTCTGCCACTGCGGTGTCCACTCGAGAAAATCCCATGCCACTGACTTGGGGATTTCAAAGCGCGGCTGGCCGGTGTGATCCACTTCGACATTCACTGTTCCTGTCGAATGGTCCGCATCTTTCTGAATGAACTCGGTTGAGAGGCCGATTTCTCCGAGGCGGCGGATCGCGTCTACGCCCAGAGAATCCTGGCCGAGACGGCTGGCTGGAATTCCTTCATCCCCGAGCAAAGAGGCGATATAGGCGAAGTTGGCGGGCGCTCCGCCCAGTTGTGCTGCGGCGGGAAACAAGTCCCAAAGCAGTTCGCCCAAACCGACGATGACGTTGCGCTTGCTCATGCGATTGCCGCGGCATAAGCCGGGGTCGGTCACTCCGGGACCTAAGGTGAGAAATTTATTCCTTTCGTACTTGCTCCCATGATTTTGCGCGGGAGATGGCTTCACGCCAGCGCTGCCGCACAGCCTCCACTTTGGAGGACGGCAGGCGTGGTTCAAACCGTCGTTCCGCACGCGGCATTTCATCAACAGTCTGCAGGTCCTTCCAAAAACCGACGCCCAGACCGGCTAAGAATGCTGCGCCGAGCGCAGTCGTCTCCGTCATGGCCGGACGCACGACTGGCACGCCGAGAGTGTCCGCCTGGAATTGCATGAGAGCATCGTTGGTGGATGCACCGCCATCGACTCGCAATTCTTTCAGAGGAGTGTTTGTGTCAGTCTGGACTGCGTCCATCAGGTCGGCGACCTGGTAGGCGATACTCTCGAGGGCGGCGCGCGCGATGTGACCTGCGTTGCTGCCTCGGGTGAGGCCGAAGATTGCGCCTCGAGCGTAAGAATCCCAGTGCGGAGCGCCCAGACCCACGAAGGCTGGTACGAAATACACTCCGCCATTGTCGGGGACGGAATTTGCGAGCGCTTCTACTTCCGATGAGCTGCGGATAATTCCTAAGCCGTCACGCAACCACTGGACCACAGCTCCGCCCACGAACACGCTGCCCTCGAGCGCGTAGTCGGTCGTGTCGGCGATTCTCCAGGCTACGGTTGTGAGCAGGCGGTTGGTGGATGCGACCGCGCGATTGCCGGTGCTCTGCAACATGAAGCAACCCGTGCCGTAGGTATTCTTGGTGAGGCCGGGGCTCGTGCATCTTTGCCCGAAGAGCGCGGCCTGCTGATCGCCGGCGATGCCTGCGATCGGGATGCCGTTCAGCCCTGGGACCGAGCTTACTTCTCCGTAGACTTCGCTGGAGGGCCGCACTGTGGGCAACATCGACGCCGGGATTCGGAAGAGGTCGAGAAGATCGTTATCCCAACGGCCGGAACGCAGATTGAAAAGCATAGTGCGGGACGCATTGCTGGCGTCGGTGACGTGCACGCGGCCGCCCGTCAACTTCCAGATCAGCCAGGTATCGACGGTGCCAAACGCGAGACGGCCTGAGTCGGCGAGTGAGCGTGCGTTCGGGACGTGTTCGAGAATCCAGGAAATCTTGCTGGCGGAAAAGTAAGCGTCGATCAACAGTCCGGTGCGCTGTTGGATTAAACTTTCGTGGCCTTGCGACCTAAGCTGGTGGCAGAAAGCGGCGGTGCGGCGATCCTGCCAGACGATGGCGTTGTAAACGGGCTTGCCGGTGGTGCGGTCCCAGACGATGGTGGTTTCGCGCTGGTTGGCGATCCCGATCGCGGCCACGTCGCGGGGCTGTGCATTGGCGTTCGCCAAGGCTTCCAAGGCAACAGCGATTTGTGATGCCGCGATCTCCTCGGGATCGTGCTCGACCCATCCGGGCTCGGGGAAGATCTGCTTGAACTCGCGCTGTGCCAGGGATTGGACCGCGCCATTGTGATCGAACAGGAGGGATCGGGAACTTGTCGTGCCCTGATCGAGAGAGAGAATGTAAGGCAAGAGGTCTCCTGTTTTCTGCCGAGGTTCTGGTTCAATGCTGGGACGAGGGCTGAGACGCGCGCAGAAATCGTCGAATTCCGAAATCGTAGACTGCGGCGCCGATGAGTCCGCCCAGTAGCGGCGCAAGCACCGGCACCCACCACACGCGAGCGCCGTCAGTGAGGCCGTTGTTTTTGAATCCAGCGACCGCGGTGAAAAGGCGCGGGCCGAAATCGCGCGCAGGATTGATTGGATATCCATGCATGCCGCCGAAGCTCATGCCGATGGCCACTACGACCAGGCCGATCATCGCAGGCGCAAGGTTGGCGCCAGGAGGGACGTTGAGTTCATCCGTGATGGCCAACACCATGAGCAGCAGCAGAGCCGTGCCGATCACTTGATCGAGAAACCCTGCCTGCGGCAACGCCGGAAAAGTGGGGAACGTTGTAAACACGCCGGCAGTTCCCTGCAGTTGAGGGTCTACCTGATGAAAGGCTGGTAAATAGTTGCGGTAGACCAGGGCAGCGGCGAGAAAAGCTCCAGCAGTCTGTGCCAGGGAATATGGAAGGACCTTGCGCCAGGGAAAATCACGGAACACCGCCAACGTAAGCGTGACTGCCGGGTTGAGATGTCCGCCAGAAACTTTTCCCGAAATGTAGAGGCCCATGGTTACCGCCAATCCCCAGCCCAGGGTGATGTTGGTGTAGCCGCCGTGAACCGCGGCGCCAGGAGTATTTGAGGGGAACAGCACGACCATGGCGACTACGCCTGTGCCGAAGAGTATCAAGACGAACGTTCCAAGGAATTCGGCAATCAATTCAGCTGCCAGGGTGGGTTTGTTGCTCATGCGGCGTGACTCCGGCTGCGACTCGCTGCTTCTCAACCGCGAGTAGTCTAGCAAGGATTTGAGGCTGACTCTGGTTTTAGGTTGCGGAGAGCTTCTTCTGCGGCTGGCCTCGTGGGCCGATTACCAAAAATGGGAGGGGCGGTGTTTTTCCTTGACAGGGAGGGTACGGTCTGTAAGATAGAGAATATTTATTCATAATAATGAATAAATATTCATAATGAATAAAGCCCTGCGACAGAGAGCCGTTCTGGAAGCGTTGAAACACGGACCCGTCGCCAACCAGGAAGACTTGCAGCGGGCGCTGCGCAAGCGGGGATTTAAGGTGGGGCAGGCGACGCTGTCGCGGGATATTCACGACCTGAACCTGAGCAAGACGGCGGCTGGTTACGCCTTGACTCAGGGCGAAGGCGCTGCTGGTTTGGCGCTGCCCCCGGTCCATCGGCTGGTTCGAGAATTCGTACTGGATGTGCGGCCCGCGCAGAACCTTTTGGTCGTGAAAACGATCATTGGCAGTGCTCAGCCGGTGGCGGCGGCGCTGGATGAACAGGAATGGGAGGGAGTGGTGGGAACGATTGCCGGGGATGACGCCATTCTGATTGTTTGTCCTGACAAGGATGCTGCCAGGAAGGTTGCAGCACGTATCGCGGAGATGCTGGGCTGATGTCTATGAAGCTAAAGACCGCGGTGCTAGGGGCGAGTGGCTATTCGGGGCTGGAGCTGACGCGCATTCTCGAGCGCCATCCGCGGCTGGAGAAGCCTGTGCTTCTGCGGCGTGAGGGCGGTGGCGGTGGCGCGACAGACTTGGCTGAGGTTTTTCCCGAGTTGTCTGGCAACGGAGGCTATCCGCTGCGGACGCTGTCGTGGCCGGAACTGAAACGTCAGGGCGTGCAATTACTTTTTCTGGCTACGCCGCATGAGGCGTCCCGATCTCTGGTTCCGGAAGCAATCGCACAGGGATTGCGCGTGATCGATCTGAGTGGTGCGTGGCGTCTGAAGCAACTACAGCACCGGGCTATCTACTCGTTTCAGGATGCCGATGCAGTCACGGCTGCGGCACTGACGGCCAAGGCGGTTTATGGCTTGCCGGAGTTGAACAGTGATTGCATTTCGGGCGCCCAGTTGGTGGCGAACCCCGGCTGCTATGCGACCTCGGTGATTCTGGCTTTGGCACCTCTGCTCAAGGCAGGCCTGGTCGATCGGGAGCACGGAATTATTTCTGACTCGAAGTCGGGAGTTTCGGGAGCGGGCAAGGCGCCGACGTCGCGGACGCATTTCGTTTCGGTGGCGGACAATCTTTCCGCTTATTCGGTGTTCAATCATCGGCATCTGGGAGAAATGGTGGAGCAGTTGAGCCTGGAGGATGCGGAACTGACCTTTACCCCTCATCTGCTGCCGATTCCGCGAGGGATCCTGTCGACCATCTACGTGCACCTGAAGCAGCCGACGAAGGCGGCGGAAGTGGAATCCTGCCTACGAGATTTTTACTCGGGCAGACATTGGGTGCGAGTGTTTGCAACGCCGAAGCTGCCGCAGTTGCAGTTCTCATTGCACACGAACTACTGCGACCTTGGCTTTTGCCTAGCGGAAGACGGCCGGCGGCTGGTGCTGGTTTCCTGCGTGGACAATCTGCTGAAAGGCGCGGCGGGACAGGCTGTGCAGAACATGAATCTGATGTACGGGTGGGAAGAGCGGGAGGGTTTGCAGTGACGATTGTGGTGAAAATTGGCGGAGCGGCGATCGAGGATGCGGCGACGCTGCGCAAGTGCGCCCGGTCGATCGCGGAGTTGGCGCAGGATGGTCACCGTGTCGCTGTCGTTCATGGCGGCGGCAGTGCATTGACCCGCATGCTGAATCGACTAGGGAAAAAGAGCGAGTTTGTAGACGGGCTGCGGGTCACCGATGCGGAGACTCGGGACGCGGCACTTATGGTGTTGGCCGGGATCATTAACAAGAAACTGGTGGCGGCGATTCAATCGGCAGGGATGCCGGCGATTGGATTCTGCGGCGGCGACGGCATGACGTTCCGCGCGCGCAAAAAGTTTGTTCACGGCCGCGACTTGGGATTTGTCGGCGAGATTTGTTTTGCGGAGCCGTGCTGGATCGAAGCTCTGTGGCAGCAGGGAGGAATTCCGGTCCTGGCTTCGCTGGCTCTGGGCGCCGACGGCGAATACTACAACGTGAATGCCGATGAAATGGCGGCATCGTGTGCAGCAGTTTGCCACGCCAATGCGCTGATCTTTCTCACCGACGTGCCAGGAGTTAAAGACGCCGCGGGGAGCGTGATGCCGTGGCTGAGCACAAAGCAGGCCGCAGAACTGGCGGCCGGGTCGATCATCAGCGGCGGCATGTTGCCGAAGCTGCAAGCTTGCGGTCAGGCGCTGAAGCAAGGCGTGGGGCGAGTGAGAATCCTGCCGGCTAACGAGGCGGAGATCTTGCCGCAGTTCTATCTGACAAAGCTCTCGTGCGGTACAGAGGTTACTTACTCATGAGGCAGTCGGTCGCCGTCGGTTACAAATCGCCAACCACCCGTACGCAGGTTCAGAAAAAGGAGTCAAAGTTGAATACGCATGTGCAAGGTAGAGTGGCGGCTGCTCCAGGGAGAGTGCCGCAAGTGTTTTGGTGTCCGGACTTGGTCTCGACTCGCGATCTCGGCCCCGCGGGCGTGGATGCGGTGTTACGGCTGGCTGGAATCATGAAGTCGCGTCCGGCTGATTTTCGGAGAGCGCTCACCGGCAGGCAGATCGTAATGTTCTTCGAGAAGCCGTCTTTGCGGACCAGGCTGACGTTCGAAGCGGGAATGGTTAGCCTGGGCGGTACGGCGATGTTCGTTGACCAGACCCACGAACGGCTCGATGCGCGCGAAAAGCTGAGCGACGTGGCGCACAATCTGGAGCGCTGGGTGGACCTGATTGTGCTGCGTACGTTTTCGCAGCGGACCATCGAAGGAATGGCCGAGCATGCGTCTATTCCGGTGATTAACGCGCTCAGCGATGTGGAGCATCCGTGCCAGGCCCTGGCCGATTACCTTACGCTGCTCGAGCGGTTTGGTGACATGAAAGACCGCTGCCTTGCTTACGTGGGCGATGGCAACAATGTGGCGCACTCGTTATTGCTTACGTGCGCGTGCCTGGGGTCTTCGATTCGCGTCGCAACGCCGACGGGTTATGCACCCAATCCGCAGATCGTGGCCGCCGCGCGCGAAATTGCAGAGGAGACAGGAGCCCAGATTCATTTGCTAACCGACCCTCACGAGGCGGTGTTTGGAGCTGATGCGGTTTACACTGATGCGTGGACCAGCATGGGTCAGGAGCGGGAAGAAACTGAGCGGACGAAGGTGTTCCCGCCTTATCAAGTCAATGCAGAACTCATGGCAGAAGCCGCGCCCCATGCAGTATTCATGCATTGCCTGCCGGCGCACCGTGGTTTGGAAGTGACCGACGAGGTGATTGATTCGCCGCAGTCCGTGGTTTTTGAGCAGGCAGAAAATCGTCTGCATGCGCAGAAAGCGATACTCTATTTGCTGCTGGGCGGCGGCGATCGCCTGCCCGCAAGGAGTGCTCATGCCTGACAAAGTTGTACTCGCTTATTCCGGGGGACTCGATACCTCCATCATCATTCCGTGGCTCAAGGAGAATTACTCTTACAGCGTGATCGCGATGGTGGGAGATGTCGGCCAGGGAGATGACATTGAAGCCGTCGTCGAGAAGGCTTATGCGACGGGCGCGAGCAAGGTGATCGTGGAGGATCTTCGCGAGGAGTTTCTGACTGGATATGTGTTTCCCGCGCTGCGCGCCGGTGCTGTGTACGAGCATAAATATCTGCTGGGCACGTCGCTGGCGCGGCCGGTCATCGCAAAGCATCAAGTCGAAGTCGCTTTGCGCGAGGGAGCGACGGCGGTGGCGCACGGCTGCACGGGTAAAGGGAATGACCAGGTTCGTTTTGAGCTGACCTATCAGGCGCTCGCGCCCGAGCTGAAGGTGATCGCGCCGTGGCGGGAGTGGTCGTTGAAATCCCGCGAGGATTGTTTGGATTACGCCGAGCAGCACGGCATTCCCGTCGCGGCGAGCCGCGAGAAAATTCACAGCCGCGACCGCAACCTGTGGCACCTCAGTCATGAAGGCGGAGAGCTGGAAGATGCTGGGAATGCTCCGCTCGCGACAACCTGGCAGATGACGCGCTCGCCCCAGGAGGCGCCTGATAAAGACGAACAGGTGATGATTGCGTTTGAGAAAGGGATTCCCATCGCAGTCAATGGCATGAAGCTAGATCCGGTCTCGCTGGTTGAGTTGCTGAACGAAATTGGAGGGCGAAACGCCATCGGCCGGGTTGATTTGGTGGAAAACCGTTTCGTGGGAATCAAGTCGCGCGGCTGTTATGAAACGCCCGGAGGAACGCTGCTGATCGCGGCACATCGCGAGTTGGAAGCCCTGTGCCTGGAGCGCGAGCTGGCGCATTTCAAACAGCATGTGGGACTGAAGTACGCGGAGCTCGTCTACTTCGGATTGTGGTTCACACCTTTGCGCGAGGCGCTGGACGCCTTTGTGGCCAGCACACAAGCGGAGATGACCGGCAGCGTCGCGCTGTCTTTGTATAAAGGGAACGTCTCGGTGGAGAGCCGCCAGTCGGAGCACTCGCTCTATCGGACGGATCTTTCGTCGTTCACCATGGGCGATGGCTACGACCAGAAAGATGCTGCCGGCTTCATTCGCATTCTCGGACTGCCATCGCGCACGCGAGCGCGGGGGCGCGTGGAGGTTACGCGATGAAGATGTGGTCGGGGCGGTTCCGGGAAGCGCTCGACCCGCAATTCGAACGCTGGCAGAGGTCGTTCGATTTTGATCGCCGGCTGCTGACTTATGAACTCGCCGCGAGCGCGGCGCACGCCCGTGCTTTGAAAAATGCTGGGGTACTGTCTGCGGACGAGCTCATCAGCATTCTGGAAGGCCTGCAGCAGATTGACGAGATGGCCGCTGCGTCCAAAGGATTCGTAGAAGACGATGAAGCTGAGGATGTGCATCATTTCGTCGAGAAACAGCTCGTGGCGCGGATCGGCGACTTGGGATACAAGCTGCACAGCGGTCGCAGCCGGAATGAGCAGATCGCGACTGACCTGCGCCTTTATGTGCGGGCAGCGATTGATGAGTTGCGGAAGGATCTGGCCGAGGTCTGCGTGACTTTCACCGATCGCGCCGAACAAGCAGGAATCGCCGCCATGCCCGCCTTCACTCATTTGCAGCATGCCGAGCCAGTTTTGATCGGGCACTGGCTGCTGGCCTATGTCGAAATGTTTCTGCGGGATGCGGACCGGCTTGCCGAGTGCCGCAAGCGTCTGAACGGTTGCCCGCTGGGATCCGGTGCCGTGGCAGGTGCGACTCTGCCGTTGGATCGGGCGTTTATGGCAGCTGAACTTGAGTTCGCTGGTCCGACGGCGAACAGCATCGACGCTACCAGCGATCGCGACTTCGTGCTCGAGTTCGTCAATGTGCTTTCGCTCTTGGGATTGCACTTGAGCCGGTGGGCGGAGGAAATGATTATTTTTTCTTCACAGGAATTTGGCTTTGTGAAATTGCCTGAGGCTTATTCCACGGGCAGCAGCGCCATGCCTCAAAAGAAGAATCCAGATCTTCTGGAACTGGTACGAGGCAAGACCGGGCGCGTCATCGGGAGCACGACGACGCTGCTCGTGACTTTGAAGGGTTTACCACTGGCCTACAACAAAGACTTGCAGGAAACGCAGGAGCCGTTATTCGATGCTGCCGATACCGCGCTTGGATTATTGCCTTTAGTCGTGGGTTGGATGAAAGCAGTGGAGTTCGACCTCGAGCGAATGAACGAGGTAGCGCAGTCAGGATTTATGAATGCCTGGGCAGCAGCGACTTACCTCGTCAAGCGCGGCGTTCCTTCGCGGATCGCGCACGAGCAGATCGGCAAGGCTGTGAAGCTGTGTGTGGAAAAGCAGTGTGAGTTGCAAGATCTGACGCTGGACGAGTTGCGTGCGCTGAATCCGGTATTCGATCGTGACTTTCATGAGTGCCTGAAGCTAGCTGCGGTGTTAGCGATTCATGATGTTGCTGGCGGGACGACGCCAGTGCGGGTGCGTCAGGGGATTGGTGCGGCAAGAAAGAAAATCGAGGCGTTGCGCGAGGAGGTAAATTTCCATGCGCACGCGTAAAGCCATTTTGCCGGACGCGCGGCACATCCACGATCTGATCGCCAGCTATTCCGGCGACGGCACTTTGCTACCGCGCACTCTGGCGGAAATCTGCGAGAACGTAAGAGACTTTGTAGTTCTCGAGAACGAAGGCCGCATCATTGGATGCGGCGCGCTGCATCTTTACGGTACGCACCTCGCGGAGATTCGTTCGATCACGGTAGGACCTCGCGCGCAAGGGCAAGGCGGGGGTAGCCGGCTGATGAAGGCTTTGCTGGCCGAAGCGAAGCGGCATCGAGTGGACTGCATCTGTCTGTTTACGCGGGCTCCGGAATTTTTCGCGCGCCAGGGATTCGAGATGGCACGACGCGAAGATCTTCCCGACAAGATTTACAAGGACTGCCACGTCTGTCCCAGGTTTTACAACTGTGACGAAGTCGCCATGGTGCGGGGCAAGCTGCCCACGTTCGCCATCCTCCCGGAACCGGCGAACTGGCTAGTGAAGATTCAGGCCCAGCAGTAACGGCTCTCCCGGCAAATAGCGTTCCGCCGCGGACACTGCCCTTGCGCGGCAATTACAGGAGAGCAGCCCGCGATGCTATGATCGGTTGGCGTCAAGGCCTGAAATCCTGATTGCGCGCGGATACCAAGCTATGGCTATCGTTCCTCCCGGCAGTTCCACCGCTGCGTCGGCTCCCGAAGGGTCGACGTCCTATACCGTTCCCCTGGCGATAGTGACTACATTATTTTTCATGTGGGGCTTTCTCACCTGTCTCAACGACATTCTTGTCCCTCACCTGAAACCGATTTTCGACCTGAATTACAAAGAAATCATGCTCATTCAGTTCGCTTTCTTTGGAGCATATTTTCTTTTTTCCATACCTTCGGCGAAGGTCATCGACTTGATCGGCTATCAGCGCTCGATGGTGGTGGGCTTGTTGACCATGGGGGCGGGAGCATTTCTTTTTGTGCCTGCGGCCAGCGTGCCGTCGTACCCACTGTTTCTGCTCGCACTGATTGTCCTGGCTGCCGGCATCACCTGCCTTCAGGTGGCGGCTAATCCTTATGTGACCGTATTGGGTAATCCTGCGACGGCGTCGAGTCGGTTGAACCTTACGCAGGCGTTCAACTCCCTGGGAACCTTTCTGGCTCCCTTCTTCGGCGGCCTTTTGATTCTGACCGCAGCGCCAAAGACAATCGAAGAGATACGAGCGCTGGCGCCTGATGCCCTGCGTGCCTATCGCTTACACGAGGCGGCCACCGTGAAGATGCCCTATGTGGGGCTAGGTCTTGCGTTAGTGTTGCTGGCGATTGCGATCGGAAGCTTCAAGTTGCCAAAAATTCCGCAGGCTCAGCACAAAGTCGGTGAGAAGGTGAACGATTCCATCTGGAAGCATCGGAATCTGATCTTTGGCGCGATCGGAATCTTTGTATACGTCGGCGCCGAGGTTTCGATTGGGAGCTTTCTGGTGAACTATTTCAGCTTGCCGGAGATCGGCGGATTGACGGAGAAAGTTGCGGCGAGTTTTGTCGCGTTTTACTGGGGTGGGGCGATGGTCGGGCGCTTCATAGGATCCGGGCTATTGCAGAAAATGAAGACCGGACACCTGCTGGGCATTTGTGCAGTGTGTGCCGCTGCCCTCGTGACAATTTCCATGCTGAGTTCGGGACACTTCGCGATGTGGAGCATTATCCTGGTGGGGTTCTTTAATTCCATCATGTTCCCCAGCATTTTCGCTCTGGGGGTGGCGGAACTTGGTCCGCTTACGGGGGACGGATCCGGAGTGATGATTATGGCGATCGTGGGCGGAGCAATTCTGCCTTTGGCTCAGGGTGCGATCGCCGACCGGATTGGAATTCATCACGCCTTCTTTCTTCCGGTGATCTGCTATCTTTACATCCTGTTCTTCGCGTTGAGCGGTTCGAGGCCCAACAGCGAGCGCGAGGCGCGGACATAGAGCGGGCAAGCAGAGCAATTCGCCGCGGTCAGGCCGTTTCCAGGCCGGGCGTTTTTCTTGCGCCTTCGAAATGCGCTTCGATCTCCTCCAGCGTCTTCCCTTTCGTTTCTGGCAGGAACACTACGGCCGTGATGAAGTAGATGACGGTGCAGCCGGCGAATCCCCAAAACATAGTGGAGTAGCCATACTTGCCTACAGTGGGCAGGAATATGGCGGCGATGCCGGTCGAAACCGCTTGGTTGAGCAGCAGGGCGATGCTCATGCCGTTGGAGCGAATGCGGGTCGGCATCAGTTCGGAAAGTGCGAGCCACACAACCACGCCCGGGCCGACAGCATAAAACGCCATAAACACGAAGAGAGTGATGGCGACCTTCCATCCACTGCGCTGGCTGGGCAAGGGAGTGATCAATGCATTGTCGATTGTCAGCGGAGCCTGGCGCGCGGCATCGAGATCGCCGAAGGGATTCGAGAAGAACGCGACTACTTTGTTGGCGGGCACGCAGCTTTCCCGCGTGATAACGATTGGGGTCGCGGCGGTATCGTCGGAACGCGCGGCCTTGGTGGCGGCGTGGAAGTCCCCATAGGAATAGATGACGACTAGAGAAGTAGGGCGGTTGCCGATTTGCTGGGCGGCGTCTCCGGCTGAGATCAGCAGCGTCTTGGCCAGTGTCTGATCATAGGTGATCTCGATCTTCTGGTCCGACTCGACCATGGATTGAACTTGGCCTCGGGAATCCACGCGAAGCCGTTCTGCCTGGCGGAAGAGCAGACCGGTGCAGATAAGGGAAACGATGATTCCCGCTGTTCCTACAGACAACAGGAATTTCCGTCCTTTACGATCCACCAGCATCACGCCGCCAATGGTGACGAGGAAGTTGACAACGGTGAAGAGAACGTAGCCCCAATGAGCCTGAACATCGGAAAGGCCGCTCTGCAAGAGGATGTTGGTGTTGTAGCCGATGATGGAGTTGATGCCGGTGGCCTGGTTGCACGCAAGAATCACACACGCCAGCACAAACGGGACCACATATTTTCGGCGCAACAGCGATTCCTTTACCTTGGTACCGGTTGAGGTCTGGGCTTGCTCCGCGGCGGCAGCTTGTTCCATCTCCTTAAGTTCGAGGTTCGCCTGCTCGGTCGTCCTCGAACGAAGCAGCGCCGAGTGGGCTGCGTCGCGTTTGCCTCGACGCAACAGCCAGCGTGGGGACTCGGCGACCATTAAGCTGCCGACCACGAACAGAACGCCAGGTGGCAACGAGACCCAGAAGATGCTGCGCCAGGCGGTGTCTTTAAATGCGATAAGCCTGACAGCATCGCCGAGTTTCGCCACTTGGTCGACGCGAAAACTGAAATACATGCCCACGAACGCGGCCGCGGTGATACCCAGTGTGAGCAGCCATTGGAAGATGCCCGTACCCTTCCCGCGACTTGAAGCCGACAGACACTCCGCCAGATAGAGCGGGACCACGACACCAATCAGGCCGGCGCTGATTCCCTGTAAAAGGCGGCCAAGAATTAGAGGCTCATAACCGTGCGAGAGCGCAATCATCGGAATGCTGATGACAAAGAGCACGCCGCTGAGCGTCATCAGAAGTCTGCGTCCCATCCAGTCGGCGAGCAAACCGGCGAACAGGGTCGAGATCACACTGCCGAGCAGGACGGCGGCAACCACGGTCGAAAGCTGGCCCGCATTCAAACCAGACGTGGCCTCCAGGTACGGCAGCGCGCCGGCGATGATGCCGACATCGACCCCGTAAAGTAATCCGCCAAGTCCCGCTACCAAGAGGAGGAAGCGGTTGTAACGAATTTTTTCGTGTTGTGCCACAGTGCTGGCCCTTTCGCGCGATCGCAAAGATTCCGAAAATTTATTCCACGCGAGAATACTACGGCCAAGCGATGAGAGATGAATCTTTCTCACTCACGGACGAGAGTTGGAAACAGAAGTGCCTTTGAACGAGACAAGCGCCGAAGCCAGTCCTAGAGACTAGGCGCTAACCTGGATGGAGATTAGCTCTGGGTTGCAGCGGGAATTCTGGATGGACTTGACGGCGTCCTCCGCCGTAAATCGGCCCATAATCAGCGCCAGCTTGCGGTCGGTTGTGGTCTGGATGGGAGTGCGGTCAATGCGCTGCACATATTCCGGAGCGCGAGTGCCGCTGCGGTTCACTTTCACAAGAAACTTGGTGTTCTTCATGATTTTTTCCTCCAGGCTCGCGCGTTAAACGCAGATGTCAAAACGAGGGCAAACCACACGATAGTCCCTTGCCAGTTAACAGTGTTATTTCCGATCACTCTTTCAAGAACGCAAAACGCTGGAAAACTTCAGATTGGGCTGAATTACTGCCGCAAGCGTGAAAGAGTAAGAAGAGATATTTCCCCCAGCTATAATACTAAGCCCCTGCCGAAGCGTTGTCAACCTGCAAACCAGGTGAGTACTCGTGCAGTCTGCATTCCTGTTGTTCCTATTCTTCGGGGCCTCATCCTGAGCGCAGCCGCTTTTCAGGCGGAGCGAAGGATCTCGCGCGCGGGTCAGGCCGCCCGTCAGCGAAGGCTGAAGGAGATCGCTCACCGGCTGAAGTACGCCGGTTTTCGGGACGACGCCTTCTAAGACAGAGACTGGGAGTCGAACTGCACCCACTACCACAAGGCGAGATCAGGGCTGCAAGATCTGGCCAGCTTGGGGATGAACCCGCTGGTCTTTGATTTGGCTGGCGTCCCAGCCGCCGCCGAGAGCTTTGACCAGATAGACGGAGCTGACCATCTGCTGGCCGAGCAACTGCGTTTCCAGACGCTCGCTGGCCAGCAGCGTCGTCTGCGCGTTGATTACGTCGAGGTAGCTGGTCGCGCCACCGATATAACGATTATTAGCGATCACGAGAGCGCGGCGGGCGTCGTTGACGGCAGCTCCTTGTGTGGCCAAGGCCTGGGAGAGGGTACTCAGATTGCTGATTCCGTCTTCAACTTCCTGAAACGCCGTGAGCACGGCCTGGCGGTAGTTGGCCACGGACTGGTCATACGCCGCATGGGCAGCGGCCAGGTTAGCGCGATTTCGACCGCCTTCGAGAATGGGCTCCAGAGCATCTGCGCCCAGAGACCAGAAGAGGCTTGGAGCATTGAGCAGCGAGCCGAGATCGCGGCTTTGCCATCCTCCCGAACCGCTTAGCGTGATGTGCGGATAGAAGGCTGAACGAGCGATTCCGACTTGCGCATTTTCGTAAGCCATCAGGCGTTCTGCCGTGGAGATGTCAGGCCGGCGTTCCAATTCGTCGGAGGGCACTCCCAGCGGCACCGGCGGCGGCGTGGCGCGCAACGGCGCTACGGGCAAGCTAATGCTGGAGGCTGGCTGCCCGACCAGCACTGCGATGGCGTGTTCATACTGTGCGCGCGATTCTTGTACGAGAGCCAGCTGCGATACTGTGGAGTCAAGCAGAGCAGCCTGCTGCGCCACTTCAAGTCCGCTGGCGATGCCTCCATCGTGGCGATTTGTGACCAGATTCAGGCCTTTCTGCTGGTAGTCCACGGACTCCTGCACTACTTCGAACTCGGCGTCCAGTTCGCGTAGCGTGAAATAGTCGGCAGCGAGTTCAGCAGTCAGCACCAGCTGCACGTTCTGCAGGTCGGCGGCGCTGGACTGTAGAGAAGCGTTGGCTGCTTCCACGTTGCGCCGCACGCGCCCGAAAAGATCCGCCTCATAGCTCAACGAAAACGGAATTGTGTAGATGCTCTGGGTGTACCCAGAGACGGGCGGCGCTTGGCCGTCCAGGGGACGATTCGCGCCCGCGTACTCTCGCAACGCACCGGGATCAGCTGAAAGCTGTGGGAACATATCCGCAGTGGCTACGCGCGCCAGGGAGCGTGCCTGGTCTAAGCGGTCGCGCGCGGCCACCAGAGACTGGTTGGCCTGGAGTAATTGTTGTTCGTATGTATTGAGCGCCGTGTCGTTATAGATTTGCCACCACGCGCCTTTGGGAATCGAATCTTTGGGCGCGGCTTGCTGCCAGGGAGGTTGCGTCTTCCACGCATCCGGCGCCGGCGCTGGAGCCGGCGGCCGGCTGTAACGCGGACCGACGGCGCATCCCGCGGCAAATCCGAGCAGCGCGAGAGCGGCTGAGATTGCGGCTCGTTTCACGATCCGCTACCTTTCTGCTGGCTCGGCGACGGGGATTGAGCAGGCTTCTGCGCCACGATCACCTGTTGCCCGTCTTCGAGCGAATCTGCGGGATTGATCACGACCTGGTCGGTGGGGGTGACTCCGCCGAGAATCTCCAGCGTCGTGCCGTAGTCCCGTCCAATGTTGATGGGGCGCAACTGAACCTTGCCGTCGGGACCGACAACCGCGAGGCGCGCGCCCTCGGAGCGGAACAGCATTGCATTTACGGGAACCGTAACCTTGTTTACACCAGAACCGACCGCGAAGTGCACCTCACCGAACGAGCCGGGCAATAAACGCCCGTCTTTGTTAGGTACGTCGACCTCCGTGAGCAGAGTGCGCGTAGATGGATCAATGGCCTCCGCCGTGCGCACCACCTTGCCGAAGAACTTTTCGCCGGCGAACTCCTGCAGCGTAACAGCGGTCTTGGCGCCAACCTTGATAAACGGCGCGTACGCCTGGGGCACGCTGGTATAAACCCGCAGAGGATCGACGCGCGCCATGCGAAACAGTTCGGTGCCCGCCGTACCTGAGCCGGCGTTGATCAGCGCACCGGGGTCGACGTTACGGCGTGTGAGCACACCTGTGAATGGCGCGTAGACGTCCTTGAAGCCCTCCAACTGCTCGAGGCGCCGGACGTTCGCCTCAGCGGCAGATAGGTTGGCCTGGCTCTGCTTATATCCGCTTGCGTACTGATCCGCTTCCTGCGCGGAGACGGAGTCGGTCTTGCGCAGGTTATCCCAGCGGTCAGTGGTAATTTTGGCGATGTCCATCTGCGCCAAAGTTTGCTGACGCGTGGCGCGAGCCTGGTTCAGTTCCTGATCCACCTCAGGGGTGTCGATCTTCGCCAGCAACTCGCCTTTGGTTACCTGGCTGCCAATGTCTTTGTACCATTGCAAAAGGTAGCCGTTCGTTCGGGCGTAAATGGGAGACTCCACGTAAGCCAGCAGAGAGCCGGGCAGAACCAGATCCTCATCGGGCTTTTCCGATTGTGGGTAAACCACGGCGACGGTTGGTACGGTCTCGCGTTCTGTCTCGTTGGCCAAAGCGCGCTCGTGGGTTGCGTGGTCCCAAAGAGTGAGTGCACCAGCGATCAGCAGCACGAGCAAGGCGACGCCCACCACCGTCAGAGCCTTAGCTGGAGGCGCGGGGGGGACATCAGGCGGCTTCTCGATCGCCGGGGGTTGATGCCGGGCGTGCTGCTGGATCGCGGCGATCTCTTCGTCGCGTTGGGCCTGTGGGCTCAGCGCGTGATGCTCCTCGCTTTGCATCGGCTGCCGCGGAACTTCGGCGTCATTCTGCCCGGTTCGCGCGGCATCCGGTTTAGATTTGTTCTCTTCGCTCATGCTCGACTCCAATTCACTATTTGAGCCACTTATAACTACGTTAACCCTGGCGCGCCCGCTTGGCTTCCCGGCGGCTATGGAAAATGGCGAACACGCTGGGTACAAAAAATAAAGTGGCGACGGTGGCAAACAGCAGCCCGCCGATTACGGCGCGGCCCAGTGGCGCGTTCTGCTCGCCGCCTTCGCCAAAGCCCAGTGCCATCGGAACCATGCCAATGATCATAGCCAGCGCAGTCATCAGCACGGGCCGCATGCGGGTATATCCGGCAGCGACAGCGGCTTGTACGGCGGGAATGCCCTCGTCCATCTGTTCGCGGGCGAAGCTAACCATCAGGATGGAATTGGCGGTGGCTACACCCATGCACATCACCGCGCCGGTGAGCGACGGCACGCTCAGCGTGGTGCGGGTCAGCAGCAGGAACCAGCAGATTCCCGCCAAGGCTCCGGGCAACGCCGCGATGATGATGAAGGGATCAAGCCAGGATTGAAAATTAATGACGATCAACAGATAGACGAGCAGGATGGCGCCAACTAATCCGATGCCCAGTCCGATGAACGAGGAGCGCATGGTAACCACCTGCCCGCGGACCACGATGTTAGTGCCGCGCGGCAAATGGCCATCGAACGTCTTGAGCACTTTGGCCGTGTCCGCGGCAACCGCGCCCAGATCGCGATCCTGCGTGCTGGCGTAAACGTCAATGACCGGCTGCACGTTGTAGTGGTTCACCGTAGCTGGCCGCGCCACCGGAGCTACCTGCACCAGATTGCTGAGCAACTGCGGTCCCTGCTGCGAGATCACAGGTATGGCCATCAGGTCCTGCATGCTGGTCATGCGGTATTGCGGCGATTGCACTGCTACCTGGTAAGTAACGTCGTTTCGCGGGTTGAGCCAGAAATTGGGCGCCGTCTGGAAGCTGCCGCTCAGCGAAACCAGCACGCTCTGCGCCACGTTGTTAGCCGTCAGCCCCACCTGCGTGACCCGTGTGCGCTCAATGTCCATGTGCAGCGTGGGCAGAGAAAGCAATTGCTGCACATGTACATCGGCGGCGCCGGGAATGTGCCGCATTTTGTTCGCGATCTGCTGTGCGATCAGATAACTGCTTCCCATGTCCGTGCCCACCACTTGCACATCGATGGGTGCGGGCAGACCGAAGTTCAGAATTTGTGAAACGATATCGGCCGGCTGGAAGAAAAACTCGACTCCGGGAAAGCGCTGCGGCAACGCTTCGCGCAGATGCCGAATGTAGCCCGCCGTCGGATGATGATGCTCGGGATCGAGAGCGATCAGGATCTCCGCATCGCTGGTGCCAATGGTTCCGTTCGAGCTGTAGGACTGGTTGATGCCGGAGTTCGGCAGACCGATGTTGTCGAGAATCGTCTGCAGTTCATTCTTTGGAATCTCCTGCCGCAATACAGCCTCGACCTCGTCACAGAGCCGCGCTGTCTCTTCCACGCGCAGTCCGGGACGCCCGCGTACATGCAGGCGCAATTGGCCCGCGTCCACCTGCGGAAAAAAGTCCTGTCCCAGAAACGTGAATATCCCGAGCGAGAGCACGCAGAAGATCAGGAAGAAAAGCATAAACGCGACGCGGTGCTCTAGCGTCGTTTCGAGCAACTGCTCGTAGCCCCGCCTGAAGTCCTCAAATTTTCGCTCGAAGCCGCGCTGGAAGCGGCCGAGGAATGACTTGGGTTCTTCCGCGCGATGCTCGTGGCCGCGCATAATGAACATGACCAGCGTGGGAATAAGGGTTCGCGAGAGCAGATAGCTGGCCAGCATGGCGAAGCTTACGGCCTCCGCCAGGGGCACGAACAAAAATTTTGCCACGCCCGCCAGAAAGAACATCGGCACAAACACGATGCAGATGCTGAGTGTGGAGACTAAGGCCGGGACGGCGATCTGCTGCGCGCCGTCAAGGATGGCCTGCCTCATCTCCTTGCCCATGGCGAGGTTGCGCTCGATGTTTTCGATTTCCACAGTCGCGTCGTCCACCAGGATGCCGACCGCAAGCGCCAATCCTCCCAGCGTCATGATGTTAATCGTCTCGCCTATCGCGCCCAGCATGATGATCGAGACGAAGATCGAAAGCGGAATGGAAACGGAAATGACGATGGTGGGACGCCAGTCGCCGAGGAAGAGCAGAATCATCACGGCGGTAAGAGCCGCCGCAATCAATCCCTCACGCAGCACGCCCTGGATCGAGGCCCGCACAAACAGCGACTGGTCGAACAGCGCGGTGATTTTCAGTTCCGGAGGCAGCGACTGTGCCGCTTGCGCCACAATCCTCTTGATCCCAGAGACAATTTCGAGCGTGGAGGCGTTGCCGATCTTGTAGATCGACATCAGCGCCCCTCGGTTGCCATCCTGGCGCACGATGTTCGTCTGCGGCGAAAATCCGTCGCGGATGTGGGCAACATCGCGCATGTAGAGGGTGGCCCCGTTGACGGTCTTGACCGGCAGATCGTTCAACTCGGCAATTGTCCCTGGCGTTCCATTCATCTCAACGTTGTATTCCACCGGGCCGAGCTTGATGGTGCCGCTGGGGAGAATCAAATTCTGAGCATTGACGGCGTTGACAATGTCGTTCGGAGAGAGACCGTAGGCTTGCAACTTCGGCAGGTCCAGGTCCACTTGAATCTGGCGAATCTTTCCGCCGTAGGGATAAGGCGTAGCCGCTCCCGGCACGGTAGCCACATAATTACGCAGGAAATTCTGCCCCAGATCGAACAGTTGTTGCTCAGGCAGAGTCTTGCTGCTCAGTCCGAGCTGTACGACCGGGGTAGTGGAGGCACTATAGGAGATGATCAGAGGCGGCACCGTGCCGGGCGGAAGGCCGCGCAAGGTGGTCTGGCAGATTGCGGTGATTTCTGCGATGGCGCCTTGTACGTTCGTGCCCGGACGAAAAAAAACCTTGATGACGCCCAAACCATTCACCGACTGAGATTCCTGGTGCTCGATGTCGTTGACGGTGATGTTTATGCCGCGTTCGGAATTGGTCACGATGCGGTCAGCCATGTCCTGCGGCGAAAACCCGGTATAGGACCAGACCACGGAAACTACCGGAATATTGATATCAGGGAAGATATCTGTGGGGGTGCGGACGACCGTGACCCCGAACAGGACAATGATGACGATCGCCATTACGACGAAGGTATAGGGACGCCTTAGAGCTAACGCAACAATCCACATTGCTTAGGCACCACTCCAAGAGTTCGAATGAACAAGAGTAAAAGGGACTACACTGCCCGGACGCGACGAGGAATCCACAAGCGCTTTTTAGATTCGATACTAAGCGTATTGGATTCTAAAGCACTCCGTCGATTATATGTTAGGGTAAGGGCATGCGCCAGAAGTCTTCGGCTCATCGCCAACGCGGCAGAAGCCGCGGCAAGCGCCCTCCCGGCCGCCCGCGCAGTGAACAGGCCCGACTGGCCATCCTGCGCAGCACGTTGAAACTTCTGGGGAAAAGTGGTTTTTCCGAACTGACTATTGAAGCGGTGGCAGCTCACGCCGGAGTCGGCAAGGCAACGGTGTACCGCTGGTGGTCCAACAAGGCCGCGCTCATCGCAGATGCATTCGCCGGCAGCACAACCCGGAAGCTCCGCTTCCCGGATACCGGCTCGGTCCGCACTGACATGAGCCAGCAGATGCGTCAGCTGGTCAAGATTTTCTGTAGCCGGCGTGGACGAATTGTTTCTGCAATTCTCGGCGGCGGCCAGAGTGATCCGGACCTCATCGCCGCGTTCCGCGAGCGCTTCCTCTGGCCGCGCCGCCAGGAGGCCTACGCCACGCTCCGGCGCGGGATTCTACGCGGCGAACTCCGCAGAGATGTGGATATGGACCTGATTCTTGATTCCCTTTACGGTCCTATTTACATGCGATTCCTAATACGGCACGGCAAGCTGACTCCTGATTTCGTCGACAATCTCTGCGAACTGGTCTTAGGCGGGGCGCGTCCCCCAAAATGATCGAGTTAACCTAGGCACGTTTTCCCCCTCGTTCGGACAGGTACGAGGCTGCCCGGCCTCCAACCAAGGCGTAGTCCATCTGGACCCTCTCCTCATGCCCTTTCGGAACTTTCCCGAATGATTGTCCGAGCGCAAACTTGCCCTTCAACTAGGAGTGGACGAAATACAGCTTCGTCAATCACTTATGGGCCACGCCCCCACTCGTTGGAAAGCGGTCGTGATTGTGTTGGCTCTGGCGACTATGGTCGGTTGCCAGGGACTGAGCACGAGCAAGTCCAGCGTGCAAAGTACGCAGAACCAACTGCTCGGTACGCTGACTGCCGGACCGACCAGCGTTAGCTTCGGGAATGTCCAGGTGGGGACCAGCCAAGCCCAGTCCGACACATTGTCAAACACCGGAGTAACCAATCTCACGATCAGCCAGGCAGCCGTTACCGGGCTTGGTTTTAGCACCACTGGTTTAAGTCTGCCCTTGACTCTGATTCCGGGGCAAAGCACGAGCTTTAGCGTGGTCTTTGCTCCCGAGTCGGCCGGCAGCGCCAGCGGGACTCTGGTGCTCACCGACAACGGCTCGAGCAGCGCCGTGAGCCTGGCTCTTTCCGGGACGGCGGTCGCCGCGGGCAGTCTTTCCGCAACCCCGACGAGCTTTAGCTTCGGCAATCTGCAGGTGGGCACGAATCAGACACAGACCGAAACCTTGAAAAATACTGGAGGCGACAGTCTCACGATTTCTCAGGCGACGGTTAGCGGCGCGGGTTTCAGCTATACCGGTCTGAGCCTGCCGCTGACCTTGGCGGCAAACCAGAGTGCGACATTTGGCGTAGTTTTCGCGCCGACAACTGCGGGCGCGAGTAGTGGAAGTGTGGCGCTCACCGTAAGCGGATCGAGCACCGCGGTTGACATTGCCCTTTCTGGAACAGGAGTGGCGCCGGCTACCCTCACGGCAACCCCTGCGAGCCTGACATTCACCAACATCACGGTGGGTCAGAATCAGGCGCAAACCGAAACAGTGAAGAATATCGGCGGCGAAAATGCGACGATCTCTCTGGCGACGGTGACCGGCACCGGTTTTAGCATCTCGGGAATATCCGTTCCAGTGACCTTAACTCCTGGGCAAAGCGCCTCTTTCACGGTGACCTTTGCGCCTGGTTCTGCGGGCAGTTTTCCAGGAAGCGTTGCAATCGGTTCGAATGCCTCGAATCCTGCCTTGAGCATCGGTCTGACCGGATCTGCGGTTACGCCAACTCCAGGCACATTGGCCGTGAGTTCCGTGAACGTTGGAAGTGTCGTCGTCGGGACGAGCGGAACTCAAACCGGGACGCTAAGTGCCACCGGCGCGAGCGTATCCGTATCCTCAGTCAGTTTGAGCGGCGCCGACCCTTCCGAGTTTTCGATCAGCGGCCTCACGTTCCCCGTCACGGTCACCACAACCCAGCCGGTTACCTTTACCGTGAAGTTCACGCCCAGTGCAACCGGATCTGCCTCCGCCTCGGCTTCATTTGCTAGCACCGCGTCGAATACGCCAACCGCGGGAACTCTGACGGGCACCGGCACGCCCGTCCAAAGTGCTGGCACCTTGGCCGTCAGTTCCGTCAACGTGGGAAGCGTCGTCGTCGGGACGAGCGGAACTCAAACCGGGACGCTGAGTGCCACCGGTGCGAGCGTATCCGTATCCTCGGTCGGCTTGAACGGCATCAACCCTTCCGAGTTTTCGATCAGCGGTCTAACGTTCCCCGTCACAGTTACCACAACCCAGCCGGTTACGTTTACCGTGAAGTTCACGCCCGGTGCGACCGGAGTTGCTTCAGCCTCGGCTTCTTTTGCCAGTACCGCGTCGAATACGCCAACTGCGGGAAGTCTGACGGGCACGGGCACGGCGGCCCCTGTGCATAGTGTCAGCTTGGGGTGGACTGCAAGCACCACAACCGGCGTCACCAGCTACAACGTGTACCGCGCAATCTACTCGGGAAGTGCCTGCGGTTCCTATACGAATATTGGCTCCTCGCCGAGTTCCATCCCGGCGTATACCGACAGCGTGGTAGCCGATGGTACGACGTACTGCTACGCGACGACGGCGGTAGATCCGAGTGGCGAGAGCGCATACTCCAACATTATTCAAGCGGTGATTCCGGCGCCGTAGTCGTCGCGCCACGATTTTGTCTCGGTCTAGTGAACAGCGGTATCGCAACTGATTATTTATGCGCTCCCCCCAAGATTTCGACGCGCCCCAATGGAAACAGCGCCGGCACCGCCGGTTCGATCTCGAATTTCCCGTCGCGCTCAGCTTTCCCTCCGGAGGTGCGGTCCGGGAACTCGCGGGAGTCAGCCGGAACATAAGCATCGGCGGCTTACTTTTGAGAGTTAACGATCCGGTCCCGGTCCGTACTCGCGTGAGCTTGACGATGGCAGTGCAAGACCCTCGATTACGCCATCCCATTCGACTGCTGGGCAAAGGCAAGGTTGTCCGGGTGGAGCAGATGGAGTCGGGCACCGGATTTGTGGTGGCCATCGAATGCAAGCGTCCCATTACCGAAGTCGAAAATCATCTTCCCGCCACCGGCTGAAGCTAGATTCATTTCTTTATTACTCACTGATCCCATCTTGCTGAGAACAATGAGGAAATAACAATGTCGCAATGGCTTGCAGCCGGTCGCAGAAATTATCACTCTTGACAGTTGTTGGTTTGGCGTTAGAGTGGGAGTGTAGTGGCACGTAGTAGGGGTCTGGTGTCCGGCCCTCCCCCCGTGTTCTCCCCCCAGAAGGAGATGTATCGTGAAGTCTATGTATAGATTGTCTGGGCTTGTAGCTTTTGTCGCATTGTTGAGTTTCCTGCCTTCCGCTTTCGGGCAAAGCCGGGCGAATACTAGAGCGACGGGCGCGACGCAGAGTGTTCTTAACTCCGCGCCGACTTTGTTAGCCTTCGCCCTGACCTCAGGCCACGACCTTTACAACAATAATGGCAAAGGCAATAACGGCAATAACGGGGGCTACGGAAACGGTGGCAATGGCGGCTACGGAAATGGTGGCAACGGCGGCTATGGAAACGGTGGTAATGGTGGCGGTTCGTGCGGCTACGGAAAAATTTGCGCACCCGTACCCCCGTCCCCAAACGCACGCGTTCCCGAGGGTGGGACGGCTCTAACGTACCTGCTGCTAGCCGGTCTCTGTTGCTTCGGAGCGATGGTTTTGCGGTCACGTCGGCGAGCGTCGATGCCGGTAACCAACTAGCCACAAACTGAACTAGTATCCAGCGGCGTGCCGAATCAGGCACGCCGTTTTCGTTTGCAGTCTCATCCTTTTCGCGATCAACTGGCGACTTGCGGATTCGCTGCGCTCAATTCCTCAGAGATTAGTAATCTGGTTTTGGAATCTTAGTCGCCGCGCGAGTGGCGGGCTGAGGGGTCGGCGGACTTTGTGAGGTAGCCGGAGAGATTTCCTTCAGGCGCAATAGCCAGGCGTTTGCTTTTTCCTGAGCTTCGTCGAGTTGCTCCGCCGTGAGCATGTCCGTAATATGCTTCCCTCCTTGGGAGGCGCGCTCCAGCGCGACAATGTGCCACATGTAGGCGTGAACAATGTCCTGGGGATCCCGTCGGCGAACCAGGTAAAGTTGCGCCAGGGCCAGTTGCGCTGCCGGCAAACCAGTCTCGGCCGCCTTTTGAAGTATGGCGAATTCGTCGCTAAGACCAGGAACGGAGTCCTTGACTTCACCCGGCGCCGGCAGCTGGCCCGAGCCGGCCTGGCTTAGAGTCATGAACAAAAGCTCAACGCGGCTGGAAACGCCGAGCTTGTCGAAGACTCGAAACAGATAATTCTTGACGGTGTGCTGACTGAGTTTCAGGCGTTCAGCGATCTCCCGGTTGGTCATCCCCTCAGCCAGACAACGAACCACCTGCAGTTCCCGCTTCGAAAGCAGGCTCATCCCACTAGCATTCACGGCGCGCACGGTTGGCGCACTCGCCAATGCCTCTACGGCCAGCGCCAGCTCCTGGCTGTTAGCCCATATCTGCCCCTGATAAACGCATCGCACACACTTGCTGAGCACATCGGGAGGCTGGGTCTTGCTGAATATGCCTCTCGCACCAGCGCGAAACGCATCCAGAATCGCTTCGTCCCTCAAGGAATCCAGCAAGACCACGGCTCGAACGGGACGCACTGCGCGCAGCTCTCGCAGAACTTCGAGCCCGCGAGTGGGGCGCTCCTCCAGACTCGGGCTGATTACCAGTACCTCGATATCCAAACCCATCATTGCAGCAACCAAGCTCCGGGAATCTGAGTCGAAAGGGATCGCTTCCAGCAGAGGGTCGCGCTTCAACGCGTCCGCGAGCAGATGGGTGTGAATTCGGGAGCTGTCGGCCACGAGCACTCGGATTTTGTTTTTCCGAGGGTCAGAATCGCTGAGCATTGGCCCTCTCACCTCAGAGTTGGTACAAATGATTCCCGAGGCGCGGTCTGAATTCTGGGGGTGAGAATTCGAAATGAAGAGCGGCTTGATTTTATCGCCCGATCGTTAGCAATGCAATCCTTGCGTTTCCTTTGGGTTGCAATCAACCAACACAGTTGCAGATTATTGCACACGGCCGACCGCAGGGTCCACCTTGTGAAAGGAGGCGAATCTAGTCGAACGACGTCGAGGCGAGCATGCGTCTTATCATCAACAGTTATAGACTGCAGAATCATCACCTTACAGGGAATGTCGGACACCGGAGGGGTGACCTGGCAGGGCAGTTTGAAGTTGGTCCCAGCTGCCGCTACTGCTAGAGAAATAGTTCTCTAGTGTATGATTCTCTATGTCTAGAGACACTACACCTACGATTATATGAGAAGTATGGAGATGGGTGGGTGTACCCCTTGCAGCGATCTGCGCACCCATGTAGCATAGTTCTCATTAAGGCAAGCCAGCTTTGTAAGTAGGTATCGGTTTCCCCCGCCTTTTGGCTTCGACCCCTGATACAAGGTCAGCGAGATGGTTTTCTTGACAAGACTACCAGCAATGTTACAATCACTATTAAGATAGTAGGGATTATGAGTGTGTCGTATTTGCGCTCAATCTTCCCCAAGTTGTTTAGTCGAAATCGCAGTTCAGAGTTGGATTTGTAAGAGAATTTGAGACCT
>Ga0210391_10000866_pt1 | contig 29437 bp, 26 predicted proteins | sample IncBWC12OmetaG_FD_160573 | JGI IMG/M metagenome (GOLD analysis project Ga0210391, IMG submission 160573) | Forest soil microbial communities from Barre Woods Harvard Forest LTER site, Petersham, Massachusetts, United States - Inc-BW-C-12-O ... | reverse complement strand
GAAAGTCGGGAGAGACCCTTCGGCCGGCTTGAAGCAAAGACGCCGACCTCAGGATGACGATGCTTGTCGCATCGTCAGAGACGCACAGAAAACCGGGGAGCGTAGGCAAGATTGATTGCCTGTGCCACGATGCGCTCAGCGATTACAGCAGGCTTGCTTTTCGACGATGGTGAGTTCGCGGGCGAAGACTGCGTTCGTCGGGAACTCGACGGCTAGTTCGGCGAGTAGGGCACGCGCGAGAGCGGGCTTTTTTTCCCGCTCGTAGGCCAGAGCGAGCATGACTTTGGCAAACGGCTTCAGGTAATGGCCGTGTTCGGCGGCGGAGCCCATCTGATCCATGCCGCGCTGCCTATCACCGTGCAGGCCGCCAAACCAGAGGAAGGCGCGTTTGTAACTGGGCAGGCTGCCAATGACGTAATTGCTCATGCCCAGCGCGACATTGGCATCTTCTTCTTTGGGAGCGATGGCCAGCAGAGTTTTGGCGTCGGCTTCGGCCTGGCGCATCATGGAAAGTCCCGGGAGCTGTTTCTTGATGATGATCGCGTCGTAATCGGATTCCATGCCGTCGGCAATGGTTAGCGCGAGCAGTCCGTGGATATTGTTTGGATCGGTCTTCAGGAGTTTTTTAGCCTGCTCGCGGGCCTGGCTATTCGCCTCCACAAACCCCGCATTGTGGTTCTGCTCCGCGGTACCAGAAACGCCGCCTAGAAACGTCGCGTCATTCACGAAAAACTCTGAGGTCAGGACGCCTCTCTGATGGAACTGCTCGAAAAGATAGCTGGCCGCTTCGGAGGCTTTGCCAAGCGGATCGTCCGGGCGCGCATTCTGGTAAGACGCGAAATCCACGCGGGCGTCTACGAAATTCAGTTCGTAGAGATGGCGATATCCGCTCTCAAGAAAATGCGCGGAAGGATCGGCTTCCATCACGGGAGTCTGCTGCGGCTCAGCAGCCGGAGTATCGGCGACATCTTGCGCGGAAATACCGAGCGGCGAGAACGTACAAGCCAGCAGCAGGGCCGCGGCGATCGACAATCCATGGGCGCGCAATTCGTGCAGTTGGCAAGTTCTTCGGGCAAGCCGTCGCCCGATTCTTCGGTGGCATGCAATAGGCATTAATTTTTCACCCGGCAGTCTTGCTACAGCAAAGGCGTAGGGTGCCGCGCATTCTCTATTCTATTAGAAGTGTACCGCAAATCCTTGGTTGCCTTGCGCAGCCTTATCTAAAGATTACCTACAATAAATTCGACCGTCCGCTGAATTTCCAGCACGAGGGCGGCGGCGTCGCCGATGCCATGGCCGCGGCCGGGGAAAATCATAAGCTCGTCGGGGTAATGGCCGCCGTCAATCATGGCATTGAGCAACTCGACGGAATTGGCGAAGTGCACGTTGTCGTCGCCGGTGCCGTGGACGAGCATGAGTTTGCCCCGCAGATGTTCGGCTTGGTTCACGGGCGAAGACTCTTTGTATGCGTCGGCGTTGTCTTGCGGGCGGCCCATGTAACGCTCGGTGTAAATGGTGTCGTAAAGCTTCCAGTCCGTTACGGGCGCGTCGGAAACCCCGAGCTTGAAAACTTCGGGCGCGTTGAAGAGCGCTTCCAAAGTCATGTAACCCCCGTAACTGCTGCCGGTGATGCCGATGCGCGCGGGATCCACGTAGCCGAGCGATTTCAAATACTTCACGCCCGCGAGCTGATCCTGCAGCTCGATTTTGCCCATGTGATGGTAAAGCGGAGTTTCGAACGCATGGCCGCGGCCCCAGGAGCCGCGATTATCAAGCGTGAAAAGGATGTAGCCCTGCGCCGCGTAGACCTGATCCAAAAGAAACCGCAGGCCGCCCCAAGAATTACGCACGAGCTGCACGTGCGGGCCGCCGTAGACGTTGATCAGCACCGGATACTTCTTGGCGGGATCGAAATTTAGCGGTTTGATCAGCGAGGCGTTGAGTTTGTTGCCGTCGTCCGCGGTGACTTCGACGAATTCTATCGGCGAGAGTTTGTATTCGGTTAGCTCGGGAACTTTGCCTTCGCTGACAACTGCTACTTTGCTGCCGTCCATGCGATAGAGATCCTGGCGCGCGGGTGTTGCAGCGTTGGAATAGGTGTCCACGAAGGCGGAGGCATCGGGCGCGATTCTGGCGTCGTGCGAGCCGGCAACTTTGGTGATACGAGTGAGCGATTTATCGCCGATGGAGACGCGATAGAGCTGCGTTTCGCGGACATCATCTTTATTGGAAATGAAGTAGATGAAACCGCGCGCTTCGTCCACGGCCGGATGATTCGCCGCGCCGGGGCCGAAGCCGCCAAGATCGGAAATGGCCCAATCGCCGCTGGTGAGCTGCGCGAGTTCTTTGCCGGAATTATCGTAGAGATAGAAATGGCGGTAGCCGGTGCGCTCGCTGGACCACAGGAAGCGTTTGTTATCGGAGAAAAAATATAGATCATCGCTGATGTTGATCCAGTACTTGTCGGACTCGGTGAGGATTGTTTTCGAGGCGCCGGTTGTGGCGTTGGCAAAAAGCAGGTCGAGCTGATTTTGCGCGCGATTGATGCGCTGGATGGCTAGCTGGCGGCTGTCTGGCAGCCAATCCACGCGGGCCAGATAGACGTCGGTGCTTGCGCCGCTATCCATCCATTTCGTTTCGCCGCCGGTGACGCCGACAACTCCGACGCGCACAATAGGATTCGCTTCGCCGGCTTGCGGATAACGCGTGAATTCGGTGCCGCCGGTGGGAGAGCTCATGTCCGCGATCGTGTAACGCGTTACCGGGCGCTCATCCATTTCGTAGTACGCGATTTTTGCGGAATCGGGCGACCACCAGTAGGCGGTGCGCGTGTCGAGTTCTTCGGGATAGACCCAGTCGAGCTTGCCTTTCAAGACTTCTTCGCTGCCGCCAGTAGTGAGCGCGGTGACTGCGCCGCTGGAAATATTGACGACGAAGAGATTCGCGCTGCGCGAAAAACTGATCCAGTGGGAGTCGGGTGAAAATTTGGGATCTTCGATTTCTTCTTCGCTGCCGAGGATGGCTTTGGGCGTCATCGTTTTGAGATCGAGCAGCACCAGGCTGTTGCTGCCGACGAAGAGGAGGGAATTGCCGTCGGGCGACCACAGATAATTGTCGGGTTGCACGCGGCCCAGGCCGGTGGACTGGCTGGTCTTGGCTTTTTCTGGCTGCATTACTGATTTCAAAGTGTCGGCGTTGACCAGAACTTTGCGCTCGCCGGTGGCGGCGTTCATGATCCAGAGTTGCACGACGGCGTCTCTGCCGGAGCCTTGGCGATCGAGATACGAGAAACGCTTGCTGTCAGGTGCCCATTCGATTCCTTGGGTTAGCCGTCCGCCGAGGGAGGGCGGTTGGAAGAGGCGTTCGATGGTGATTTCTTTGCCTGATTGCGCGGCGGGTGATTGCGCGAGTAGCGGCGCGGCGACAACACCGGCGGCGAAAAGACAGCCGAGCATTGCGCGCGAATATTGCAGCATGAATGCCTCCTGAAACAAACGCGTCATTCTATATCTGACGTGCGGATTGCGGAATGGCTTAAGGGCAGAATTCCTCAATCGAGGGTCAGTCGGCGCGCTGCGGCGCCGAAACTGGAGGGACCGGCGCGGATTCTGTGCGGCGTTTGCGTCCCTGCAGAAACGCGCCAATGGTCACGGCAAGGGCGAGCGCGAGAAGCGAGCCGTCCCGGAGCAGGGTCAGCGGGCCGAGGCGTTCGCCGGGGCCGAAGCATCCGCAATTAATCTCCAGGCCGGCCATGTAGGTGCGGACCATCACCGCAAAGAAAGCGCCTAGGAGCAACGTGGTTATTAAGGATGCGTAACGGAGTAGCACTCCGGCGAGGAGCCACAGGCCAAGGCACAATTCAAACGGCGGCAGAAAATGCGCAGCAGGACTGACCAGTTGAGGCGGCAACAGTTGGTAGGAGTCCACCTGCATGGCGAAAAGCGAGAGCGAAGTCTTGATGGAAGAGCCGGACCAGGGCATGGCGGCTTGCGGTTTGAGTTTAGCGTAAGCCGCGAAAAGAAAAATCGCGGCGAGACCTAGCCGCCCGAGTAGCAGCAGTGTGCGGGCAAGGTTTCGGCGCGTTTCGTTCTGGGTCATCGGTGGTCTGGCTCGACTATTGGCTCAAGAGCGTGTCGAAAAACTGCTTCAGAATCGGCCAAGTGATGATGCCGGAGGACGCAGGGTAGCTCTGGCCTTTGTAATGAACGATAAATGTAGGAGTGGCCTGCACCGGAACCTGATAGCCGAGCACGATATCCTGCACAATGTATTGGTCCACCGGGCAGCTGGGATCGACTTGCGGTACGGTGCGATCGGCTTTTGACGTGGGCGGCGCCGCAGCGCAGCCTTTGAGGATTCCCTGGATGCGTTTGAAATTCGCGGGGCTGATCGCGCCGGCGACGTATTTTTCGATGTCGCCATCCACGGGCCATTTGGCTTGACTATCGAACAAGGCGGCGTCCACGTCCTGAAATTGCCCGATCATGGCAGCGGCAGTGGCCCAACGCGCGGCTTGGCCTGAATAGGTGTGCATCTGCAGCGGGAAATCGTGATGGACCAAGTAAACCTTTCCGTTGGCAACGTAGTCCTGGATCATCGCGCGCAGCGTATTTTCAAAGAAGCTGCCGCACGAAGGGCACTGATAGTCGCTGAAGACTTCCATAGTGATGGGCGCGTTGCGGTTGCCGATGGTTTTTACCGGAGCGCCGGGGGCGGCGTCTGCGGCGACGCGCTTGTGCGCGGGCGTCGAGGATCTCGCGGCGGTGGGCGTCGTAGCTTGCGCGGTGATCGCCGGGGCGAAAACTGCAACGGTAATAAGGACTGCGGTAGCCCATTGAGCGAGTAGGGCCATGCGGCGGACGCCGTGACGGTTGGTTCTGGAAATCAAATCTACCTCCTGAGTGTCCCATACCAGCGAGCTGACATTGTAACTCGAAATGTTGGCGACGAAGCGCCAGGTTGTGTGGCCGTGTGCTGTTGCTAGAAGCGTCAGAATTAAGATGCGGGCGGGGCAGGGTTAGTTCGCTGTGCAGCACCAGAGGCAAGATTAGCCCTAAAGACAATGAGGTAGAGAGGCCGTGAGTCGGCGATGCGGAAGGATTAGATTGAAAGAAACGAATCGGGGGATATTTGCGGAAAAAATACTGCAAGGCTTTTGTTTGTATGGGAATACAGACACACAGAAAACTTGACAATGACACACTCAACGTGTAGGATGGGAGAGTTTCCGAGCGGGTCTTCCTCTGGGATGCCCGCCCAACGTTATTAGGAGCGAGATCTATGAGCAAGATTATAGGAATTGACCTGGGTACGACGAATTCGGTGGTAGCAGTGATGCAGGGCGGTGAACCAACCGTAATTCCCAACCAGGAAGGCGCGCGCACTACTCCTTCGGTAGTCGGGATCACCAAGAGCGGCGAACGTCTGGTGGGCCAGGTAGCCAAGCGGCAGGCGATCACCAACCCGGAAAACACGATTTATTCGATTAAGCGGTTTATGGGGCGCCGGTACGACGAAGTCAGTGAAGAGTTAAAGATGGTGCCCTACAAGGTCGTTAAGCACGGTGAGGGTGTCGCGGTGCAGGCCTACGGCAAGGAATACACGCCGCCGGAAATCTCGGCGATGATTCTGCAGAAACTCAAGCTTGCCGCGGAAGATTTCCTGGGCGAGAAAGTGACGGACGCGGTGATTACCGTGCCGGCATATTTCAACGACGCGCAGCGCACGGCGACCAAGGACGCGGGCAAGATCGCGGGCCTCGATGTGAAGCGCATTATTAATGAACCGACGGCGGCGGCGCTGGCCTATGGGCTCGACAAGAAGAAGGACGAGACCATCGCGGTGTATGACTTCGGCGGCGGCACCTTCGACATTTCGATCCTGGAAGTCGGCGAAGGCGTGATCGAAGTGAAGGCCACCAATGGCGATACGCACTTGGGCGGCGACAACATTGATCAACGCATCGTGGACTGGCTGGTGGATGAGTTCAAGAAGGACGAAGGCCTGGACCTGAAGAGCAAGGGGAACGAGATGGCGTTGCAACGACTGCGTGACGCCGCGGAGCGCGCCAAGATCGAACTGTCGAGCACGATCGAGACGGAGATCAATCTGCCGTTCATCACGGCCGATGCGAACGGTCCGAAGCACTTGGTGAAGAAACTGACGCGGGCCAAGCTGGAAGCGATGGTGGACGACATTGTGAAGCGTTCGGTTGAGCCTTGCAAACAGTGCATGAAGGATGCGGGCGTGGATGCTAGCAAGATCAACGAAGTCGTGTTGGTCGGCGGACAAACCCGCATGCCGATGATTCAACAGCTGGTGAAGGACCTGTTCGGCAAGGAAGGCCACAAGGGCGTGAATCCTGATGAAGTCGTGGCAGTCGGCGCGGCGATTCAGGGCGGCGTGCTGGGCGGCGAAGTGAAGGACATACTGCTGCTGGACGTAACGCCGCTTTCGTTGGGAGTGGAGACGCTCGGCGGCGTGACCACTGTGCTGATTCCGCGGAACACCACGATTCCGACGCGCAAGTCGGAAACGTTCTCAACTGCGGCGGACAATCAGACGTCGGTGGAAATTCACGTGCTACAAGGCGAGCGGCCGGTGGCCAGTGGAAACCGATCACTCGGTAAATTCCATCTGGTGGGATTGCCGCCGGCTCCGCGCGGAGTGCCGCAAGTGGAGGTGACGTTCGACATCGACGCCAACGGCATCTTGAACGTCTCGGCGAAGGACAACGCGACGGGCAAGGAACAGAAGATCACCATCACCGCTTCGACTGGATTGAGCAAGGAAGAAGCCGAACGCATGAAGAAGGAGGCGGATTCCCATGCGGCGGAGGACAAGGCGCGGCTTTCCGAAGTCGAGGCTCGCAACCGGCTGGATAATCTGGTGTACCAGACGGAGAAAGTGGTGAAGGATAACCGCGAGAAGCTGGCCGAGTCCGACGTGAAGACGGCGGAAGAGGCAATCGACGAAGCGCGTCGCGCGCTGGCCGAAGGCGGCTTGGATAAGCTGAACGCGGCCGCGGAAAGCCTGACGAAAGCTTCGCACCACATCGCAGAAACGATGTACAAGGCGCAGCAAGCGGCAGGCGCGGCGGCGGGAGCACCGGGCGGCGCGGATGCTGCGAGCGGCGGCGGTGCGCAGGGCGGCAACGCTTCCGGACAAGGCGACGTCGTGGATGCCGAGTTCGTGGATGTTGACGACTCAAAGAAGCCGAACTAAAGCGGGAGAAGGGTTGTGACTGTGGGGGCGGGTCCATCGCGAGACGACGGGACCCGCCCTTACATTTGTAGGCGCGGTGAAATTGGTTTAGAGAACTTTTTCATATGACGACGACTACTAAACAAGATTATTACGAGCTGTTAGGCGTTTCGCGCACGGCGGCGGTGAAGGATATACGCGCGGCGTATCGCAAACTCGCGCGCAAATACCATCCTGACCTGAATCCCGGTGACAAATCCGCGGAAGAGAAATTCAAGCAGATTCAGGAAGCCTACGAAGTACTTTCAGACACCAAGAAGCGGCAGGTGTACGACCAGTTCGGCTTCAACCAGCCGGGGCAGGCCGGAGCTGCGCCGTCGGGCGCGGGATATGGTTACGGGGCTGGCGGCGTTCCGGAAGACGTCCATTTCGATTTCGGCGGATTTGATTTCGGCGGGGGCGGTGCGGGCGGCGGCGGGACCAGTTTCCGCGATCTTTTCAGCCAGGTATTTCGCGGACAGAACGCGGCGCGCGAGGCTAACGAGCGCGAGCCGGGCAGCGATCTGGAATTTCAGATCGAGATCAGTTTCGCGGAAGCGATGCGGGGCGCGGTGAAGAAGCTGAGCATCACGCGCCTGGACACGTGCAGCGTGTGCCATGGCGCGGGAGTACAACCCGGCGATGAGAAAGTTTGTCCGACGTGCGGCGGATCCGGACAAGTGACGCAGGTGAGCGGCAAGATGCGTTTTCAGATCGCGTGCTCGCGCTGCGGCGGCACCGGGCGTCTGCATACCATGTGCCGGAATTGCGGCGGAGAAGGGCGCGTGCCGCGCGTCGAATCGCTGGACGTGCGCATTCCGCCGGGCGCGCAGACGGGTTCACGCGTGCGTGTGGCGGGGCGTGGCAATGCGGGACTGCATGGTGGACCTGCGGGAGATCTTTATATTGTGATGAAGGTGGAACCGCATCCATTTTTCGAACGGCGCGGCGATGATCTTTACACCGTGGTTCCGGTGACGGTGACCGAAGCGTCGCTCGGGTCGAAGGTGGAAGTGCCGACGATTGACGGCCGGGCGCAGGTGCGCATTCCTCCCGCGACCAATAGCGGCAAGAAACTGCGTCTGCGGGAAAAAGGCGCTCCTTCGATTCGGCAGCCGGGAAAGCGCGGCGACCAGATTGTGGAAGTGCAGATTGTGGTTCCGAAGCCCGAGGACGAACGCGTGCGGAATTTGCTGAAGGAATTGAGCAAGCTCGATCCGGAAGATCCGCGGCGCGAAATATTTTCGCGCGCGACGGTTTGAGGAGAAGCTTCATGGCAGCGCGTCCCAGGAAAAGAGCGAAGGCCGGTTACATGATCAGCGCGGTGGCGGAGCTGTACAAGCTGCATCCGCAGACGTTGCGCCTGTACGAGCGCGTGGGATTGCTGACGCCTTCGCGTTCGCAGGGAAATACGCGGCTGTATACGGATCAGGACCTGGAGCGGCTCGAGGTGATTCTGAATTTGACGCGCGAGCTGGGTGTGAACCTGGCGGGAATCGAAATTATTCTGAACATGCGCGATAAAATGGCAGAGATGCAATCGCAGATGGAGGCATTCACGCATTTTGTGCGCAGTGAGATGGCGCGCGGATTTAATGCCGGCGAGGACCGCAAATATCGCAATGCGATTGTGCGCACCACGCCGCGGCAGGCGATCCGCGTGCATAAGTAGCCACCGTAGTTCGTTTGCGTTTGTATTTTCCCTGAATCTTTCCACAGGCACGAAAACTTCCACAGGTAGGGGTGTGCTTGCGCGCGACGGGCGCGGCGCTTATTCTTGCAGGATGGCGCGAGCGGATTGTCCCAATTGTGAAGGCAGCGGATGGAAAGTGGTGGAGCGCACTACAGAAGGCGCGCAGGCGCTGGCCGCGGATCGTCCGGGCGCGGGAACGGGCGAGCCGAAGATGGTGTGGGCCGTGCCTTGCGATTGCACTACGGGCGACCGGACGGAGCGTGCTTTGCAGCGTTCGCGCGTGCCAGAACGTTACCGGCATTGCGATTTCGAGAATTACGAGACGGACAACGATATTGAGAACGTTTCGCGCGAGCAGATGGCAGCTTGGAATCGCAGCTTGGCGCAAGCGAAATTGATGGTGCAGCGTTTTGCGGATGAATTTCCCGTGGGCAGCGAGCACGGCTTGCTGCTGATGGGGCCGTGCGGTGTGGGTAAGACGCACCTGGCGGTTTCGGCGATGAAGTCGATCGTACTGCGCGGGCATAGCGGACTTTTTTACGATTATCGCGAGCTGTTGAAAGCGATTCAGGATAGTTACAACGCGGAGAGCCAGGCGACAGAGATGAGCGTGCTCGAGCCGGTGCTGAAGGCGGAAATTTTAGTGCTCGATGATGTGGGATCGAGCAAGCCCTCGCCGTGGGCGCTGGAGACGGTGGGCCATGTGTTGAACACGCGTTACAACGAAAAGCGCGTGACTTTGTTGACCACCAATTTTTTGGATTCCGACGCCGCGGCTGGAAGTTCAGTGAATGGCGCGCCGCCAACACGCGTGGCGGGGATGCGCGCGCCAACGATGGAAGATTCGTTGACCGAGCGCGTCGGCAAACGGATCCGTTCGCGGTTGTATGAGATGTGCCGCACTGTGGAAATTTTCGCGGCAGATTACCGCAAAGAAATTCGACATGCAGGCCCGTTTCGGTAATCGAAAGCGCGCCCCGACCCACAGTCGTGTTCAGCTCTGAAACACAATTTGCCGATCATCATTGCGTAACATTTGTCTGAGCGGGCGCAACGTGCAGGCCCCGGAATTTGCGCGATGGTTTGTTGACAATGCGCGAATTGGGCGGGTATCATCCTCGTGATAAGAGCGTCTAGCGTGGGCGTTCTTTCCCCTTCTTTGCTCCAAGCCCCAGCGGGTGGAGTAGCCGAGTCCGAATTCTCGGTAGCAGGGCACGAATCCGTACGGAGGCCGCTCCCCAATGTCACCCGAACACGACCCGAATCTTCCCACAGCAACCGTTGAATCAGCGGGCAGTGACGCGCCCGTAGAAAATCCGCACGGTAGCGCCGGCGAAGCTATTTCCGAGCCTCCGAGCGGCGCCGTGAGCGTCGCGGCGTCTGCAAGTTCGGCGGGAACAGGCGCGGCAGTGGCGCGGGCGCCAGAACCTCGTTCGGGCGAGAACGGCGTGGCGGAACGAGGAGCTCCGAAGACAGAAGCGGCGGAAGCACAGGGATCTGCAACTGTGATGAAAGAGGCGAGCGCGACGGAAACTGCGCAGCCGGTCGCATCTGCCGACAGTTCGGAAATTACCGCGACGGTTCACGCTGTGGATGCCAGCGAAACAGCGGCGTCGGCCGACGGCTCGGAATCCGGCGAGACATCACAAACGATGGATCAGCTGATGGAGCAGTTTGCGGTGCCCGAACCCGCAGCGGCCGAAGGCGAAATTTTCGATGGGCACGTACTGGCGGTGACGGACGCGGGCGTGATCGTGGATGTCGGCGGGAAGTTCGAAGGGCTGGTACCCGCGCAGGAATTCGTGGATTCGGGCAGCCCGATTGAATTCGGAGCGGGGCAGACGATTGAAGTAGAACGTTTGCACGCGCAGAAAGATGGCTACGTGCTGCTTTCGCACGTGCGCGCACACCGGCGGCGCGTGTGGGAACGCATCGAGAAATCATATCGCGAGCACGCCACGATCAAGGGCAAGGTAACGGAGCGAATCAAGGGCGGCCTGGTGGTGGATATCGGCGTGCGCTCGTTCCTGCCGGCTTCACAGATTGAATTGCGTCCGGTGCACGATCTGGATTCGTGGAAGGATAAAGAGATCGATGTACGCGTGCTGAAATTGAACCGCAAGCGCGGCAACGTGGTAGTGAGCCGCCGCGCGATTCTGGAAGAAGATCAGAAATCGAAGCGCGAGACGCTGATGGGCTCGCTCGCCGAAGGAACGATCGTCACGGGCAAAGTGAAAAACGTGACCGACTACGGCGTATTCGTGGACCTGGGCGGAATGGATGGGTTGCTCCACGTCAGCGATTTGGTATGGGGACGCGTGCCGCACCCTTCCTCGATCGTGAAAGCCGGCGACGACCTGCAGGTTCAAATCCTGAAATTCGATAAGGACAAGCAGCGCATTTCGCTGGGACGCAAGCAGCTGCTGCCCGATCCGTGGGCCACCGTTCCGGAGCGTTTCCCGGTGGGCACGCGCGTACATGGAAAAGTGGTGGGCGTTACGGACTACGGCGCGTTTGTGCAGATTGAGCCCGGCGTCGAGGGCTTGGTACACGTCAGCGAGATGAGTTGGTCAAAGCGCACCAAGCATCCGGCGAAGATCGTGAAGGAAGGCGACGAACTGGAAGTGGTGGTGCTGGAGGTGAAGACGGAGCAGCGCCGGATTTCGCTCGGATTGAAGCAGACGCAGCCCGATCCTTGGGACGCGGCGGCGGAAAAATATCCGGTGGGCACGGTGGTGAGCGGACGCATCCGCAATCTGGCGGATTTTGGCGCGTTCGTCGAAATCGAAGAGGGCATGGAAGGGTTGATCCACATCAGCGACGTGAGCTGGACCGAGCGCATCAAGCATCCCAGCGAGAAATTCAAGAAGGGCGATACGGTGGAAGCGAAAGTGCTGAAAGTCGATTCGCAGAACCGGCGGCTTTCTTTGGGCATCAAGCAATTGAAAGATATCTGGGCCGATTGGTTCACGGCGCACAAAGTCGGCGACATTTTAAAGGGCAAAGTCGCGCGTACCACTGACTTTGGCGCTTTCGTGGAGTTGGCGGAAGGGATTGAAGCGCTGTGCCACGTCTCCGAAATCGAAGAACGGCGGCCGAAAGGCGATCGCGACAAGGAAAAAGCGGCGCGCGGCGCTCGTGTGACGGCGGTGCTGACCACGGGGAGCGAATACGAGTTCAAGATTCTGCGTCTGGAGCCGGAGCAGCACAAAATCAGCTTGAGCTATCGCGCGGCCCAGAAACAGGTAGAGCGACAGGAGATCGAATCGTACCGCGCGGCAGCAGCACCGACGCCGCGCGCGCCGAAATCATCACCGACGGCCACCATCGGCGATGCCATTATGGCGAAAAGGCAGTCGTCTTAAGCTTATTAGGTGCTTAGTAGGGATGAGGAATTGCCGGGGCGCGGGGGCGATGCCTGGCTGAATTTATTTCTCGCAGGAAAATCATTTACCTTGCGGTAGATTGGTGATATGCAAGGACATGCGTTGCCCCTCCCTAACGCGTACAAGGCCGAGTGTAATCCGAAATCTTATCGAGGAGGCTCTCACCCATGGCAGAGGCTGCCGGAGAGCATGGAAACAAAGAACATACAATGACGAAGGCGGAACTCGTCGAAGAGGTCACGCGCGTCACGGAGCTGCCACGCAAGGAATCTGAAGCGGTGGTGGAGACGATTTTCGAGAGCATTATCGCCGCGTTGCAGGCGGACGATAAAATCGAAATCCGCGGCTTCGGCAGCTTCCGCACGCGACAGCGGCGCGGGCGCACGGGACGCAATCCCAAGACCGGGGCCAAGGTGGAAGTGCCTCCCAAGAAAATCCCCTACTTCAAGCCCAGCAAGGAACTGAAAGATTACGTGAATAATCCGCGAGCGGCAGGCGCAGGCGAGCACGGCACTCCCCAGGGTCACACTTAAAGTTGAGCGGGGACTTGGGAGACTGACCGCGATGGATTATTTGTGGACGCCCTGGCGCTATCGCTACATCGCGGACGACAAGAAGGATGAAGGCTGCGTTTTTTGCGAAGCGTTGGCTGCGAACGATGATGCCAGGACGCTGATCGTTTTCCGCGGGCGTAAGAACTTCATTATCCTCAATCGCTATCCTTATACTTCCGGGCACGTCATGGTGGTGCCTTACGTTCACTCTGCAGATCTTTCCGCCTGCGATGCGGAGACTGCAGCGGAAATGATGACGTTGTCGCAGCGTTCGCAAGCGGCGTTGGAGAAGACCTATCATCCGCAGGGATACAACCTGGGTATGAACCTAGGTCGCGCGGCGGGCGCGGGCGTCACCGGGCATTTGCACATGCATGTACTGCCGCGGTGGTCTGGCGATTCGAACTTCATGACCGTGGTGGGCGAAACGCGCGTGGAGCCGGAAGATTTGGATGCCACATACGAAAAACTTCGCGGCGCGCTCGCTGGTTGAACTTCATGGATGCAGCTGATCGCGAACAAATTTTGCGGCTGATTGCGGAATCCGATGAGGCTCTCGTTGCCGCGTTGGCGGGGCTTGCCGATGACGGTGCGCGGCAGCGTCCGGAGCCGGAGCGCTGGTCGGCGCTGGAATGTACAGAGCATGTGGTGCTAGTGGAAGATGCTGTGTTCGCGTGCATCAGCGTACATTCCACGCCGGGCGTGCCGCCGGCAGAACTGCGCCGCGAAGGACAGATCTTGCGCGGCATGACGAAACGAGAGCTCAAGTTTACCGCGCCCGAATCCGCGGAGCCGACCGGCCGCTATTCGTCGTTGGCCGAAGCGCTGCAGGAATTCCGCAAGCGCCGGGCGCGCACCGTCGCTTACGTGGAGCAATACCAGGAAGACCCTCGCAACAGAACCACGCTGCATCCGGCGCTCGGGACAGTGAGTTGCCAAGAAATGTTTTTGGTGCTGGCGTTGCACCCGGCACGCCACGCCTTGCAGATCCGCGAAGCGCGCAAGAGCCTCGGCTTAGAATAGACCGCGATGTGCGGTAGAATTTCAATGGGCACGAGGCGTATCGCTGCGTTGATCTTTCTGTATTTTTCATCGGGAGTCGCGAGTGGACCTGGAACTTAGCGAAGAACAGCTGTTGCTGCAGAAGAGCGTGCGGGAGTTTGCCGAGGCGGAAGTTAGGCCGCTGGCGAAAGAGAATGACGAGACGGGAAAATACCCGCGCGGGTTGTTTCAGAAGGCTGCGGAGTTGGGATTGACCGGCGTGGCCATTCCTGAAGCGGAGGGTGGCGCGGGGATGGATCACATCAGCTACGCGATTGTGGTAGAGGAAATTTCACGGGTATGCGCTTCCACCGGCGTGATTTTGTCGGTGCAGAATTCTTTGTATTGCGACCCGATTCACCGGTTTGGCACGGACGAACAGAAGAAAAAATTCCTCTTGCCGTTCGCGCGCGGCGAAAAAATCGGATGTTACGCGCTGACGGAACCACAGGCTGGTTCGAACGCCGCGGCGCTGGCGACGAAAGCTGTGCGCAAGGGCGACAAGTACGTTATCAATGGCACCAAGGCGTGGATCACCAATGGCGGCGCCGCAGATGCGGCGATCGTGTACGTGAACACGCAGCCGGAGAAGGGCGAAAAGGGCATCACGGCGCTGATCGTCGAAAAAGGGACGCCGGGATTTGCGGTAGGCAAGGAAGAAAAGAAGCTGGGTATTCATGCGACCGCGTGTACAGAACTTTCCTTCAGTGATTGCGAAGTGCCCGCCGGGAATCGCATCGGCGAGGAAGGCGCAGGATACAAAGTTGCGCTTTCGACGCTCGATGGCGGGCGCATCGGGATTGCGGCGCAAGCCACCGGAATCGCGCAGGGCGCATTCGAAGCTGCTCTGAGCTATGCGCAGCAGCGGCAGGCGTTTGGCCATCCCATCGCGGATTTTCAGGCCATTCAATTCATGCTGGCGGATATGGCCACGGAAATTGATGCGGCGCGGCTGCTGCTGCGGCGCGCGGCGTGGAAGCAGGATTCCGGCGCGCGATTTTCCATGGAAGCGGCCATCGCAAAGCTTTTCGCGAGCGAGATGTCCACACGCGTGGCGCACAAGGCCATACAGATTCACGGCGGCTACGGTTACAGCAGCGAATACCCGGTCGAACGCGCCTATCGCGACGCCCGCATCACGGAAATTTATGAAGGCACCAGCGAAATTCAGCGCCTGGTAATCGCCGCGTGGGTTTTGAAGAATTATTAAGGGTTTCCTTACGGCGGGCTTCAGACCGCCCCGGCGGCAGCCGCTGCAGCGAAGGCGCACTGAAGTGCTTCGCTACAAAGTCAAAACCTTACTTGAACAGCCGCGTGAGACTCAGGCTTCCGCCGCCTGTCGTGGCGATCACCAGGTTCATCACGACCATCATTAGGTCGTAACTCCAGCCATTTGTGCCAGCTTTACCTCAAAAGCCCGAGTGCCAGACGAATATCTTCTTGCGGATCGAGCCGCACATCACCAGGATCAGGCCGATAGCGGCGAGTTGCATCAGCACGCCTGCCATTACTCCCAGCGCGCCGCCGACTTCCGGCGCGCCCAGAGAAATCGCGAAGGCCTTGCCCGTTTCGATGTCCTTGCTGCGCGCTTCCGGGTTTTTCAGGTCGCTATAGCCGCTGGCGAAGTAGACGACGCCAACCATCAGGCGCAAGACACGCAGCGCAACATCAGAGAACTGAGCCAATTAAGGGAAAATCACGCAATCCGCTCCGCGTCGCTATCCTACCCAGCGTATCGCAAAAAAAAACATGCTTGCGTTTTTCGCTTCGAGCACACAGAGGCTTCGCGCTGGATTTCCGGGCGGTGTATCCTCGTACGCATGCTTGAGCTTGATTGCGGGTTGGAATTCTTCTCGGACTTCGCGCCCGATTTCTTTGCTTCCCTCCCAGCGCGGCCGGGAATTTTTCTGCTGCAGATGCGCGCAGCCGGCAGCGGCGCTGCAGCCGGAGCTGGAACTGGGGTGCAGCCTTATCTTGCCCGGACCGCGGATATACGCCGGGCTGCGGAGCGATTGTTGGGCACGCCGGCAGCTGCTTCGAAGCAACTGAATCTGCGCGAGGTGGCTGCGCGAATTCGTTATCGCATTACGGGGTCGAAATTCGAGCAGAACTTGGCTTTCTACCAAATTGCGCGCGTTTATTTTCCTTCCCGCTACCGCGAATTGATGCGCTTGCGGCCGCCCGCGATGTTGAAAGTGAACCTGCGCAACTCCTACCCACGCTGTTACGTAACGCGGCGGATTCGCGCGGACGAAGGGTTTTATTTTGGCCCGTTCGGGTCGCGGCGCTCGGCGGAGGATTTCAGCGAAAGTTTTCTGGACCTTTTCAAGACGCGCCGTTGCCAGATCAAAATTCGGCGCGACCCCGATTATCCCGGCTGCATATATTCGGAAATGAAAATGTGCCTGGCGCCGTGTTTTGCGGGATGCACGCAGGAGGAATACGACGTCGAGATCGGGCGCGTGCTGGAATCGCTGGAAACAACCGGCACGGCGTTGACCGAGACGTTGGCGCAGGAACGCGCGGCTGCGAGCGACGAGCTCGATTTTGAGCGCGCGGCAGCGCTGCACAAGCGTCTGGATAAAGTGACTGCCGTGTTGCGCGGGCTGCCGGATTTGGCGCGGCGGATTGAAGAGTTGGACCTGGTGATTTTGCAGCGCTCCGCGGAGACGCAGACGATTGCCGTGTTTCCGGTGCGCGGCGGGATGCTGGCGGAGCCTCTGTTTTTGCGTTTTGCTGAAATTTCCAGCGAGCCGCGGTCGGTGGAAGCGATTTTGAAGGATGCGCTGGAGCCGGGATGGAACGCGGAGGGAAGCGAGGCGGAGTCCGGCCGGAACGCGCGAAAATGCGACGGGGAAGAATCGGAGGGGGTGGCGCGCGAAAGGAATTTGCGGGCGCGGTACGGCTTGCGCGCGGCGTCGCCGGATTTGCACGACCATCTGGCGCTGTTGACGCGATGGTTTTACTCGAAGCCGCGCGAGGGTGAAATTTTGTTTCGCGACAAAGTCTGGCCGTATCGCCGCATGTTACGTGCCTGCAGCCGATTGTTGGCCGGGCCGCAGCAGGCGCAGAGCGCGCCACATCCGCAGCAGTAGATTTCGCGCGGTGCGGCGCACTGCCGCTATAAAGGCCAGCGCCACAATGGACTGATGCGTAGCGGCCGGCGCGCGGAATCGCGTCAGGGCAGTAGGAGATTGCATCGTACAATTGAAATGATGGCGACCGCGGACACAGCCACGACCACCACGCCTTCACCGGGAAGCCCAGAAGTTCGCTCGCGTTTTCGCGACATGGTGCGTTCCTTGCGCCACCGCAATTTTCAACTTTTTTTCAGCGGGCAGATGATTTCTTTGATTGGTACCTGGATGCAGACGGTGGCGCAGGCTTGGCTGGTGTATCGCATCACGGGATCGTCGCTGCTGCTGGGCGTGGTGGGCTTCGCCGGACAGATTCCGATTTTTCTATTCGCGCCGATCGGGGGGCTGGCGGCGGATCGCTTGAATCGCCACCGCGTGGTGATCGGCACGCAGGCCGCTTCGATGATTCTGGCATTTATTCTGGCGGCGCTTACGTTCTGCACGTCATTAAAGTCTGGGAGATCGTGGTCCTGGCGGCGCTGCTGGGAGTGGTGAACGCGTTCGACGTGCCGGCGCGGCAATCTTTTCTGATCGAGATGGTGGTGCGCGAAGATCTGATGAACGCGATCGCGCTCAACTCTTCGATGTTTAACGGAGCGCGGATCATAGGTCCGGCCGTCGCGGGGATTCTGGTGGCGCGGATCGGCGAGGGCTGGTGCTTCTTCGCGAACGCGGTGAGTTACATCGCCGTGATCATCGGATTGCTTTTGATGAAGCTGGGGCCGCTGCGCACGGCGCCGAAAGGCTCGTCGCCGTTCGAGCATATCGTCGAAGGGTTCCGCTATATACGGCACACCGCGCCGATGCTCGCGCTGATCCTATTGATCGGGCTGGTCAGTCTGGTCGCGGTGCCGTATTCCGTGCTGATGCCGATCTTCGCGGATCGCGTGTTGCATCGCGGCGCGCATGGGCTGGGGATTTTGATGGGCGCGGCGGGAGTTGGCGCGCTTTTCGGCGCTCTCACTTTGGCCTTGCGGCGAAGTCTGCGTGGTCTGGGACGCGTCGTGGGTTTGTCGGCGGTTGGCTTCGGCGTTTCGTTGATCCTTTTCTCTTTCTCGAAATCTTTCTGGCTGTCGGCGGCACTGCTGGTTCCGGTGGGTTACGCGGTCATGCTGGAGATGTCCGGCTCGAACACGCTGATTCAATCCATGGTGCCGGACGAACTTCGTGGACGGGCCATGGCGATGTACACCATGATGTTCATGGGCATGGCGCCAATCGGTTCGCTGCTTTCCGGAGCCCTGGCGGGCGCGATTGGTGCGCCATGGACGGTAGCGATCGGCGGCTTGGGCGCGATCGGCGGAGGAATCGCATTTGTGCGCCACTGGCCCGCGCTGCGTTTGCAGGCGCGCGAGCTGCTGATAGCCCAAGGAGTCCCGGTTAGCGAAATCGTGCAGAAATGACTTCTCGTATCGTGAACCGCCAGCCAGTTTTTCCGGGGATGCGGTTGCGAACCGCGCCGGAACGGTTCTGCTATACTGCGCGGCACTACGATTTTCTGTTGCGGAGAGGAGACTGATGTCATCCGTTGCACCATCGAATCGCGAACGCAAGGGCGGATCAGCCACGGCGGAGGGAACACTGCGGTATGCGGCGCGATTCCAGGGGCGCGCGGCCGCCGGACATTTTCGCGAGATACGGGGCGGGCTGGTGCTTTCTTCGATCGGCATCGGGACGTATCTTGGCGAAGCGGATGACGCGACCGACGGCGCGTACGCGGATGCAGTGGAGGCGGCGGTGCAGGGCGGGGTGAATGTGGTGGATTCGGCCATCAATTACCGTTTCCAGCGCAGTGAACGCGCGGTGGGTGCGGCATTGCGCGACCTTTTCGACAAGGGCTACGGGCGCGATGAAATTATGGTTTGCACGAAGGCGGGATTTTTGACGCCCGACGGAGAGATGCCCGCCGATCCGAATACTTATTTTGCGCAGGAATTTCTGGAACGCGGAATTTTTCGCGTCGAGGACATTGCCGCGGGTTGCCATTGCATGGCGCCGGATTACTTGGCTGATCAATTGGAGCGCAGCCGGCAAAATCTGGGGCTGGATACGATTGACGTCTTCTACCTGCACAATCCGGAAACGCAATTGAGCGAAGTTCCTCCGGACGAATTCCGGCGGCGGATTCGTGAGGCGTTCCTGTTTTTGGAGTCGGCCATCGCGACGAAGAAAATTCGAGCGTATGGCATGGCCACGTGGAATTCGTTTCGCGAAGATCCCAAGGCCGGGGGATTTTTGTCCCTGCCGGAGATGGTGAAGATCGCGAAGGACGTCGCCGGGGACGATCACCACTTCCGTTTTGTGCAGCTGCCGTTCAACTTGGCGATGCCCGAGGCTTTGACGCGGCCGAATCAGATGGTCAGCGGGAAGGCGATGCCGATGGTGCAGGCGGCGCGTGATGCGGGGATCGCGCTGGTGACGAGCGCGGCGCTGCTGCAGGGACAGCTGACGAAAAATTTGCCGTCGTTTGTAAATTCGGCGTTGGGATTGAAGGACAATGCGACGCTGGCGCTGCAATTCGCACGATCGGTGCCGGGATTGACCACAGCACTGGTGGGAATGAGCCAGGTGCCGCATGTGAAAGCGAATCTGGAATTGGTAGGCATCGAACCGGCTTCGCGCGAGCAATTTTTGAAACTATTCGAATCGAAGAATTAGCGATTGGTGGGCGTGGGTGCGACGGGCGTGCGGGGATGGCGTTCGTCGAGCCAGGCGTCAATGGCGCCGCGCACTCTTTCGAGCTGGCCTGCGAAGAAGTGGTCCGCGCCTTCGACGATGACCAGGCGCTTGGGTTCGGGCAGCGTCGCGAAGAGCGCTTCGACGTTGGCGCGCGAGCCAAATTGATCGTTGCCGCCCTGTATGATTAATTTTGGTTTCGCGCAATCGCGCAGGTACGTCAAGTCCGAGTGGTCCACCGGAATTCCCAGGCCGATCATGTCCGAGACACGTGGGTCGGCGCAGCCCACGCGCAATCCCACCATGGAACCGAAGCTGAAACCCGCCAGCAGGATCGGAGTGTGCGGAAATTCCGCCGCAAGATAATCGAGCGCGGCGCGCACATCGTCTTGCTCGCCCGCACCGCGGTCGTGGACTCCTTCGCTCAGTCCGGCGCCGCGGAAGTTGAAGCGCAGTACTGGAACGCCGCGCAGGTGCAGCGCCTTCGCCGCCTGATACGCGACCTTATTGTGCATTGTGCCGCCGAAAAGCGGATGTGGGTGGCACACGACGGCGACGAGCGGCGGATGCGCGAGCGGTACGGTCCAGAGCATCGCCTCGAGACGCCCGGCGGGGCCTGCGAGAAAAAAATTGCGATGGAATGTTTCAGCCATAAAGTTGCCAGCGCACGAGTGTAACGGAGAGTCCGCGGCGGCGCAAAACGATGGGGGCGCGTCAGGCTTTTCTGGGGAGATCCCAGCGGATGGCGAGACTGGTGAGGATGGCGCTCATTCCAGCGAGCGGATTCGAAAGCGGAACCGAGCTTGTGGGAGTGGCGCAGTGTTCGACGCGCACGATGCGGGCGGGGATTTCTCCAGCACGCGCCCACTCGCCCCAGGGAATTGTGGCGAGGACGGCGTCGCCGGCGGAGTAAATGTGCGCGGATTCGTAGCGAGCTCCGGTGCGAGAAATATTTTGTGTCATCGACTCTTCGGGCCAAGGAAAACCGAGGGCGCGCACGAAGATGGGGAGCGCGAAAGAAATTCTGGAGCACGCGCGGCGTTCGCGATCTGCGGGCCAGGACGCGGTTCGCGACGGCAATTCGAGTTGCAGCGCGACTTGATATCCCGCGCTGGCACCGGATTCAACGCGCACGACGCGCGCGGGAGTTTCCGGCGGTGTGCCGGAGGCGGAAGCGGCGTCGAAAGGAAACACGACCCAGACGCGCGAGCCGGATTCGCAGCACTCGTTGCGCTGCACGCGAATCCCATTGCGCGAAACGTCGAGCGTATGCGTGGCTTCCATACGCATGCCCAGCGGGCCGCGCCAGCGGACACGCGCCGGAAGTCTCAGTCGGGCCCGGGGATGTTTGCGCAATTCCAGGGAGGTGGGGGCCGGGGTCATGAGCGCCTATCCTAGCCGCGCGGGCGGGGCGGGTCAAATTTTGACGTGAATCTTGACGTGGATATTTTGTGCGGGCTGCGCGCTGCATGCCGGTGCCGCGCGACCCTGCGCGAAGGTTTCGGAAACGTTCGCCGGGCACCAATTAGCGGGTGCGTAAAAGACATTGCGCCGAGGCGGGAAGCGGTGATAGGTTGACGAAATCGAAGAGGCCCGCGGGAGGGTTGATGGACAGTGCCAAAGAACGCCGCGCCGCACGCCGTTTTTCGATGATGCTGCCGTTGAAAGTGCGATTTTCGGAGGAAGACGATGTCCTGGAACGGCAGGGCGAAACGCGCGACGTAAGTTTTCGCGGACTTTATTTTTTGATTGAAGCGCGCGTGGAGGCAGGAACTCCGATCGAGTTTGTCCTGACTTTGCCCCAGCAAATCACGCTGGCGGGCGATGTGCACATACGCTGTTACGCGCGGGTGCTGCGCGTCGAGCCGCACAATGGGCGCCGCGGCGTGGCGGCGCGAATTGATCGCTACGAATTTCTTCCCGCCTCCGCCTGACGCATTCCACAAAACAGAGTAGAATCATTTTTTGCCCGGTGTAACGGGGAGGGCACATGTATCACTACGATCCGAAAGTGGCGCTGGATGAATTGCGCGATGATGCGGTGCTGCCGCACCCGGTGCATTTGCGCGACATGATTCTGCGGACGAAGCTGGACGCGACGAATGCGCTAGATTTGAACCGGGAGTTCCAGGATTATTTGACGCGATTTGGCGAGGCGCAGAAATTGGCGGGGGAGATTTTGGGACGACTCGCGGTGGGCGCGCGGAAAATTTCGGCGTCGTGAAATTTGCGTGCGGGCGAGGAAAGGAGCCCTTCGTGGCTGAAGCCGTGCGCTGACAAAAAACCTTTGTGGTGATGCAGACTCATCGGGCGGGAGCGCTTACTTTCGGATGGCACGACACACTTTACTGATTGATGCGGACGACACGCTTTGGGAAAACAATATCTTCTTTGAGAAGACCATCGAGCATTTTGTAACGCAGCTCGAGCACCTCGGTTACACGCGCGAATATATCCGGCACATTCTGAACGAAACCGAGAAGCGCAACATACGGCAGCACGGATACGGGGTGCGCAGTTTTCGGCGGTCGCTGGAAGAAACGTACATGAAGCTGGCCGGGAACGCAGCGCGGCGCGAGTTGATGCAGGAGATTGCGCGCATGGCCGTAGAATTGGAAGCGACGCCGCCGCACATTCTGGATGGAGTTCCGGAGACTTTGGCTTATCTGGCGAAACATCATCGGCTGATTTTACTGACGAAGGGCGAGCCGGCTGAGCAGGCCGCGAAGGTCGAGCGCTCCGGCTTGCAGCCGTATTTTGATGCGATTGAAATTGTGCTGGAGAAAGACGCGGGCGTATACGCGCGCATGGTGGAGCAGTTCAAGATTGTGAAAACGCACGGGTGGATGGTGGGGAACAGTCCGCGCAGCGACATCAATCCGGCGCTGCAGACGGGGCTGAACGCGGTTTTTATTCCGCACACGGATACGTGGCATTTGGAGCACGCGGAATTGGAGAGCGGCGCGGGAAAATTGCTGATACTTACGAGTTTTCGGGATTTGCGCGAACATTTTTGATTTTGCGACGAGATGAAACGGCCACGCATCTGATTCCACTGACCTGGCTCCTAGATCGCTGTCGTGTTGCATATCCGAATATTTCGCAACGCCCAAGGAGAAGTTCATGCCGACAACTTTAGCAGCGAATGTGAATCCCGCGGCGAAACGCGTCGCGGTGATGGGCGCGGGGGCCGTAGGATCTTATTTTGGGGGGATGCTGGCGCGGGCGGGCGTGCCGGTAACGATGATTGCCAGGCCTGCTTATGTAGAGGCGGTGCGCCGCAACAAGCTTTTCCTCGATACTGTTTCATTTCAGGATCGGGTTACGGTCGAGGCCTCCACTGATCCATCCGCCGTGCGCTCTGCGAACGTGGTCCTTTTCTGTGTGAAGGGGCAGGACGACGAAGAAACGGCGCGCGCGATTGCGCCGTATCTTTCCGCGGATGCGATCGTGGTGAGCGTGCAGAATGGCGTGGACAATGTGGAGCGGATTCGCGCGGCCTCAGGGATTGATGCGCTGCCCGCGGTGGTGTACATCGCGGTGGCGATGCCGGAGCCGGGACACGTGAAACATTCCGGGCGCGGAGAGTTGGTGGTGGGTGAATTCGCGGGACGGAGCGTTGGTGCGGAATCGCAGCCGCCGCGCACGGAACAGATTGCGGCTTTATTTGCGTCGGCAAAAGTCCCGTGTCGAATTTCGCAGGACATCTTGGCGGACATGTGGCTGAAGTTCATCACGAACTGCGGGGCGAACGCCGTGTCTGCGATTGCGCAGGCCAGTTACGGCGAGATCGCGCGTTATCGCGAATCGCGTGAATTGATGAGCCGGGTGGTGGAGGAGTCCATCGCGGTGGGACGAGCTGCGGGGGTGCACACGCCGGAATCAGGTTTTACAGAGAATTGGCTGGAAAATTTGGGCAAGTTCGGGGATGCATTTTCTTCGACGGCGCAGGATTTGGCGCGCGGCAAGCGTTCGGAGATTGAATCGCTGAACGGATACATCGTGCGGCGCGGCGCGGCGTTGGGTGTGGCGACGCCAAGCAATTTTGCTTTGTACGCATTGGTGAAATTGCTAGAGGAGAAGGCGGCGGCGAACGATCGAGTGCGGCCGGCTGGGGCGGCGCGGTAAATCTGCGTCATTCCGGGCGGCGGAATTGGAAGGGAATGTGGACTACGGCTTCTAGCTCGACTGGCTGGCCTTCACGTGTGGCAGGGCGGAAGACCCAGCGGGCTAGGGCTTCCATGGAATTTTTGTCCAGCTGGGGATCGATTCCGTGGACCAGTTGGATGCTGTCTACCGAGCCGTCTTTGCGGATGATGGCGTAAAGGACGACTTCGCCATCCACGTGTTCTTTGATCTGCGTCTGCGGATATTTCGGATCTACCTTACTCACCAAGGACGGACCCGACAGCTTGCCCGTCGACTTCCTGAATGGCGGATTCCCTTCATCGAGCTGCGCGAAATTCATAACCCAATTGCCGGTGACGCTGGTGAGATTGGGCATGTCAATGTGCAGCGTGTAAATTTCCTTGCCAGCCAGAATTACTTCGGGCGGGAGCTTCGGGTCAATTGCGCCAATCACCGCGGGGCCGCGGCGAGCAGAGGGCGGCGCATCGAGCGCGGGCATCGGCTTCAAATTTAATTTTGTGGTAGTGCGGCCGGCGGGCGCGATGCCGCCGTGCGAGGTGCCGCCGCTGACGCTTACCCCTGCAGGAGCGGAACCGGATCCTGCGCCGGAATTCGCGTTGGTTCCGCCGCCACCGCCGTTGGAATTGTTGCCAGCGGAGCCGCCATTTCCTGCCGATCCATTTTCGGCGCCGCCGGGCGCGCCGGGCTGTTTGCCCTCCGGAGAAATCGCGATACGCGCGGCGAGATTTCCTTGCGGCACGCTTACTTCCGGAGCAGGAGGAGCGGGCGTGGCGGAAAGTGCGACCACGCGATGCACGCTGTCGTCTCCAGACGAAGCTGCCGCGCCAATTTCGGGTGCGGCGCCGGTTTCGGCTTGCGCGGCGCGCCGGGCAGCAACGGCTCTAGACATGGGCTCGACCGGCATGCGCGGCTGCTGATTGATGCTGGGGGAAGCTGCGATATCAAGCGGGCCGTTAGTTTTTTCCTGGTTCACGAGCTCAGGCGCGGCCAGATCGTTCACGGCGTGGTGCTGCACTTGCGGCGCCGCCGCGGTGGACCCGACGCGCAACTGAGGCCTGGCCGGTATTTTGGGCGCCGCCCACTCGACGATATTCGGCAGGGGAACTTCGATCTTGGGCGGTGTTGGCGGCGCGTCCGGTTGAATTAAAGTCTGCCGCGGATGCGTGACGACGGCGGGCTGCGAAAGGATTGTTTGCCGCGGATGAAATGCGTCGGCGCCTTTCTGCGGAAGCGGTTTCGCGGGATCGCCCTTGGGGCTGGGCTTTGCTTCGCGCCCGGGCAGCGAGATGGGCGGCAAATCCTGCGCGGGATTTGTCCAGGTGAGTTCGATGCGCACCGGCGCGAGATTCGGCGGGCCGCTCGCGAGAAAATGCCAAATGGGCAGGAACAGCAGGCCGATGGCCGCCGCGTGCCACAACGCGGAAGCGGTGAAGGCGCGGCCGGGAATTTTTCCTTCGATCCATTCGACGCGCAAAGCGGAGTCGGCGGGCAACTCGGAATCCCGCGGCGCGCGCGGGCCGCGAAAAAAATCGTGCCAGCTGGTGCGGAAATCGCGCCAAGGCGAGACCCAGTCCACGCCGAGATCCAGGCGAGGCAGCCGCGCGTGCGCGGGCAGCTCGACGACGGACGCCTGAGTCTGTTCGGGCGCGACGGGTCGCACGGCTGGCTCGCTGGGTGGTGGAGTCTCCGGGTACCGTTGCATCACAGGTTGCATAAGTCGGGCCATTATACAGGAAGAGGCTCGCAGGGGTTGGATGCAGGGCGGCTAGGCTGCGGCTGCCAGGGTGTAGAAAGAAAGAATGGCGTCGCCCTGCTCGAGCTGGCGGGTGCATTCGAGGCGTGTGAGGAATTCGGGCAATTCGGTTTTCCGATAGTGTTCGACGATGACGATGCCGCGGGGGGCGATCAGGTGCGAGGCGTCAAGCAAGGCGAGAACTTGCTCGTACTCGGCGGTTTTTTCGTAGGGAGGGTCGAGGAAGATAAAATCGGCGAGCAGATGGCGGGCCGCCATTTTTTCCAGGCCGTGGACGGCGGGAGCTTCGATCAGCTCGGCGGCGGCGAGGATGTCCAGGGATTTGAGGTTTTCGCGGATCAGGCGCGCGGCTTTGGGGTTGGATTCGACGAAAATTGTTTCGCGCGCGCCGCGGCTGATGGCTTCGATGCCAACGGCGCCGGTTCCGGCGAAGAGGTCAACGAACAGAGAGTCTTCGAGCGAGGGGCCGAGGACGTTGAAGAGGGTTTCGCGTAGGCGATCGCTGGTGGGGCGAAGGCGAAGCGCGCCAGGACCTTTCAGTAAACGGCTGCGAAATTTTCCGGCGATTACGCGCATCGTTTCGTTCACCCCTAGCCCACCGAGGCCAGTTGATAGCGTTGGCGCCAGGAGGGGCTGACGGATTCCAGGCGCGCGATTATTTCTGCGGCACGCTGGGGATTTTCGGCCAGGGCGAAGGCTTCGCGCCGGGCCAGCTCCAGAATTTCGTGGTCGCGCAGCGGCTGGGCGACAGAAAAGGCGTCGTCGCCATGTTGGCGCGTGCCGAAAAATTCCCCGGGGCCGCGCTGCTTCAGGTCCTGCTCGGCAATTTCGAAACCGTTGCAGGTGGCTACCATGGTTTCGATGCGGGCGCGGGCTTCGCCGGTAATATTTTTGCGGGCGACGAGGATGCAGCGCGATTTTTCGTTGCCGCGTCCGATCCGGCCGCGCAGCTGGTGCAGCTGGGCGAGGCCGAAGCGGTCGGCGTGCTCGATGACCATCAAAGTGGCGTTGGGGACGTCCACGCCGACTTCGATTACGGTGGTGGCGACGAGGATTTGGATTTCGTTGCGGCGGAATTGTTCCATCACGGAATCTTTTTCGTCGTTTTTCAGGCGGCCGTGCAACAGCCCGATGCGCAATGGGGGGAAGACGTGTTTTGCCAGTCGTTCGTATTCGGCGGTGGCGGCTTTCAGCTCCTGCTTCGATTCTTCGATGACGGGATAAACGACGTAGGCCTGGCGGCCGGCGGCAATTTCACGGCGGACAAGTTCCCAAACACCGAGAAGCTGACTTTCTTCCTTCCAAAGCGTTTCGATCGGCGTGCGGCCCGGCGGCATTTCGTCAATCACAGAAATTTCCAGATCACCATATAAGGTGAGTGCGAGGGTGCGGGGGATGGGCGTGGCGGTCATTACCAGGACGTGCGGAGAGACACCTTTGTCTATCAGGCGTTTGCGCTGCAGGACGCCGAAGCGGTGCTGTTCATCTACGATCACTAGGCCGAGCTTTTTGAAGGCGACGGGATTTTCGATCAGCGCGTGCGTGCCGACGACGAATTGCGCCGCGCCGCTTTCTACGCGAGCAAGAGCTTCGTCTTTGGTGGAACGTTTGCGGCCGCTGACGATCAATTCGACGCCGTAACCGGCGGCCTGGAAGATGCGGCGCGCGGACAGATAATGTTGCGCGGCGAGAATTTCGGTGGGCGCCATGAGCGCGACCTGATAGCCGTTCTCGATGACGATGGTAGCGGCTTCGAATGCGACGATGGTTTTGCCGCTGCCGACGTCGCCTTCGAGCAGGCGATTCATGGGAAACGGCTTTTCGAGATCCGCGGCAATTTCCGCGAGCACGCGCTTCTGCGCGGTAGTGGGCTTGAATGGCAGAATGCGTTTCACCGCCGCGCGAACTTTTTCTTCGCGCACGCGCATGGCGATGCCGCGGCGAGAGTGGTCGCTGAGTCGGCGCAGGGCCAGGGCGAGTTGATAGTAGAAAAATTCCTCGAAGATCAGGCGAATTTGCGCTGGGCTGCGATAGTCGTTGAGCAGCTCGATGCTTTGGTCCTGCGGAGGGAAGTGCGCGTAGAGCAGCGCTTCGCGGCGCGCGGGGAAGCGGTAGCGTTCCAAAATTTGTGGCGGGAGCGGTTCGGGAATATTGCCATCAAAATTCGCGAGGACGCTGTAGATGATGCGGCGCAACATGCGGGAGCTGATGGCGCCGATGGCTTCGTAGATGGGAACGATGCGGCCTACTTCGGTGGAATCGGCGGCACCGCCTTCGGTTGCGCCCACCAATTCCATTTGGGGGTTGACCATTTCCATGCGGCCGGGGCGATAGCGGTCTTCGTCAACTTTTCCGTGCAGGACTAGTTTTTGGCCGTCCTTCAATTTTCCTTCGAGATAGCCGCCGTGGAAGAAACGGGCATACACCGTGCCGGAAGCATCGCGCACGGCGACGTGAAAAATGGAGCGGCGGCTGCGTTGGAAGCGGACCGTGCTGCCCCCGCCGCCTGTGACTTCGGCGAAAATTGTTTGGACTTGGCCCGGGATTATTTCGGCAATGGGAGTGAAGCGGAGGCGGTCTTCGTAGCGGAACGGAAGGTAGCTGAGGAGATCGCCCACGGTGACGATGCCGCGAGCTTCCAGGGTCGCGGCGCGTTGGGGGCCTACGCCGTGGAGATATTTGACCGAGTTGGTTAGGGAGATCGTGGGCATTGGGTGGGAGCTGGCGCATCACTTTTATATCATTGGTTGCGGCTTGGTTGCGCGTCGCGCGGGCGGCCAGGTATTCAGTACGCACCGCAAAGAGGGAAAACCATTGAACTCACGGAGGGATCTGGAGCGTATTAAGAACTAGGGACTGACGAGCCGCTTGGTTTGTAGCTGCAAGTAGAGTGAAGTGGCTAGCCCCGTGCAGTCTGTGGAAATGTTGAGATTATAACTGGCGGATGCGCTGCACGAGCGCGCGTTCGTCGTGTGTAAGCCGCACCCTTGCAATACCTTAGAGCCGGCGCGCATCTCAACGAGAAGGTGGAACTTGGGGCAGCTGTCCGATAGTGGGAAAACGACGTCCGGTGATGCTCACCAACGGCCACAGCCGGCGTCTATCTTTACGGTACCGGCGGGCAGGGCTGATACCGGAACCGGCGGGATCCACGCTGCGGGCACCGGTGGTGCGGACCCGGACGTAACCAGGCAGGCGATAAACACCATGGGGATGAGCGTCGCGCTCGACATCGAGGCGCGCCAGGCAGCGGCGGTGAAGGTTGCGGAAGAGCAAGCGCTGGTCCGCAAAGCGCAGGCGGGGGACCGTCTGGCGTTTGAGGCACTGGTACGGCGCTTCGACCGCGAAGTTTTGCGCCTGGCGATGAATCTGGTGCATCGTCCAGAAGATGCGCGCGACATTTATCAGGAAAGTTTTCTGCGCGTATACAAGAACCTGCACCGTTTCCGGTTCGAGTGCAGTTTTTATACCTGGCTTTACCGCATTGTGACGAACGTGGCGCTGGATCATTTGCGCCGTCGGACGAGCCGCCGCGAAGATCAGGCGCCTGTACCGGAAGATGCCGAGGGCGGCACCAGAGATTTTTTTGATCGCCAGCCAGAACAGAGAGCGGGCGCGAATCCGGAAAGAAATTTGCTGGGGCAGGAATTGGGCGAGCAGATCGCTAGCGCGTTAAATCGGCTTTCACCGCGCGAGCGCATGGTCTTCGAGATGAAACATTATCAAGGATTGAAATTGCGTGCTATCGGGGACATGCTAGGCACGTCTGAAGAGACAGTAAAGAATTCGCTATTCCGGGCGACGCG
>Ga0210391_10000865_pt1 | contig 29440 bp, 21 predicted proteins | sample IncBWC12OmetaG_FD_160573 | JGI IMG/M metagenome (GOLD analysis project Ga0210391, IMG submission 160573) | Forest soil microbial communities from Barre Woods Harvard Forest LTER site, Petersham, Massachusetts, United States - Inc-BW-C-12-O ... | reverse complement strand
GCTGCTGTTGATGGCTGTGGCTGTCGCAGCCTGTTACCTCCCGGCGCGCCGCGCGATGAAGGTGGACCCCATCGTTGCGCTTCGCTACGAGTAGAACGCACTGATGCCATGGTGCGCGAAGGGCCCAATCCGGTGTCGCGTTGGGATGCACCTTGCGAAGCAGATCATGACGCGGAAAATGAGATAGGAAGCATTCCGTGTAGCCAGTGTTCCGCCTGTGTTGGTGGTCCCGGTGACCTCGCGATTCGAACATATTGAATTTCGCGGGCATCGATCACTGAAGTGATTCGGACACAGACAATCCCGGGATAAATCACCGGTCGGTCGGATTCTGAATTCTGCCGGGGCGTTACGATTGAAGGGCAGCGATCCGGCACGTTTGCACCTCATGCGACTTTTCGTCCGGCAAAAATCTGAACAATTTGATCCCTGTCGGCAGCGAGCGATACACGCCGCACACGATCTTCACTCCGGAAATCGTGAAAGAACAAATCCTCTGGTTCCGAATATCAAAATGTAAGGACGCGCGATTCCTGTCGTCTCGCAAACAATAATAATCCGAATATGTGTAACTCGCTGCAACGCAATGTCTTATTTGACCCAGAAGATGGCGACGAACGTGCCGTACCGGGTGCCAGTAGAAGTCGGCAACCGGATTCTCAGCTTCGTAAATTGAACAGATACGGGAGATGAAAATGCGATTCGATAAACACTTTAGGTGTGCCGCGATGTTCGCGGCCTTGGTTCTCTTGCTATCGAATGCGGTTTCGGCGCAAAGCGTCGTCACTGGCGCAATCGCCGGTACGATAACAGACTCTACAGGAGGAGTGATCGTGGGCGCCAGGATCACACTGAGCAATCCGGCCACGGGCGATACGCAAACAGTCACTTCCTCTTCATCCGGAGCTTACAACATCTCTCTCCTGAAACCTGGCCATTACAGTCTGACCGTTGCGAAGGACGGTTTCAGCACTGCCGCTCTTGGCGTGGATGTAATCCTGGGCCAGATTGTGTCAGGGAATGTGAAACTCGAGCCGGGCAGCGTCAGCACGACGGTAGAAGTGACCGCTAGCGGCCCAGTGCTGCAGACCGAAAATGCGAATATTACGACCAATTTCGACACCAAGCAGCTGAATGAAATTCCAAATCCCGGCGGCGACATTACTTACCTTGCGAACTCCGCTCCGGGAATCACCTCCAACAACTCGACCATGGGTGGCTACGGTAACTTCAGCGCTTTCGGTCTGCCGGCGGATGCGAACCTGTTTACCATAAACGGGAATGACTACAACGATCCGTTCTTGAACCTGAACAACACGGGCGCAAGCAACTTGCTGCTCGGCGGCAATGAGATGCAAGAAGTCGCGATTGTAGCGAACGGATACACCGGACAGTACGGCCGTCAAGCGGGCGCCCAGGTGGACTATTCAACCAAGTCCGGCGGCAACGCTTTTCACGGCGATATGGTTTATTACTGGACGGGACGAGAATTGACCGCGAATGACCCCATCAACAAGTTGTTCGGGGGCACGCGCCCTTTTGAGAACAATAATCAGTGGGCAGCCGCGATTGGCGGTCCAATCAAGAAAGACAAGGCCTTTTTCTTCGTCAACACCGAAGGCATTCGTTACATCTTCGGGGCCGTTCACGACGTGACTTTGATGACACCCGCGTTTGATCAGTACGTCACCAGCAACATTCCCGTGGACGCTGCCACCCAGGCGTTTTATTCAAATATTTTCAAACTCTATAACGCCTCGCCGGGCATTTCCAAAGCTGCGCCGAACCTGGCTTCCTCGACCGATCCCACCAATCCCGGCTACCTGGGTAGTTGCGTCAACTACGCGGTAAATGCCTCGGGGCAGATTTTCGACCCGATTTCAGGCGCCATTTTGCCCGCCGCATTGCAGGCCGGCGGCGCCACTCCGGGCGGCTGCACGGAGAGCTACACGCAGTCGGTTTCCAACGGCAACAAGGAGTGGTTGCTTTCGGGTCGCGTGGACTACAACTTGAGCGACTCAGACAAAATCTTCGGCCGCGTGAAATTTGATCGTGGCTTGCAGCCCACCTATACGGATTCGGTCAATCCCGCATTCAATGACCTCAGCAATCAGCCGCAGAATGAAGGCCAACTGAACTACACACACGTATTCAGCCAGAATGTGGTGAACAATTTCATCGGGTCCGTGCTGTACTACTCCGCGATATTCGGAAATTCGCAACCGGCGGCGGCCCTGGCTCTGTTCCCGGGAAATTTGGCATTCAACGTTGACGGCTCGGCCGTCACGGCCCTCGGAACGGGCTCCGGGAATCCCGGCGGGTTCGCCGGAGGGTTACTTTTTCCGCAAGGCCGCGACGTCACGCAATGGCAGATCATCGATGACCTGGCCATCACGCGCGGAAGCCACGCGTTCAAAATGGGCATAAACTTCCGCAGAGATGACGTCAGCGATTATTCTTCCGAGACTCTCACGCCATATCCGGTGATTCAAAGCAGCCTGCTCGGATTCGCCAACGACCAGGTTTTCGTGCCCGGCGTGGGCGGAAGCGTGCTCCATAACTTCTCCGTCAACAAGGTTCAGCCCATCGCCTTCTACAGCTTCGGCTTGTATTTTCAGGATGAATGGCGGGCCAACTCCAAATTAAAATTTACGCTGGCGCTTCGTGCCGATCGCAATTCCGGAGGCGTCTGCCAGCACGATTGTGCCACCCTCCCGGTCACTCCGTTCAACGATTTGCCCCATGGCGCCGACGTTCCCTATAACGCGGCTTTTGGCGGATCTTTCCAAACCGGACTTCACAACATTCTGCCCGATGTGGAGAAGGTGGTGTTTGAACCGCGATTCGGCTTTGCGTGGACACCACTCGGCGAAAACACGGTGTTCCGAGGCGGTGTGGGCCTTTTCACCGACCTCTACCCCGGCGAGATTCTCGGCCTGTACACGACGAACTTTCCGCAGTTCAACCCCTGGAACGTGGCGGCCGGGAGTCTGGCATTTGACTTGAGCCCGTCGTCCTCCACGGCGTTTCCCAATAGTGGCGTAAACGTCATCCAGCAATGCAATGGGGCTTTTACCACAAACTTCAATACGCCCGGCGGAAACCTCAATACCTACTCGACGCTGGCTTCGGCTATCCCGGGAGGCTGCGTCTCAGCCGCCACGGGCAATCTGATCGTTCCCGCGCTTGCCGATACCGACGGCAAGATTCTGAATCCGAAGTACCTCGAATGGAATTTTGAAGTCCAACATAGCTTCGCACGCAACGTGATGTTGTCGGTGAATTACGTTGGAAACCATGGGTATGATGAATTAATTCAGAACCCATTCTTGAATTCCTACTGCGATCCAGTCAACTGCGTCGGAGCCGGCTTTACTGATTCCGGACTACCGTCCGCGGCGCCGGACCCGCGCGTTGGCAACGTTCAACAGATGACGAATGCCGGGTTTTCCAATTACAACGGCATCACTTTCTCCTTGCAGGAGACGGGCTGGCACGGACTGTCGGGGCGGTTGAACTACACCTACTCGCATTCGCTAGACGTTCTCTCCAACGGCGGCATCAACCCGTTTAGCTTCATTAACAGCATTCTCTTCCAGGTCAATCCCTACAACCCAAGCGCCAGCTATTCGTCTTCGGACGACGACGTTCGGCACAACATCAGCGCCAACTATATCTACGCATTGCCGTTCAAGACCGAGAACCGCGCGATGAATTACGCGGTCGCGGGGTGGCAAATTTCCGGCTCATTCTTCTGGCATACGGGCTTCCCCTTCAGCATCACCGATGGGGCTACGCTCGCCAAATTCCAATCGGACAACCTCTCGTTAGCCACGATCCTGGCTCAGCCGAATTTCACGACGAGGAACTTCTCGAACGGAGGACCTTGCGCGGCCGGTCTTGTTAACGGCACCGCTTGTTTCGGGCCCGCAGGAGCCACGAATACCGCGAATACGATTCTGCCTTCCACCAATTTCACGGGAAACGTGGTTGGCCGGAACGCGTTCGTAGGGCCCGGGTTCTTCGGTGCCGATTTCAGCGTCCGCAAAACGTTCGATCTCACCGAACGCTTGAAGTTCCAGCTGGGATTCAACGCCTACAACGTGTTCAACCACCTGAACTACGGCACACCATCTCCGAACTCGAACGGCGCAGATGGTCCTTTCGGAAACACTGCGTTCACCTCTACGATGCCGACGTCTCCATACGGAGCGTTCGCGGCGGCGGCCACGGACCAGAGGATTTGCCAGATTCAGGGCAAGTTCGTCTTCTAAATTGTTTTAGGGCAATGTGTGGCGATGGGCGGCCCTTCGGGGCCGCCTGTCGGCAGCCGGCAGCGGCAATTCCTGGCGGATGCCTGAACTTTCTGGGCATTCGATCAATACCAGCACTTGCTGACATTCGTCGCATTCTCAAGCACGCGAACGACGGGGTCATCTAGCAAAGCTCCGGGCGAGTTCGACCAGGCTACTCGTGCGTATCGAATATCGCCCGCTGTCAAACCGGTGCGCGCTTTCTGAGGAGACAGCACTGTCTGAACTAATCTCGGTCCAGGGGACGCGATTCGAGCAGGCAACGGATGCGGTACTGAGCTTGGGTCGTCCCGTGTTCTCGCTTGCAAACATCGCATTGGGAGTAGAGACGATGTTGTGCGCACGGTCCTCCGCGGAGTTGAGTGGCCAACACATCGTCATTCCGGTGCTTCCCTTCCTGCCTCCAGTGCCTTGGCTGGCTTACTGGTTTGGCGCGATTTGGATCGCCTGCGGAGCGGGTCTGCTATTCGAGCGCACGATGCGGACCGCTTCCCTCGCGCTGGGAAGCCTGTTGTTTCTCTCCATGTTGGTTCTGGAAGTCCCGAAATATGCCGCTAACCCGGGCAGTATGTCTTGGCGTACCGGGGTATTTGAGGTTCTCGCTATTGGAACGCTGGCTTGGCTCTTACCCGGTCCGAGGGCCACGTCCAGCTTGCTTTCCCACGTGAGCCGTTATCTGCTTGCGCTGTCTCTTATCGTGTTTGGAGTGGACCATTTTCTCGCTCTTGCGCCGATAGGGACTTTGCTACCGGACTGGATTCCTTGGCACGTCTTTTGGATCGCCGTCTTCGGCGCCGGATTTATCGCTGCGGGTTTGAGCATCGCTCTTAATGTCTTGCAACTGTGGGGCGCCTTCGGTATCGGGTTGATGTTTGCGATATGGGTTCTCACCCTTCATCTCCCCAGAGTTTTGGGGCTTTATGCGATTGCTGGAGCCCCGCGCAATCCCGCCGAGTGGTCGAGCCTATTCATCGCCATAGCTTTGTGGGGAGGCCCGTGGGCTCTAGCCGGTGTCGCGTGGCGACAGCGCCTCGTCAGCAAAGAGGTGGACGCGAGGGAAGACTTGCAGCGCGCTAGCGGCTGACGTCTTTCTTTGGGCTCTCCTTTGCTGGCTGCAGCTTGGCGCGGCAACCTGGAGGCGCATCTCAAATTGCCTGTCAGGTACTGCCGTTTGATCTGCCTTTCTCGTTCTCCGTCCCGATGGTCTGACGTTAACCGTAACCGAGAAAGAAACGCGGGACGCTAATGCGAGTAGGCTGGGATCCTTGTTGATCTCGCGATGCTGCAGTGGAAGATGCAAGAATTGTCGAAACAGGAATCCAAACCCACTTATATCGGCTCGGCAAACAATTTTTCTTATTCCCTGAGTGATGCATCCCAACCATTCTGGACTCTCCCGAGTTGATTTTTCTGGTGCTCAAGTCAAACGCATTCAAGACTCCCCCGTTTCTCCGTGGCATGCTCGCGGCATGAGGCGATTCACGCATCGGTTCCTGGCGGACATAGTCTGTGTAGGCGCGACCTATCGAGCGATCTGCGGTGAGCTGTTTCGAGAGCGTTAGCATGCGACCCCAACAACTGAAATCATACGGAGGCGCATCGGTGCGCCTATCAGCCGCATTGCAGCGGTTCCCTGGGAAGATGTGGCTCTTCAAGCCGTCAGAGGAGATCTGGAGCATTCACGAAATCATTCTGCATCTCGCGGACAGCGAAGTCTGCGCGTACGAAGTCTGCCGGCGTTTTATCGCCGAGCCGGATAATCCAGTCCCGGCATTTGACGTAGTGCAGTGGGCTCGCTGTCTAGGATACTTTCATCAAAGCGCGCGTGAGGCGCTTGAGATTATTCGCCGTCTTCGCAGCATGACCTACCAAGTGCTCGTTATATTGCCCGAGCCCGTCTGGGAGCAAACCCTGGAACATCCCAAGCACGGTCGCCTGAGTCTTACGCAATGGATTGAAATTCAGGAACGCCACATTCCGCATCACGTCGAGCAGATGAAGAAGAATTATGTGAAGTGGCAAAGGAAAAACCCACGAAGGAAGTCCGCCAACCCTTCTTCGACGGACAATTCGGAATCGGGTGCCTCCTATAAAGGTAAACAAAAGGTCTTCTTGCGGAGCAATTTCAAAAGCCGTCGAAACACTCGAGTTCTAGTGGCGCAGTAGTATATTGCGTCCAGCCTTTACAGTCCGAGGGCGGTTCGACAGCACCTTAGGTGGGAAGGAATCGCGAGCCACGACATCGTACCCGCTTGAACGATCTATCGGATCCATCCCTGCCGGCCTGATTCCTAGCGCAACAGGTCAAACGCATTCAAGACTCCCGCGTCTTGCCGTGGCATCCTTGCGCCATGAGACGATCCCGCTGGCCGTCCGCGAAGCTTCGGAGTGTAATCCGCTCGATCACAAATCGAGCTCTGGCTGCCCACGCCACTACGGTCGTCTTGAGTGTCATGCTGACGACAGCGATAGGAGCGGCGGGACAAGAGCAGGCTCATAGTTTCGGCGATCAACAGGCCTGGCATTGGGCACCGAGCCGGACCTATCACGTTGAGAATTACAAGCTAGCGCTGCGTTTCGACGAACCGAAGGGAGAGGTCTTTGGAGATGAAGTCGTCACGATCCGACCGTTCCAGCCGCATCTCCGGAAATTTTATCTGAATAGCTCTGAGCTCACGATCGATGCGGTGACATTGGAGCAGACCCGCGGCGCAGCGGTCCCGCTGACGCATGAGGCGCAAGACCCGCAGCTCTGGATTACGCTCGACCACGACTACGATGAGACAAGCGTGCTCCGGATACGCATCGTGTACCACGGTTTTCCGAGGACAGGCCTGTTTTTTGTGAATCCCACGGCGAGCTACCCGAAGTGGCCACAGGAGGTGTTCTCGCAAGGCGAACCCGAACTGAATCATTACTGGTTTCCCTGCTGGGATTATCCAAACGACATGGCCACAAGCGAAACGGTCACAACGGTTCCCGACGGACAAAGCGTAGTTTCAAACGGCAAGCTCGTGAAGGTGACGCGTTCGGCCGGGCAGGTGACATACGATTGGGTGGAGAGCATCCCGCACAGCTCCTACCTGGTCTCCGTGGCGGCGGGCCCGTGGCGCAAATTCAGCGACAAATATAAGGACAAGCCGGTCGATTATTACGTAGCCGACACGGTCGACGAGGCCACGGCGCGCCGATCCTTTCATTTGACGCCCGACATGATTGATTTCTTTTCGCGCGCCACGGGCGTCGATTATCCATACGAGCAATACGCACAAACCACGGTACAAAACTACATGTTCGGAGGCCAAGAGAACGTTAGTGCAACCACGTTGACGGAAGCGACACTGCACGATCAGCGCGCCGATCAGGATTATCCCAGCACGATCCTGGTGGGCCACGAGTTGGGGCAGCATTGGTTCGGCGACTACGTGCAAGGACGCGACTGGGCCAATATCTGGCTGAATGAGGGATTTGCGACCTACCTTACGGCGCTTTATACGCAACATCACGAAGGGAACGACGCATATCGCTTCGAGATTTACAACGACCAGCTCGCGGAGCAAGCGGAGGATCACGACAGCTACCGCCGACCGATTGTTGACCGCCATTATAGCGATCCACTGGACATGTTTGACGCGACGACGCATGAGAAAGGCGCAGCGGTTCTGGATATGCTGCGTTACGTCGTTGACGGCACAGAATCTGCGTCGCAGCCCGCGTCGCAAAACGAAGTGTTGTTCCGGGCACTCCATCACTATCTGACCGCGCATCATGCGCAAACGGCGGATACGCCGGAACTGATCGAGTCGATTCGGGACGCGACCGGCGAGGAACTCGGCTGGTTTTTCCGCGAATGGGTATTTCACTCGGGTCGCCCGGAGTACAGAGTGGAGGCGAGCTACGATGAAAAGACAGAGAAGGTCACAGTCATCCAGGCGCAGCAAATCAGTGCGGAGACACCTGTTTTTGAAATGCCCATCGAACTTGCATTCTACGGCGCGAACGGTGAGAGCAGGAAGGTTCAGGTACGCGATAATTCGCAGCGGCAGGAGTTCGAGATTCCACTGGACTTCGAACCGCAGTGGGTGGATTTTGACCCCGACAATTTCATCGACAAGACGGTGCAGTTCGATGAGCCTGTAAGCATGCTGATCGCGCAGGCAGAAAAAGATCCAGCTATGATGAGCCGCCTGTGGGCCGCGCAGCGGCTGGGCACAGGCTCGCTCGAGAACCTGGATGCGCGCGTGGAAGCGCTTGCACACGTGCTGGGCAACGATCGTTTCTATGGTGTGCGCGCGGTTGCGGCGACGAGTCTCGGGCTTATCGGAGGGGGAAAGGCCAAAGCCGCGTTGATCCCGGCGTTGCGGCAGCCGGATAGTCGCGTGCGCGAGGCCATCATCGGCGCACTGGGGAATTTCCCGAAGGATCAAGCAATTTATAGTGTGCTTGTCAACGCACTGCATGACGATTCCAGCTATGCCGTTCAGGCCGCAGTAGCCAAAGCGTTGGGCAAGTCGGGAGTCCCGCAGGCATTCGATATTCTGCGCGCTCAGGCGATGGCGAACCCAGAGCGGCATGTCATGGGCGCGACATTGGCTGGTTTAGCGGCGACTAAAGACGCAAGAGCGGCGGAAATCTTGCTCGCGCAAGCGCAGCCGGGCGTGCCCGAGCCGGTCCGGTTAAGCGCGCTCGGCGGACTGCAAAGCCTGAAAGAAACGGTTGCGCAATACCACCTGACCGAACTGATCGAAGTGGTCCGCGCTGCACTACATGACCCCTTCTACTTCACGCGCGAGGCCGGCGAAGAACTGGTGGGAGTTTTCGATCTGGTTCAGTTCGAACCGGACATTCAAGCGGAGGCGCAAGGCGCGCCATTGGCCATGCAACGTCGTCCGGCACAGCAGATCCTCGAGCAATTGCATCATACGCAATGAGCTAATCATCGGGAAGATTTCTGGTTCCCAGAGACTGGCAAATGGAAAGGAAGTGTAAGATGCCGCAACAGTTGAATCGTACGTCTGCGCAATGTCCGTGTACTGTCCGCCTACCCGAACCAGGAGATTACGAAAAAATCGCCGAATTGGCTGAGCAGCTTCACTACCCATCTACCGGCAATCAGATCAACGCGCGGCTCAACGAAATGGCCAACTCGAACCAGCATGGCGTCTATGTTGCTGAGCTTCCCGGAGGGCAAATTGGAGGATGGATCGGGCTCTATATATTCCGTTCCGTCGAACAAGACAGTTGTGCGGGGATCAGCGGGCTAATTATCGACCAGCAGATCCGTTCTCGTGGAATCGGAAAGGAATTGGTGGCTGCAGCCGAAAGCTGGGCGCGGAGCAAGGGCTGTAACGCTATCTCGGTGCATTCGAACATCACGCGGGAGCGCGCCCATCAATTCTACGCACGCAATGGTTTCGAACACATCAAGACGCAAAAGTACCTGTTCAAAACCTGGTGATCGAATGCCGCCATTCAGTATTCCGATGGTGCTGACAGCGCCGCAGAATAAAAAGGCAGCACCGCCGCAAGCCTGGTTGCGCGGGTTTTCCGACCTCGGCACGCGCGTGGTGGACAGGACCTACGCGATCAACGGCAAGCTACCCGGCTGGCCGGGCGACGATCGCGCCTTCGAAGCCGAGGTGGAGGCGACGCCGGAGAAGGATGGTTATTTCGCGCGCGGCTTCTGGACGCTGGAACATTCCGGCACGCACTTGGACGCGCCGGCGCATTTTGCTCCGGGTAAGGAATATTTGGATCCAATTCAGGAAGTGAGGCACTTGAACCCGCGATGCCCAATTAGGTTGATCCCGAAGTGTCCACGCCACAGGGGCACGAGATGTCCCTGATAAAACGGGATTCGCGGCGCCAGGCGGCGGGCGAATTTCCCGTGATTCGATGAATCCATCTGGTCATATGAGCTTGATCTGCGAAGCCCGTTTCCGCCGCAATCTTGGAAAGAGCATCGGTACCTCCGGTCACGCGAAACCATGCCGCGCGCGCTCGCAGTTCGGCTCGAAAAACGATGGGTGCGATACCATATGCCGCTGCGAATCCTCGAGACACGGTTTCCCGCGCCAAGCCATTCGCCTCTGCCCAGGACCCAATTTCCGTCGAAGTGTTCTGAGCTAAATCGCCGGCCAGCAGGTCCGGCCAATCGTTTTTCGTGCCAGGCGGAGCCGGCCATCTGGTCCGGAGAGAGTGCCGCAATAAAAAGGTAGCTTCAATTACATCCTTTTCAGCGGTTCGAGCCAAGGCATCCACTTCGTTCAAATGATAGAACCCCCCGACTCCATCAATATCAGCCCATTCGAGTCGTATCAGCTTGAGCCCTGCACGGACCATGCGGTTCGCGTGGCAATCGAGTGTCGAGTGAATCAGCACATCGCCGGTTGTCGCAAGTACGCGCCCAGCGTAGCCGGATTCCTCCAGGCGGCCGGCCAGCACGACCGTTGCATATGCCCGCATATGGCGATGGCGCGGCAGGCTGAAGCTGCAAGGAAAAGTCTCTATTCCTGGAGTAATCCGACGAAAATTGGGCTTATTGACCGCCCTCACTTTGTCGCCGATAACCATTCATTGCCTCCGCGCGAAATCATACGCCGCTGGTAGCCCAGCATCGAACGCTGCTACTAAAGACGGTCCAGACATGATTTCAGCGCCCGGGCGAAATCGAATTCTCACTCTCGGGCAGTGCAGATGGTTGTGCGCCTGCGCGCAGACGCGTCTCATTCCCGAACGGCCAGACGAGTGGGATAGTCAGCCTTCTCCAGTATCTTCCTCCATCACAGTCACTTAGGCCGTCATGGAGTTTGGCCGTGGGTCGGATAAACGCAGCCGCAAGCCCTTCGAAAGTCCGCAAGCGGGCGCGCCAGCAATGACCCGATCGCCATGGTTCGGTGAAGCGCCGAGCGTCAGGATCGAGGGAAAAGGCGACACTTACCATCTACAAAATCGAGCGAATGACACCGCCATCGACGCGCAGTGCTGCCCCCGTAATACCCGAGCATTGCTCGGAGGCAAGAAAAACCACGAAGTCGGCAATCTCATCGGGCCGAAGAAATCGGCGCAGAACAGATGACATTCCAGGTCCCGCGATGAAGTCCTTCTCAAAATCTCGGAAAGTTCTGCCAGACTTTAGAACACCGTGCGAAATGAGTGCCTCTTCGCTTGGGCTGGGCCCGGGAATAAATGCATTCACTGTTACTGCTGTCCCGGCAGCAATCTCCGCCAGACCGCGAGCCAAGCCGAGCACAGCCGACTTGCAGGTGATCCATGCGGTCATTCTTTGCGCGACTGAGGTGTCTCCTGGCGTAAAGCTGCACGTCGTCCCAGCGCTGAACAACATGCGACCCCAGCCTTGCTCAATCATCTTGGCCAAATAGTGGCGAGCCAGCCGGACCGCGCCCAATATATAGGTGTCAGAGTACCGTCGCCACTCTTCGTCCGTGGTCTCGAAGAAGGGAGCTGAAGGGGTGGGCCCAGCATTGTTGACCAGGATATCCACCTGGGGAACCGCCTCGATAAGACGCATTACCGCTCCCGCGTCGGCAAGGTCGGCGACTTGGCCGCAAATCTCAACACCGGGAACTTCTTCCGTCAGGCCGGCGCATGCTCTTGCGACGCGCTCCTCCGTGCGACCATGGACCACAACTGACGCGCCGGCTTCCGCCATTCTTTTGGCGATGGCGTAACCGATCCCCGAGGTTGATCCGGTGATGATTGCTTGTTTCCCTGCAAGATTTAGGTTGATCATCAACAACACTCCCTTCTATTCCCGCCCTTCCGTTTCGACAAACGCCTTCAACCTTGACAGCGTCTGATCCCACTGCTGAGACCAACGTTCTAGTTGCTCAGTCACTCGTCCCAACGGCTTCGGGTCAAATTGGAAGAGGCTCTCACGGCCTGATCGAGCGCTATGTATGATTCCTACCTTCTCAAGAACCCGGAGATGCTTGGCGATCGCTTGGCGGGTCAAGTGAGATCCTTCGGTCAACTGAGAGAGAGAACAAGGTATTCCCTGCGCGAGCCGAGCTATTAATGCAAGCCGTGTCCCGTCACCGAGGGCCGCGAACACGGGCGCTTCTGTCTTTGGCGAAGTGTGCGTAGCGCTACGGGTTCTGAGTGACATGGCTCTCTATATTTTTCATCTGCGCGGTCCAGCCGCCTTCGTTCATCCGAAACGCTTCCAAACGGCGATTCGCTGGGATTTTGTCGAAGCCCGACTCTGTGAGCAGCAGCCGACAGCCGGTCGGAATCCCCTCGAGCACAAATTCGACCAGAGTTGGAGTCTCACCGGAATAGTCCGTCTTTGGATCAACTGCGTAGGGATGCCACGTGAAGGAGAAGAGCCGTTCAAACTCCATGCGTTGAATGAGTGCTACCCACTCGAGGTGTTCATAACCTGGATGAGTGATGAAGCCGCGCGAGACCTGACCTGGCACGAAGGGGTTTTCTAACTTCACACCAAACCATTCGCCGAATTCCCGATAGTCGGTCAAGGCACGCCAAACGCGCGAGACCGGCGCCCTGAGTTCAATTCGCTTTTCAACACGATCGCTCATTAATTGGCAACCTCTTAGTTGCATATTAGCGAATCGCGTTGATAAAAGCAATGGTGAATCGCTGATCAAATTGACAATTTAGAATTGGCGCGAGTGCGCATGAAGCGCTCGTTACCGCGTGGCCCCTTACAATCCGCTACTCTTAGGTTGCTAATTCGTAGCGGCTAGCATTCGGCTAAATCTTGTGGGGCTACTCAGCGCAACCCGTTCCTGGAAGGCCCCCTTTCGCCAGCATCCACAGGACTTTTCCAAGTTGTCTGGCCGCCGCCAACCTGAAAGTTTTCGGAGGCGTCTCCCTCAGGAGTGACGCCGCGCATGACAAGCGTCGATGGCATGCCGTCGCTGCCGTGCGTAGCGGATCTGCTGTGCGCGAACTGACTGCACTACTCGTATCGCAACGCCTGTGTCGGCGCGATCCTGCATGCGCGTCGCGCGGGCACGTAGGCCGCCAGCGTGGTCACCAGAAACATCGACGGCACGACGATAATATAGGCCACGATGTCCACTCCGCCGGAATTGAACAGCACGGAATTCATGAGCTGTTCGAGGGTGAAGCCCATTGCCAGCCCGATCACTGTTCCAATGCCGACCAGCAGGAGACCCCTGCCGATCACCAGACGCAACACGTCCGAGCTTTGCGCACCAAGGGCTATGCGGATGCCGATCTCGCGGATTCTGCGGCTCACGTTGAAAGCCACCAGTCCATACAAACCAGCCACGGCCAGCAGCAGGCCCACCGCGCCCAAGGTAGCCACAAGATTGATCCCCATTCGCGGCCCCTTCACGGCTTGGTTCACGTAGAAGTCCCCGTAAGACCTCGTCTGCAACATCGGCAGGTTTGGATCGAGGCTACGGACGATGTCCTTCACCGGCTGAACCAATTGCAGCGGATCCCCGCTCGATTGCACCATCAAGACCATTCGCGCGATCGGATGTTGGGCCAGCGGCATATACACGAAATCCATTGGCTTCTCGATAGTTCCTTCATACTTGATTGTCTGCGCGACGCCGACAATTTCCACGAGCGTACCGGCGCGGTTATCGAGGTGGATGTGTTTGCCCACCGCATCGCCTGCCGGCCAATAGTGCTTGGCGAAGCGCTCATTCACGATGGCGACGCGCGGCGCTTCCGCTGCATCAGATGCCAGAAAGTCACGGCCCCGCAAGATGGGTATCCTCATGGTCTTGAAATATCCTTCATCAACGGAATCCATCGTGGAATTAAAATTTTCGCGATCCCGCGGCATCTGAAATTCGTCGGGCACGAACGCCATGTCGTCAAAGTCCCCTCCAAAGGGAACGTTCTGCGTGAGAGCCTCGCTCTGAACTCCAGGTGCTACCCGCACACGTTCCGCCAGCAGCTTATAGAATTGTTGCGTCTGAGCCGGGTTGTACTGCAACAGCCGCGGATCGAAGCTGACCATCAGCAGATGGTCTTTCGCGAAACCGGTTCGCTCAAGCAAGCTACGCTGGAAACTGTGGGCCATCAGGAAGGACGCTGTGAGCAGCATCAGGGACATGGAAACCTGCGCCACCACCAGCATATTCCGACCCCACAGATGTTTGCGCCCTGGCACATCCACGTCGGCCGCCTTGAGTGCGTTCACCAGGTCCGCACGGGTGCTCTGCAGCGCCGGCGCCAGGCCGAACAGGAGCGCGCTAAACACGGACAGCGCGACGCTTGCCAGCAGCACACGCGTGTCCATCCGGAAGGGCACCGCCCACGGCAAATCGGTCATAAATTGAAAAGTGTGGAACCACTCTACGACTCCGTAACCGATGACAATTCCGCCCAATCCACCCATGGACGCGAGAATCAGGCTCTCCGTCAACAACAGGCGGATGAGCCGAACACGCCCGGCACCAAGCGTCACGCGTACGGCAATTTCGTGCGAACGCGCGCGGGCACGGCTCAGAAGAAGTCCCGCAACGTTGGTGCAAGCCACCAGCAGAACCGCCAGTGCAAGGACCACAAAGGTCACGCCGAATTTCCAGCTTTCGTCTTCTCGAATTCGCGTTTCGAATTGCGTGTATACCGCCGCGCCGCGGCCGCGATTGAACTTTGGATACTCTCCTTGGAAGTTTGTCGCGAGCGTGGAGAGCTCATTCTGCGCCTGCTGCAGCGGCGTGCCCCGTTTCAAGCGCGCTCTCACATTCAACTCGCGATCATCCCGGTCCTCGAAAAAGTTCTTCTGGGGGTTGGTGGAAAACGCCCGCGCCATCGCCAGCGGCATGTAAAGGTCGGGATGCCCGAATATTTCCATCCCCGGGAAGGTTTCCGGAGCCACGCCAATCACAGTGAACTGCGTGCCGTTCAGTCGAATAATCCTGCCCACGGCGGACGGGTCGCTCGCGAATTCCTGCTTCCAGAAGTCCGGCCCGAGCACGACCACGGCATCGCGGCCCGGGACCTGATCTTCGTCCTCCCGGAACCCGCGGCCAAGCCGGGGCGCAACGCCGAGCACCTGGAAGTAGTTAGCGGAAACCATCATGCCGCCCTTGATCCGCGGCGTGGCCCCGGGTTCGGCGCTGAAGCCGACAGCCTCCATATCTCCGTTGGCGATGACGCCGTCATAGCTCTTCGTTTTATCGTGGATGTCGAGGTACTCGCGATAGGAGAACTCGTCGAAGCTACTCTCGCGTGTGGTGCTCGCCAGCGTGATGACGCCGCTCGGATGCGGCACGGGATAAGGTCTGAAGATCAGCGCATCCACCATACTGAAAGTCCCCGAGGTCATTCCGATCCCCAGCGCCAGTGTGATCACGACAAACGCGGTAAGTCCAGGCGTCCGGCGCAAGCTGCGGAGAGCGAAGCGCACGTCCTGCAGCCAATTTTCGACGAATAGAAGTCCTCGCGCGGTTCGGTAGTCTTCTTTCATTGCCTCCACTCCGCCAAATTTCAGCATTGCTTGGCGTCGCGCTTCAACGGGTGACATACCTGCGCGAAGATTTTCGGCGGTTTGCAGAGCGATATGCTCACCAATCTCTTCGCGTAATCGTTCGTCCTGTGCGCGCCTTGTTGCGAAGGTGGACAGCCGTGCGAAAAACCGCCTCAGGGATTTCATGATAAATCCTCCGCGTTGGCTTCGAAAAAGCGGCCGATGATCGCTGCCGTTTGCTGCCAATCCTGGGTCTCGACCTGCAATTGCTTGCGTCCTTGGCGTGTAAGCTTATAGAAGCGCGCGCGACGATTGTTTTCCGAAGCACCCCACTCGGACGCGATAGCGCCTTCCTGCTCAAGCTTCAGCAGCACTGGATACAAAGTGCCTTGATTTACGGAAAGAATATCTCCACTGATCTGCTCGATGCGCCGCGCGATTCCATAGCCGTGCAACGTTCCCAGGACATCGAGAGTCTTGAGCACCATCAGCGCCAGCGTACCTTGGAGAACATCGGTTTTTTGTTTGCTCGCCATTTGGGTTTCCAACAGGAGGGTGCCACACTTCCTTTGGGAAAGCAACAGGTAAGTCGTCGAGTTAGTCCCTGGTTAACCCAGCGTTGGATATGGAACGAACTTGTCGACTCTTTGCTGAGCAATGGTCGCTCGCTGCCAGGTGGGCGTTCTCGATACAGTCGGTGCTGCGACCTGATAACCGACCTTGGCTCGCGTCTTGTGACGGAAGTTAGGCCAGGAGTTGGGCGCAGTCACCTGCGCTCGGGGGTTGAGCTCGATACCGCCGGACGACCGAGCTATTCCAGTTGCTTACCCTTGGTTTCAGGAAGTGCGAAAGCAAGCAGGGCGGCGAGCAAGAAGGCAGTGCTCTGGAGCAAGAAGGCTGGTCCGAGACCGTATTGAGCAGCTAGCATTCCTATCGCGAAGGGCGCCAGAGCAGATAAAACTCGCCCGACGTTGTAGCTGATCCCCATGGCCGTCGCGCGAATCTCCGTCGGGAATAATTCCGAGGCGATGGCTGCGTAACCAGAAAAATAACCGCTTCCGAAAAATGCGACAAACGGTCCCAGAATAAGCAACCAGGTAGCGTTCTTTGTAAATCCGTAAATGGGAACCAAGCATGCGGCCGTCAGCAGAAATCCAATATAGCTTTTGCGGCGTCCCCACCAATCACCGAGAAATCCGAAAAGCACGAACCCAAAGAATCTGCCGATGCTCATTATGATCAGCCAGCCTGCCGTCTGCGTCTGACCCAGCCCGCGCCCGCCCTGGGAAGCGGGTAAGGACAGATAGGCAGGAATCCAGGTAAAAAGCCCCCAATACCCGAACAAAGTTAGAGCGTTCATCGTTGTGGCGATCAGGCCATTTCTGCGGATATCTTTGCGCCAGAGCAGCCGGAGTGATCCGGGACCCGTGTGCGGAGCGCGATGCCAAAGAGGAGATTCCGGCACATGCCGCAGGATCCAAAAAACAGCGATACCCGGTACCACGCCGGCAAAGAAAACGGCGCGCCATCCGTATCGCGGAAGAATCAGGGCCGTCACTGCTACGGCTAGAATCTCACCGATTGCCCAGCTTGATTGCACCAGGCCTAGCGCTTTGCCTCGGTGCTCGGCGCGCCACGTTTCGGCGACCAGCGCAGCGCCCGTGGTCCACTCTCCACCCATGCCGAGGCCCAGGATGAATCGAAAGCTAGCCAACTCAAAAATTGAGCGCGATAATCCGGAAGCCCCGCTCGCCAGGGAATAAACGAGTATGCTGCCCATCAGCGCTCGAGTACGTCCAAGGCGGTCGGCGATCACGCCGAACATTACGCCGCCGATCGCAGCGGCAATTAAAGTCAGCGAACTCAGTCCCCCGGCGACTGCTTTGGTCATTCCGAAATCGCGCATCAGATGCGCAACTACCAGCGCATAGAGCGTTACGTCCAGCGAATCGAGCATCCATCCAAGGCCGCCGGCAATGAGAGTATTTTTCTCTGCGGCGCTAACTTGCGCTGGCCATGGCAGTCCTAGAATGCGGAGCGTCGGTGAACCATCATTGGCGGAAGTGGTCATCGCGAAAGTTTCTGACTACAAAGTACCGCTCGATACCGGACGCCGTGTCCTGTCCAGACACTTTGAGTCGAGACTTATATCACAGTTGTCACATCCGACTTGCGATCCCGATTCAAGATTGGAAATGGAGAATCTAGCTTTGAGGATTACAACATCATTCGCGATGCCCAAGAAATTAACGCCGCAAACACAGTGTCAACATCCGCGTAAGTCCGGCTAGAAGAGCACTTGCCGCGATTGCCAGACGGCGAGTATGGCCAAATACCAGAATGTATAAAATTGAACATCCTTGCGGCCCAGCTCGATCTAATATCGCGGCCTCCTGATCGCGAAGCGCGCCATGGGACACGAACACGGCCAAACGTAGAGCACTGTTCATGCTGTTACCGTTCCGGGAGACCAATGGCGATCCCGGCGGTTCAATACACGTCAAGGAGCGGGAAAAAATGATGCGCTTGGAGCAGCTCTCCAGTCACTGGAAACGCCACGTCGCAAGGTTCAAACAGGAATTCCTCGATATCAGCAATGGGATCGTCCAGGCTGTCATCGAAGAGGAAATGAAGATTCGCCGGGAAGAAATAGACTCGCGAGTCGGGTCCGCAAATCGGCGCCAAGAGTCACGCGGAACATGAGCGAAGCGAGGTGGCCAATATGAGCGAAGAATCACGCTCCAAGCGGTCTCCTACCGAATTCCGGCTACATCGGCCATCCACCGACCACCGCCGCTGTCCGGTGGCCGGCGAACGCCAGATTCTCGAGCTGATTTCTCTGGCTGCGCCACTGCCCGATATCTTGAACAAACTCTGCATGATGATCGATATTCGTATCGGCGATGTGGTCTCGATCGTGTCCTTGCCAGACGCGTCTGAAAATCGCTTCTATTCCATGACTCCCAGCGCTCTTCAAGTAGGCCTGGAGGTTTTTTCTTCCAGCGCGATTCTCTCGCCCGACCGGATTTTCCTGGGTATGCTCGAAATTTTCGGCTGCGATCTACGCCGGCCCACCATACTTGAAAATAACCTGATCAATCGCGTTAGTTATCTCGCGGCACTGGCACTGCAGAGCCGGGATCCTGAGGACCGCCTCGACAGACCGGCCACGAAGCCGGAGGACTGGCTTCTCGGCCGTCTGGAAAAACCGCCGTTCATCAATTGATGCGAGGCGCGCAAAATTTCTGAAATTCATGCAACCACAGCACAGGCAGCAGGCTGGCGATCCCAAAATGTATAACCAATTCTTTCGATTGCGCGAAAACCCCTTTAACGTCAACCCCGATCCTCGCTATCTGTTTTTAACTCGCCAAACGAGGGAATCGTGGGACGGGCTCACGCACGGGGTCCAGGCCCGGAAGGGGCTCCTGCTGCTTACGGGCGAAGTTGGAACCGGCAAGACCACGCTGCTCAACCACCTGCTCGATTGGCTGCATGAGCAGCGCACCCCCACGGCCTTCATCTTCAATTCTCATTTGGAAATCAGCCAGCTCTTCGACTTCGTGCTGACCGGTTTTGGTGTGAGCTTCGATTCCGCACGGAAGGATAACGCCCTAATGCGTCTCCACCAGTGGCTGTGGGAACGCTATCGCGCGGGCGATACTCCGGTCGTCATCGTGGACGAAGCGCAAGGCCTCTCGAATCGCGTCCTGGAAGAAATTCGCATGCTTCTGAATCTGGAGACTTCCAGCGATAAGCTGTTGCAGATTGTGCTCGCCGGCCAACCCGAGTTGGAAGAGCGGCTCCAGCAGCCAGAACTTCGCCTGATCAAACAGCGCATCGCGCTGCGCTGCAATACGGCCGCTCTTTCACTCGAAGAAGCTCACCAGTATGTGCAGGCGCGCTTGCACATCGCCGGCGCGGACGGCCCGCGAATTTTTGCCTCCGATGCCATAGACGTCATGCACTTTTATTCGCGCGGCATCCCGCGCGTCATGAACCTGCTCTGCGAACACGCTCTGATCAACGCCAGCGCGGAACAGATTCAGCCAATCCCGGCGCGCTTTGTCGCAGAGGTCGCCAGCGAATTTCAGCTTGACGATATCAAGCCCGTCGTCTCGCATGCAGATCCTAGAGAGGGCCCGCGCTCCGATAAGATTTCCGTCCAATCCAGATTCATGAACGCGCTGGTCGCTCTGACCGCCGCTGCCGAACCAGTCTTGCATGAGGAATGCCCCGGCCCTTCCATCAGCCGCGCCTCCGCCTGGTCCTCTACCGAAGACAGTGTGTTCTGCCCGGACCGCGCACCCGTACCGCCGGTTCTGGATTGCGATACTTTCCCGGACGATCAGGGCGACCCCGCAAATTTCGCGCCGTCGAGTGTTCCGCTCGTCCCGCCGGCCGCGCCCTGGCGATCACAATTACAGGCAAGATTACTCTCGGACTGGACCGCGTTTTTTGTCGAGGTCGGCAACTCGCTCCCGTTGGTCGCGATGCCGGAGCCGGTGCCGCAGCCGGCGTCAGAGCCCGCGCATCCTCCCCGCCTGCATCTGGTCGAAGCGAAACCAGCTTCCGCTCTCTCTTCGTCCTGCAGCCGTCGCGGGCTGCCCATCTCTCAAAACCTTTCGCGATCATCATTCAAAGTTGACGCGACGAAACCGGCTCTTCGCGGCGTCAGCGTGGCGAAAGTAATCACCCTGCCTGTTACTCTGGCGCATTGGACCCTTAGATGGAGTAATAGTTTCTTGACCACGGCCACCACCACCGCCTGGGCTCCGCCGCCGGTGATCTTGTTCCAGCTTCCCGGGCGCTGGCTCCGGCTAGCCAAAACTTACTACATGGGATTTCTTGCGCGTGGTGAGAGCTTTGTCGCCGCCGTGAGCTCCGTTGATTGGCAACAACTGAAAACCACCGCCTCGGTCGCTACGCCGACCCTGCGATCCTACCTAAGGGCGCCCGTTCGATTCCCATCTCTTCGAAGAAACGTTCCGCTTCAATCACAAAAAAATGTAACTTCAAGAACTCGATAGTCTTTGTAAGCCGCGGCCTTTCGCCGCGCATAAACGCCGCACTATTACAGCAGGTTCAGCCGCAGCAGCACGGATTCCAGGGGCCTAAGACGTGCATGACCTGCGATGACGGTTCGGAAGTGGACGCACAGTCCGAACGACGATCGAGCGCGACGTTTCACTGTGGGATTGCATTGAGTCCGTCGGCCAGACAAACCCATAGCACCGCTGACCGTAATCCTCGCACCGGAACGGCCGCATCGGGATCACGCTCAGCTCGGTTACTTCGAACATCCCTCTTCGTGTGGATTGTCGTATCGCTTTGCGTTGACAATACGGGCATGGGACGGGCACTGTAGCTCTCCTCTGAAACCCATCCGCATCCTTTTCCGGCAGTCACGTTCGTTAAAAACATCAGCGTGACCGCGCACTACGGCATCTCTAGCTTGCCGGCCCGAGTACGAGTGGATCGCTAGGAACATCCCGTTCCGAACAGATGCCTGAGTTGCCTGCTGCGGTAGAACTGTCCCAAAGGTCAATTGTACGGTTCAGGCGCTGCGCTAAGCTATTGTGGGGCAGAAGATGCCCTGCCATTGCACTCGTGCGACTGAAACTCATAGGCGGAATGATTGTCTTTGTCACAGCACTGTTCGTGCTGACGTGCGCTTTCTCGCTTTCGACGATTCACGCAGCGACCGAAATCCTGGCAGATGACGCTGTGCTGTCGGACGCCGTATGCCCGATCGTCTATCCCGTCGATCAATCTTCTTCAGACAGGGGATATCACTACCTATTCTACGGAAACGGTTTCTTCATCAACGAACAGGGCTATCTCATCACGGCGGCGCACGTCCTAAGTCAGCTGCACGGTGGCCAAGCGTATATTTTGCTGCACGATCCGTCGGCTCGGTCCCGATTTGTTCGAGCCGATCTGGTGATCGTGGATCGGTCTCACGATGTAGCAATCCTGCGCGCCACGCCGAATCCGTTCGACGGTCCACACACGGTTCGATATCTGCCGCTTTCATCGGACTGGGTCGTCGAAAGTCAGGAAGTCGTGGTCCCATCCACACGTCCTCCCAAGCCGCTCGACGCCTACACTTTGGACGGGAACGTCGCCGATCGCTCATCGGGACAGGTGTTCGATTTCACATTCTCTCAATTGGAGAAGGGGCGGGGTGACACGGAATTGTTTCTGTTCAACCATCAAGTCCGGCTGGGCCAAAGCGGCGCCCCGGTTGTTGCTGCCGGATCGGGCGAAGTCGTGGGCCTCATCGAAGGACAATGGCTACGACCAACCTCCGTGTCGATTGCAACGGCTGCGGAATCGGGTACGCCGGGCGTCGGAGCGGCTGTGCCGATGCACTATGCAATCGCACTTCTGAAGCAAAAACAAATATCGTGGCACACCACTTCGGGAGATTCGAATTCCTCGAGCGGCCCGGCGCAGCCAGCCGAAGGTTTTTCGCCACCTACTCCGCTTTCCCTCGTGGCCTGCTCTTTCCCGTCTGAAGCAATTTTTGGGGGCGAGGTGGTTCTAGATTCTCTAATCGACAGTCACGGCAGGCTCATGCAAATACGTGTGGTGCGCGGGACCTCTCCTTTGCTGGAAAAGGCCCTTGCCGCGGTGCAAACCTGGAGTTTTTATCCCGCTCGCCTTGACGGGCATCCCGTCGCAGCACGAATCGGCATAACCTTTCAATTTTTGCAATCGGATGAGCGCGGACGGGCGGCACCAGTCCACAAGTTTGATGAACCAGCGGCAGTTTGGCCCGAACGAGCGGCACTGCCGATTGTCACCGTTGAGCCGTTGTTTCCATCCACGATGGACCGGGATGGCGAACTGATTCTCTACGATGTGGTTGCGGCCGACGGCGAGATGAGTTCTGTAAGAGTTCTGAGTCAATCGGAATCGCTGACGACTGAAACCCTCGCCGCGTTGCGGCGTTGGCGTTTCATCCCGGGAAGGCGTGCGGGGATCGATTCGGATTCAGCAGGCGTAGTGGTGCTGGCCTTCCGGTATGGCGGAAAAGCGAATCATGCAGAGCAGACGAAGTAGCCACAGTTGAGCTGGGCAGATGCTGATACCTCGCGCCGTGCTTCGGTGAGGGCGGTTACTAAGAAGTCTGCCGTGAGCAACCTCCGGTGCCCATCGCTGGACACCGGAGGCCCACAAGTCTGCTAGTTCTTACCGGGACGTTGCCTAGTGACCCGGGAAGTTGAAACGGTCGAACTTGAAAAAGTCGAACAGGTCGTCTAGTGCGGGTGTGTTCAGCGGCGCGTAGGAGCCCTCCGGCTGCACCGGGTTCGGGAAGTTGTCCCGGCTGCGGTGCGTTACCGGCGGCAGGTCCCAGTTGCGCTCAATGAACTTGAGGATCGACACATGATCCGCGTACTGGTGTGAGATGTATCCTGCGGCGCGCAGCGGCAGGTACTTCGGATTCGCCACCACGATCAGCGGGATGCGCGTGCCGTCGCCGAAGAAATCGAGCGGCTGCACATAGCCGGAGTCGTAGTAGCCGCCGCCCTCATCCTCGGTGATGAGGATGACGGTGTCCTTGGTGTAGGTCGGGGAAGCTTCGACTTGGTCGACGATCTTCTGCACGAAGCCCTCGAACAGGTCCAGTTTCGAGGAGGACGGATGGCCGTCCACGTAGCCGCTGGGCTTGACGAAAGAAACCGCGGGTAGCGTGCCGTTTGCGATATCCGAATACAGATTCACCGTATCCTGGATATGCGCCGCGACCTGGGCCGGGTTCGACATGATGGAGGTGTCGTACTGGAACGGGTTGCAGATGTTGCAGTATTCGTCCGCGTCCGGGCCCTTGGTGCTCCAGTTCAGCTCGTAGGGATCATTGACGTAGTTGTTCCACATGTCGCCGTAGTACTTCCAGGAGACCTTGGCGTTGTTGAGGTCGTCGCCGATGCTGGGCGTCGAAGACGGCGGAATCGTGAACGGTGTGTTCGACGGATTCTGGTCGATGGATGCGTTCTTGCCGTTGCCGAACCAGCCGGGGTTATAGTTGTTCAGCAGGTAGTAGCGGCCGGGTTCACAACGCGGGTTGATGTGCAGCAACCTCAGGTAGTCCAGGATGGGCTTGACGCCAGGTTGGCTCGGGTCCGAGCAGTTGCTGTAGGAGCCGCCACCGTAGATGATGGGCAGCTTGTTAGGCTGGGTCTTGTCCCAGTCACTCATCGGGTATCCGGCGTTGTAGTCTGAGCCGTAGCCGTCCTGTGTGTACCAGTTGTTGGTGCCCTGAGCGGGGTCGGGATTCTCGATCTCGTCAATCAATCCCGTTCCGCCGTAGCCCGCGGGAGTGGTGGTAACAGCGACGTTATGGGGCGGTTTCTGGGGATTGCCGTTGCCGTCGCTGAACCAGATCGCGTCGCCGTGGCCCAGCATGATGTGGTTGACGCCGGTGCCGCCGTTGACGGACTGGTGGAAGTTGTCGCTCATGGCGTAGGCGTCCGCCAGGCTCTTGAAATAGGGCACATCGCCCTGCTGAACGTTGTAGAAGCCCAGCGCGCTGGAGCCTTCGCCCGTGGTGGTCGGGACCGAGTCATAAAGCGCGTACTCGTTGGCGGTCCACTCCGCTTCCGTCGGCGGGTTTGTGGCGGAATACCCGCTGGGGTACTGGAAGACCTCGCTGAACGAGGGACCGTAGTAACCTTGGGCGTATTGGGCCTGGCTCAGGCCGTTGGTGCCGGCACCGACGGTGGTCTCCACCCAGGAGAACAGCTTGCCGTCGCAGCCAGAAGGATTCTCCCAGGAAGCGTGGTTGAGGCTGCAGTTCAGCTGCTGCCACATCTGGTAGAAGCGGTGCACGGGACTGGCGCTGTAGTCCGTGTAGGTAAGGCTGTAGCCCGGGGTGGCCGATTTGGTGCCATTGGTTAGCTGGAACGGGCCAGCCGGTAGATTGTCGAAATTGGCGATGCGCAGATCCGGCGTGTAACTGTATTGGGTAGTGCCGCCGGAAGCCAGGGACTGGTAAAAGGTCAATCCGTTGGCGTCGGAAGCGGTCGGGAGACCGTTCTCGGTCAGGGTGGCGCAGGCCACGGGGTCCAGGTAGTTGGTCGTGGTCTTGCCGTTGACGGTGGTGGTGCCGCATGCAATCGTCGTATACGCGGACGAACTCGGTGTGAAGTAGCCCTGCGCCCCGGACGGACCGGCGACCTCCGGCGCGGGGAGCTGGCTGCTGGCGAACTCCTGCTTGGGCGGGTTCAGCAGGAACGTGTCCTGGCCGCCCAGGTCCGAAGCTGCGAGCTGCTGGGCCTTGTGGAAGTTCGGGCCCGGGATGGCGTTCTTGTGGGCATCCAGTTGGATGATGCCCTCGCTCAGCAGGTTGTGGACCTTCTGGCCGGCCGTGGGCACGTAGGTCGCAAACACATGGTCAAAGCTGCGGTTTTCACCGATGATCACGATAACGTGCTTGATCGGCGTTGCGGTCTCATTGGAACGGTCCTGCGCATTTGCCACGGGCCCGCCAAGTGAAAACTGAAAGAGCGCGATGCCGGATAAAGCAACGCGCAGTCCTTTCAGGCTTTTTTCCACGACCTTGCTAATCTTCATAAGAAGACCTCCCCTTTTTTATGCAAACTACCCCAAAGTGGGGGGCTAAAGGTAGCGTGGCGCACTTTTCTGGTAGATGACTCAAATGTTACCGGAATGTTAAAGCACGCTACAGGCGAGAAACGCCGATGCAAAGAGTCTTGCCGAGACTGAACCTTTGCTGGCGAGCCCCTGCTTCGCACCGAGACTTGGTGATTCTTTCAAGTTCGTGGGGCGGGCTGGACGGCAAGAAAAAGGCCGGCCACAGCAGAAGTGTTTTTTCTTAGCTCCTTTTATGGAACCAACCAGGACCTGACCTTGGTCGATGGCCCGATGAGCCAATGCCTCGCCTGGGGCGATCCCCATCGGAAGGTCAGGAGCATATTCGGTTTGGGTCTTGGCGACCGCAGCTGTTTCGAATCCTAGTGTCTATTTGACTAGCGGCGAGTCATCATTTGGCGACCTTTACTTTGAAGGTCACCGTGTTGGCCCCGCCAGCGTTCCTGATGACGAACTTGTACTGCCCGTCCTGCGTCGGCGTGACCTTAACCGAACACTTCGGTCCGGGCGAGTCGTCCTTAGCGACTTCCGTCCCGGAGGAGTCATAGACAAAAAGGTGCACGTCGGTATTCTTCGGGCCGTCCGTGGTGGCCTCGAACTCTTTCCCCGTCGTGAAAGACAGGAGGTAAGCGACCTCTCCCTTGTCCTTCATCTCGATCTTCTTGCCATTAAACGCCGCCCCCTTGCCCAGGTCTGTCGGCTTGACGTCCTGCGCGGGACACAAAATGGCGACCGCGAACATCACTGCCACTACTGCTGTGACTAACCGAGTAATCGATTTCATTACTGTTTCCTCCAGAGTCGGATCAGATCCGCAGCATGCATGGTTGGCCATCATGCATTAGGAAGTTATGAGGACTTCGTAAAGTTTTTACAAAGGTCGTCGCGCACAGGAGGGACTAACTCAGGCCGAACCGATAGCGAGATCTTTACGTTCCGAACAGCGAGGGGCACGGTGGCGTCTGCTAACTCGAACGAGGGTAGCGCGTCTACCCCTAGTAGGGTAGAATGCCTACTATCATGACACCTAAGAGCTCACCCAGCCGAGCCGAACTGTTGCAGGGTACTCTCGATATGCTGATTCTGCGCACGCTGATCTTCGGGCCGGCTCACGGCCATCAAATCGCGAAACACATACAACGCACTACGGAAGACGTGCTGCAGGTGGAGCACGGATCGCTGTATCCGGCTCTGCATCGCATGGAGCGCAAGGGCTGGATCGCCGCTAAGTGGGAGATGGCGAAGGAACGGAATCGCGAACTCAAGTATTACAGGCTTACGCCTGGCGGCAGGAAACAACTTGTTCGAGAAGAATCCAGGTGGAAACAAGTGGCTGCCGCTGTGACGATGGTGATGGCGCCAATTCGGGGAGAGCGGTCATGAATCTCTGGAACTGGCTTCGCTCGCGCTGCATTCGGTTCCGCGAACGGCACAACCGCGAGAACGAATTGGGCCGGGAGCTGGAGACGCATCTCGAACTGGAAGCGGAGGAACAAGAGGAATCTGGATTGCAGCCCGACGAGGCACATTTTGCTGCCCGGCGAGCCTTTGGAAACAAGACGATCGTGAGCGAGGACGTTCGCGCGGTGTGGAATGCCGTTTGGTTAGAGCGGTTTGCGCGCGATGTGCGGTACGCCGCCCGCTCCCTACGCAAAAGCCCCGGTTTTGCTGCGGTTGCCGTTCTCACGCTCGCGTTGGGCATTGGCGCCAATACCGCAATATTCAGCGCCATTGATGCGCTGATGCTGCGGCCGCTGCCTTTCGCTGCTGCGGACCAACTCGTGCGTATCTACTCCATTCAGAAAGGCATGTTTAATACCTTTGCAAATCCTGATGGACCTTCGGCATTGGATGTTCGGGACTTCGCGCAGAGAAGTCACAGCTTTCAGAACATGGTGGCTTATGACAGCTGGGCTAAGAACGTGAGTTTCGGTGAGTCCGCGGGCCAACCCGAGCAGAGGGAGGTCGGATTGGTCCCAGCAGCGTATTTCGAAATCCTCGGTATGCAACCTATCATCGGCCGACTCTTCTCTGAGGATGAAAATCAGCAAGGCAAGAACTACGTGGCCGCAATCAGCGCGCAGCTGTGGAGAAACCGGTTCGATAGCGACCCGTCCGTACTGGGCCGAAAGATTCGAATCAATGGGGAGGCCTACAACATTGTCGCAGTGATGCCGGATACGATTCCGGCATGGGTGGAGCCTGGGCGGCACAGCGAAATCTGGACTCCCTTTCCCTATTCGCCCGACATCTGGTCGGAAAGTGGGAGAGGAGAGCGCGGGTACGCAGTGCTAGCAAGGCTAAAGCCCGAAGTGTCGCTCGAACAGGCCCAGGCAGATCTCTGGGTGATCTCCGCAGCGCTTGCTGCCGAACATCCGGTGGATCAAGGTGTCGGCGTAGCCGTGAAGAGATTGGCCGACTCCCGGGTAGGAGCGCTGCGGCCGATGCTGTACTTATTAATGGGAGCCGTGAGCCTAATCCTGCTGATAGCCTGCGTGAATCTGGCTAATCTGCTCTTGGCGCGCAACTCGGCGCGTCAACGGGAGCTGGCGGTGCGTGCGGCGTTGGGTGCGGGACGAGGCGGGCTTGTCCGGCAATTGCTTGCGGAAACGCTATTGCTGTCACTCATCGGCGGGGCGGTGGGATTTGCTTGTGCGGAGATTGGACTGAGGGCTCTCGCGAGGATGCACCCGGAAAATCTACCCCAACTTGGTTCGGTGGGAATCGATGGGCGAGTGCTGACGTTCACTTTATTGGTATCTCTTGTCACGAGTTTGGTTTTTGGGCTAGCGCCGGCGTTCATGAGCACTCGGCTGAACCTCGTGGATGCACTGAAGCAAGGCGGGCGATCCGCGACGGCCGGACGTTCCAGTCAGCATGTGCGCAGCCTGCTAGTGATAACGGAAATGGCGATGTGTTTGATGCTTCTGGTGGGAGCGAGCCTGCTGGTTCGAAGCATCATGCGTTTGCAGGGCCAGAATCTGGGTATCCGTCAGGACCATTTGTTGAGAGGCCGCATCTACATGCCGCCTGTCCGCTATACAAACCCCGGAGTAAGAACGCGCTTCTGCGATGATTTTGCAACGAGGGTCCGGGCATTGCCAGGCGTGATTGAGGCGACGGTGACAACCGTCTACCCGCCAAATAACGGATGGACTCAGATGTTGGTTATTCCCGGGCATCCCGTCACACGAATTCAAGATATTCCGTCGGCGCAGTTTGGAGTTGTGGACCAACATTTCCTTCGAACTTTAGGAATTCCGCTGGTTCGCGGAAGGGATTTCGCAGAGTCGGACCGCGATTCGAGTCCGGCGGTGGCGCTGATTAGCGAGGAATTCAAGCGGCGCTATTTCGCGACAGAAGATCCCATCGGCCGCAAGATTCACATCGGGCCTCCGCAATTAATGGGAATCGCTGTGGAAGAGAATATAACGGACGAGTCGGACGTCATAATCATTGGCATTATCGGCGACTTCAAAAATGCTGGTCTGGTCCGCGCGCCGCAACCACAGATTACGGTGCTGTATTCGCAAAGCCCCCTGGTGAATGGCGGGTTCAAGGATATTCTGGTTCGCACGGCTTCGGAACCGCATTTAGTGGAATCCGAAATACGAAGTCAACTTCGTGCGCTGGATTCCGACATGCCTTTCGCCGAGGTACAAACGATAGACGAACTGGTCGAACGCCAGACCGGCGGGCAACGCTTCACCACCGTCTTGTTGGCTTCGTTCGCGGTGGCGGGATTGGCGCTCGCAGTCGTGGGCATCTATGGCGTGGTCTCCTTTCTCGTCGCGCAACGCAAGCAGGAGATGGCGGTGCGGATGGCATTGGGTGCGAGCCGTTTCAATGTTCTCTGGCTTGTATTGAAGCAAGCCATGGAAATGGCCGCGTTGGGCGCGGTCATAGGACTGCTTGGCGCATGGGCATCGCAGAGACTTACGAGAGGCCTGCTGTTCGGTGTTTCACCGGTTGACCCGGGCACCTTCACGGCTGCGGCATTCTTCTTGCTCGCAATAGCAGCGATCGCAAGTGCAATCCCCGCCGCGCGAGTCTTGCTTATCGACCCCGC